>JAEEGI010001981.1_pt1 | contig 50674 bp, 49 predicted proteins | sample 8958751 | NCBI WGS metagenome assembly JAEEGI01 (sample SAMN16246545, study PRJNA631951) | gut metagenome | biome: gut microbiome; feature: rumen; material: KS-attached | host: Bos | place: Iran: Karaj | collected 2018-10
GTTCCTGTCGCCGAAACGGCGCTTGTCGCCGCGGGACTGTTCCTGCTGGACGTCGCTGCGGTTCTTCTTCTTGATCTTGGTCTTGCCGCCGGAACGCACGTTGTCGGGCTCGGTGACGAATGAATCGAACTTTTCGTCGTATTTCGAAACGTCTATCGCCTGAGTGCCGCGGGTGTCGACCACGCGCACGTCGGTCTTGGAACGTTTGGGCTGCTGCTGTTGCTTCTGCCCCTTGCCCTGCTCCGCTTTTTTGGGATTCATCGCCTCGCGTGCCTTGCGCAGTTCTTCCTTGCGCCTGGCTTCGGCTTCTTCCTCGGCCTTTTTCTTTGCGGCTTTCTTTTCGTCGTAAAGCTTGAAGAAAGCGGTGATATCGACCTGGTTGTTCTGGGTGTAGTATTCGAACACCACCGAAAGCTCATCCGGCTCGAGCGCGGTCATGGCGCTCTTGCCCGAAAAACCGTGAGCTCCCAGCAGATCGACTATATCCTTGCTCTTTACGCCAAAATCCTTGGCGAGCGAATTGATTCGTATTTTTTCTTCTGCCATTCAGTTTTCCTCCGCTTGTTTGTTTTTTGCCTGCGTGAACATTCTGACGAAATTATCGTCGGTGACCGCTGCGCAGGCGCATATGCCGCAGCCGAAAGCGGCTCCCAGCCGCGAACGGCTGTATTCCGTACAGACGGCGGGTACGTTGTGAAACGCGGTCTTATCGGTTATTTTTTTGAGTGTGGGCGCCGAAACGTCGCACGCGATTATCACGAGCTTTGCCTTGCCGTACCGCACCGATTCCATACACGGTCCGGTCCCGCATACGAGCCTGCCCGCCTTGCGCGCGAGGCACAGCGACATAAGCGCTTTGTCGTTATTCATCCTGCGCCGCCGTTCTTTCGAGCTGCGCGTAGACTTCGTCCGGGACGGCGCAGCCGAAGGCTTTGTCCAGCCGCTTTTGCTTGCGGCATTTGGCGAAGCACTGCACGTCGCCGCAAATATACGCGCCGCGTCCGTTGAGCTTGCCGGTCTTATCGAGCCTTATTTCGCCGTCGACGCATCTTACCACGCGGATAAGCTCGCGCTTGGGTTTCATTTCGCCGCAGCCCACGCATTTGCGCATGGGGATCTTTTTCGGTGTCTGCGCCATACGCTTACACTCCTTTAATATGAAAACGCGTTTGCGTTATTCCTGCTCTTCTTCCGGCGCGGGTAGCGAGCCGGATTTGATGTCGATCTTGAGCCCGGTGAGGCGGGCGGCGAGGCGCGCGTTCTGGCCTTCCCTGCCTATGGCGAGCGAAAGCTGATCTTCGTCGACTATCACGCGGTAGGTGCGGTCGCCCTCGGGGAGCTTGATGACTTCTTTTACCGTCGCGGGCGCGAGCGCCGCGGCGATGAATTCTTCGTTATTTTCGGAATATTTGATGATATCGATCTTTTCGCCGTTGAGTTCGTTGGTGACGGCGTTCTTGCGCGCGCCGCGCGGACCTATGCAGGTGCCGATGGGATCGACGTTGGGGTCGTTGGAAGCCACGGCGATCTTGGTGCGCGAGCCGGGTTCGCGGGCGATGGCTTTGATCTCGACCACGCCCTGCGCGACCTCGGGGACCTCAAGTTCGAAAAGGCGCTTGACGAGCCCGGGATGCACGCGGCTGAGCGAAACGCTGGGGCCGCGCATTCCGCGCCTGACTTCGGTGACGTAGACCTTAATGCGGTCGCCCGGGACGTAGGATTCGCCGGGGATCTGGTCGTTGCGGAAGATGGTCATGCGGTTTTTGCCGAGCTCGAGCACCGCGTTGCCGGTGACGGGATCGACCACCTCGACTACCGCCGAAACTATGGATTCTTTCTTTTCTTCGTATTCGCGTTCGAGCTTTTCGCGCTCGGCGGTGCGGATCGCCTGGACGATGACCGATTTCGCCGCCTGGGCGGAGATCCTGCCGAATTCCTTGGTCTTTACTTCTATTTCGTAAAGGTCGCCTACGGAATACTTTTTGGATTTCTGGCGCGCCTGCTCGAGAGATATCTCGGTCTTGTCGTCTTCGACCGCGTCGACTACGGTGAGCTGGCGGTAAAGCTTGAGCTCTTTTTTATCGAAATCCATTTTGACTCTGGCGTTTATAAGTCCGCCGCTGTCTTTTTTATAGGCGGAAATGAGCGCCGCTTCGATCTTTTCGGCGAGAGTTTCGCGCGGGATGCTCTTTTCTTTGGAAAGCGCATCGAGCGCTTCGAAAAATTCCTTGTTCATCTTTGATGATCTCCTCCTTTTTTATCCCAGTATCGCCGTTGCTTTGGCGATGTTTTTGATTTCAATTTCGGTTCCGCTTATCACCAGCGTCTCTTCGCCGAGCGAAGTTATTACGCCGCGTAACTCCTTTGCGCCGGAAAGCGCGCGGAACAGCTTAAGCTCGCATTCCCAGCCGTTTTTCACGGCTGTTTCGTAATGGTAACGCGTTCTCAGCACGCGGGTGAGCCCCGCCGAAGACACCTCCAGCACGTACGCGCCCTCTATCGGGTCGAGCCCGTCAATGATGGGCTCGATTATGGCGTTGGCTTCTTCGCAGTCGGACATAGACATATTCTCGCCCCGGTCGAGCTCGAAGACCAGGTTCCATACGTTCGCTTCTTTTTCGTATCTCACGTCCCACACCGTAAAGCCGGCTGAAACGAGCGCGGGTTCGACCGCTTCTCTGGAAACGGATGCCACGTTCTTTTTCATATATACTCCGTATAATCAAAATTTAAGAGTGGGCGCGGACCCACTCTTACTTTACTCTGCGTTGATTATAACACATAAATGCGCCGAATGCAATAGTTTTTGCAAAAAAATGCCGCTCCGTGCGCAAAAAAGAAAGCCGGGCAAGCCGTTTTTGACGGTTCGCCCGAGCTTTTGGATCACGATCATTCTTTTATAAACTCTTTTGCTTTTTCCCAATCCACGAAAACGGCGTTTTTGGTCTTGCCGACGGTACGGGTGGTAAGGACGCCGCCCTTGCGAAGGCGGTCCATAACTTCGTCGATATCGCGTTTGCGCAGATTTTTGTTTGTCTTTGCGACCGAATCGGTCAGCGACTGCACGGTAAGCATGGTTTTTGCGTTTTTGAGCTCGTCGAATATAAGCGAATAGATGTTCCCGTAGAGTTCCTCTTCCGACGGGAGTGTTTCGGTCCAGCTCGCGGTCTCTTTGAGCTGGCGCGAAAACGAGCCGTTTATGGCGTAAACGCCCACTTCTTTGCCGCAGATATTTTTGAGGAAGGCAACGACGGATGAAAAATGACCGTCGCCGGAAAACAGGATGAACACGTCTATGCCTTCGCTCATCATAGCTTTTTGATAGATGTTGTCAAGAATGATGAAATCGGTGAAATCCTTTTGTACGCCCGCGGGGCTGCGAGTATCGATTATCTTGTTTGAAAACGGGCGGATGCGCTGGATCTCGGACGCTAATGATTTGTGGGAAAAGTCGGCGAAGAACACGACCTCGGTAAGATTGACCCGCTTGGCGAGCGATTCGTACCAGCCCTTGATATCCGGCTTGAGCCCGTAGTTCACGTTCATCGAAACGTACCACGATTCATAGTCCACGAAAGCCACGGCTTTGCGCAGTCCGTTGCGGAATATCTCGGGTTCGGCGTTCTTCTCTTTTCCCCATGAGAAAATAGAAATAACTCTCCCTCCTTTGCTGTTTATTCGGTTTGCGTTCATCCGTTTTTGAGTATAACATATCCGCCGGTATATGTCAATATCCAACTTTTTTAAGGTCGTCGCGTAGCCGCGCCATTATCTTTTTTTCCAGCCGCGAAATATACGACTGCGATATGCCCAGAAGATCCGCCACCTCCTTTTGCGTGAGCTCTTTTCCGCCGCGGGCGAACCCGAAACGCAGTTCGATTATCGTCCGGTCGCGGCAAGGCAGATTGGCGAGCGCGCCGCGTATCATACGGCGGTCTTCGCGCTCCTCTATGCTGCGGAACACGTCGTCGCTTTCGCCGCCCAGAAGGTCGCCGAGCAAAAGCTCGTTGCCGTCCCAGTCGACGTTGAGCGGCTCGTCGAGCGAGACTTCGCATCTGCTCCCCGAGGTCTTGCGTATGAACATAAGGATCTCGTTTTCGATACAGCGCGAAGCGTAGGTGGCGAGCTTGATCTGTTTATCGCTTTTATAGGTGTTCACCGCCTTGATGAGCCCTATGGTGCCTATGGAAACGAGGTCTTCTATACCTATGCCCGTAGTCTCGAACTTTTTGGCGATATACACCACAAGCCGCAGATTGTGTTCCACCAGGATCCGGCGCGAAGCCGGTTCGTCTATTGTATCGGTACAGCGCTTTTCCTCCTCGGGCGTGAGCGGCGGCGGCAGGGTCGCCGCTCCGTTGACGTAGTACGCCGCGCTCTGCGGCCAGACGAGCGATATGAGTTTTTTGAGTATTTTCAGCATACGCCGGACTCCTTTCCGTTTGCGTCGAATACCAGCAGTGGCGGGACGAGCCCGTCGCAGCCGCGGTAGTATTCATCCCTGCCGGATATCGCCACGACCGCCTGCACCGGAACGCCGTTCACGGCGCACGACTGTGGCTTGAATCCGTAAAGCACCCGGCTGCCCGCCGCGGTGGCAAACGGTATTATGCGCGCGGCGCGGGGCGGTTCTTTGCCGAACACGCACGCGGAAACTATCATCACGAGTTCGCCGGTGAGCGGATCGAGCACGTGGAAACCGGTATCCACGAACAGCCGCGCTCTGTATTCCGCGCCTCCCGCACATATGACGGCGACCGCGCTGCGCGCCGATATCCTGCGGCGCGCGTAAACGCCGTAGACGTAACACGCGCCCACCGAAAACGCCGCCGTGCCGAGCAGGAAAAGCGGCGAGATATCCGCGTATACTCCGCCGGAAACGACGTATCCGCCTCCGGTGAGCGAAAACGCCGCTCCGAGCGCGCCCCCTACGAGCGCGGCGCTCAGGCAGAACACGCCGCACGCGGCGCAGACCCTGCCGAATCTGCGGCCGCCGATCATGATATACGTCATGAGCCACGCCGCCGCGATATGCGACGGGATCAGCGCCCAGGGCGGGATCCCGGGCATGAACGCCCACGCAAGCGCGTAAAAGCCCCCGAACGCAGCCGAAACGGTGATCCGCCACAGCGGACTTTGCGCCGAAACGAGCGCCCGCGTTATGTAAAGGCACAAAAAATCGATTATAAAGTTTATCAAAAAGAACACGTCGGCGTAGATAACTCCCGCTTCCATACGCGCTTCACCTCCGCGCATACGATTATAGCGCGCGACGTGCGCAAAGAAAGTCGCAAACCGGCGTACGAAATTTTTTTATTTTGTAATATCGGGGTGCCGGCGCGCATAATATGGCGCGTGAAAGGCGGAAAGCGAAAATGAAAAAGGCGTTTGTGTTTCTTGCGGCTTCGTTATTGCTGGCGCTGGCGTTCGCCGCGTATTCGGCGCGCGGCGATTCGGCGGAGGCCGGCGCGTTCGGCGCCCGCGCGAAAGCGCGCACCGTGTTCGACATAGCGCGCACGATGGCGGGCGATTGAATGTATATGCCGTTTTTGGGCGGCTTTTTGCGCGTGAGCGTGTTCGCGCCCGCCGCGTTCTGGCTCCTTGCGGCTTCGGAAGGGTTCCTGCCGTTTTTATGCATAGCCGCCGCGGCGCTTGCGCATGAAGCCGGCCACGCGGCGGCGATAAAACTTGCCGGTTCGCGCGTGACTCGCGTTACGGTGTATCCTTTCGGAGGACTGATAGAATGCACTGCGACGCCGGATACGAAAAGCGCTTTTCTGATACAGGCGGGAGGGATCGCCGCCAACGCGGCGTGCGCGCTCGTATTTGCGTGCGTTTTCGCGTTCGCAAAAAACGCCTGTGTGCTGATGTTCGTGTTCGCCTCGCTGTTTTTCGCGCTGACTAATCTCGTCCCCCTGCGCACATCGGACGGCGGCAGGATGCTGTATATCGCCGCCGAATCGCGCACGGGCGCCGAGCGCGCCGAAACGATCTGCCGTATTGCGGCTGTTTTGGGGCGGGCAGCGCTCGCGGCGGCGGCTTTATACATACTGTATCTTTCGGATTACAACAACGGCCTTTGCGTGATACTTCTCATAGCCGCAATACCCAAATAATCGTTATTGCATTTGGAAACGCGGCGTGGTATAATATAATACATAAAATTTCAGAGAGGTGTCATTATGAAACGCGCCATATCGGCAACGCTCGCGCTGCTGTTGATACTGTGTCTGTTCGCCTGCGGCGCGGACGAGCCCGCTCACGAAGAAAGCGCTTCCGCCCCCGCGGAAAGCGAAGCCGAAAGCTCCGCCCTGCAGGAGGAAAGCTCCGAGGAACCGGGTATGGAAGAATCTTCGGAAGAGACAAGCATAGAAGAAAGCTCGGAAGAGATAAGCGAAGAAGAGAGTTCGGAAGAGATAAGTATTGAGGAAAGCTCCGAGGAACCGAGTGTTGAAGAATCTTCAGAGGAACCGAGCGTTGAGGAAAGTTCCGAAGAACCGAGTGTTGAAGAATCTTCGGAGGAACCAAGCGTTGAAGAAAGCTCGGAAGAACCGAGCACGGAAGAATCTTCCGAAGAACCAAGCGTAGAGGAAAGTTCGGAAGAACCGAGCGTTGAAGAATCTTCCGAGGAGCCTTCGGAAGAAGTGAGCGTCGAAGCGCTCGAAATGCCCACGGTATTCGGATGCACGCGGCTTTACGATAATTCCTACGTCATTTTGGGACACTGCGTCGAGGGCGCGGTCATATATTACGAAGCCAACGGGACCAAGTATTCCACCGGATCGGATCACGGCTGGTTTTCGGCGCGCATAAAATACCGTTCTTCTTACGAAAAAGTCAGGCTGTGGGCGAAGATAGGCGACGCGGTATCGCCGGTGAAGGAATTTCTTGCGCAGCCAAAGAGCGTGGGGTCGGATAAATGGGATATAATAGCCGGCAAGGATTACCAGTTCCATCTGGATTACACCCTGCAGGATTACCTGCACACCAACCTTTACACCCAATCGCAGATGAATGCGCTCGTTTCCACGCTTAAGAACCGCGACGAAAGGACCGACGCCGAGATCATTTACATAGTGGTGCCTTCGCCCGCTTCGGTATACCCCGAGACCATGCCCGACGTATACGCCGAGCAGCAGAACGGCGATGTTTCGAAATACGACCAGCTTATGGAAGTGCTGGAAAACGCGGGCGTTACGTACATAAACGTAAAAGAACTGTTCGCACAGCACAAAGACGACGGGTACAAGCTTTACTGGAAGACCGATTCGCACTGGTCTGAATACGGCGCGTATCTGGTATACAAAGAGCTTTTCGACCATATTTCGCAGAAATTCCCGCAGTCGTCTCCGCGCGCCTTTGACGAATTCGAATGGAAAGAAGGCACGTTCCGCGGCGGCGATATGGCGTACTATCTCGAATACGACGACGAGGTGATGAGCGAATACAACGTGGCGAGGATCCCCTTGTTCGATATGCCCCGCAGCATTTCGCAAGTAAGACGCTACGTGAGCGAAAGCAAACTCACCTACGATTCCGACACAATGCCCGCGGCGCGCACGATAAACACCGGGAGAGCCGAGCTGCCTTCGGCGATGGTGCTGCGCGATTCGTATTCGACCCAGATATACGACATACTCGCCGAACGCTTTGACAAGACCGTTTACAAATCGATGTGGTCGTTTTCGTTCAACGCCCAGGAAGTGAAAAGCTCGGGCGTGGATTACGTGATCTACATACTTACCGAACGCAACATAGGCAGCGCGTTCCGCTGAAACGGAGAGAAAACATGAAAAAACTGATAATATTCATACTGGCGCTCACCGTGGCGGCGGCGTCGTTCGCCTGCTCCGGCGGCGAGAGAACGGAAGAAAGCTCCGCGGAAACGAGTATAGAAGATTCGAGCGCGGCAGGATCGGATATTGAAGAAAGTTCCGAGGAAACGAGTATAGAAGAATCGTCGCAAGAAACAAGCGCAGAAGAAAGCTCCGAAGAACCAAGCCTCGAGGAATCTTCGGAAGAGCCGAGCATTGAGGAATCTTCGGAAGAGCCGAGCTTTGAGGGATCTTCGGAAGAACCGAGTGTTGAAGAAAGCTCCGAAGAACCAAGTGTTGAAGAGTCTTCGGAAGAACCCGGCGTGGAAGAATCATCGGAAGAACCGAGCGCGGAAGAATCTTCGGAAGAACCGAGCGCGGAAGAATCTTCGGAAGAACCCAGCGCGGAAGAATCTTCGGAAGAACCGAGCGTTGAGGAATCATCCGAAGAACCAAGCGCGGAAGAATCATCCGAGGAGCCGGCGGACACCGATAAGCCCGTAATAACGCTGGCGCCGTTCACCGGGACGCTTTACGTGAGCCGCGGAGGAAGCATAGACTTTATGAGCGGCGTGAGCGGTTACGATCCCACCGAAGGCGATCTGACGGGTCACGTCACGGTGTCTGCGGAAGGATACGACGAAAATACTCCCGGCGAATACACGGCGGTATACAGACTCGCCGACAGCGCCGGAAACGAGGCGGACGAAGTTATGAGGACGATAATAGTTAAAGAAAGCGCCGTCCTTGCCGAATACCCGGTATGGGAAGGCCAAATAAGCGGAGAAAAACCCAAGCCCGCGGATCCGAAGGTGTTCGGAGGAGCTTGGTACCGCAAAGTGATCTCTTCCAAAGATTCGTGGACAGGCATAGAAGCCACGGTCACCCTGCCCGAAGTGGTCATCCGCCGCTATGACGGCGAATACGACGAGACGCTTCCGTACGATCCCGAAGTAAAGAATCTGGATAACCCTTCGGTGTATCTTGGCGGCAACGCGGGCAGCGAATCGGACGTGGGGCTGGGATTTTCGCGCACGCTTTACAAGGCGGGGACTTCCAACCTGACCAAAAGCTCGTTCGCGTTCAGGCCGTTCTGGCGCTATATCACGAGCACCGATAAAGACGCGGGCGGCTACGACGTGCACGGCGGACTGTACGCCGTCACCGCCAACGGAAACAACTGCTACGCGAATTATCACTGGAAATACACCGAATACTACTATCTGCCGGGCGACACGCTGCGCATCGTAGTATATTCCCCCGCCCCGGGAAAGCTGCAGCTTATGATAGAAGTCATATCAAAATCCACGCTTCCCTCTTCGGTGGCGATACGCGAACAGTACGGCTGGAAAGATCCCGCCGATTTCGTAAGCCCCGTGTTCGCTTCGGCGGGCCACGGGACGAACGGCGTACTCGCCGAATTCAAACGCGTGAACGCAATAGACCAGAGCGGCAACGAGGGCAAGACCGCAATACCGACCGATACCGAAATAACCGGCGCGGTATGGCATTCGACTTATCTGCACCGCGTGATAAACGGCGTCGCCTACCGCGTCCCCATGAACGAAAACCGCCGCGGCGAGGTCAACGCCCCCTACGACAGCGCGTTCACGGTCGTATCCACCCCCGAAGAGCGCGCGATCGGCGCCGAAACGGTGACGATCGCCCCGGGAAACTAAAAAAGAAAAGGTAAAACGGCATGAAAACATCTACCGAGATCGGATCGACGGCGGCGTTTACCGGAATGGAAAAAGCGGTGGAGCTTGTTGCAAAAGCCGGCTTTGACTGCTGGGATTTTTCGCTGTTCGGCATGGCGACTTACAGCTGGTCTAAAAGAGAGCGCGTGTATGTGGGCGATCCGCTCGAACAGCGCGACACGGCGCTGAAGCTGGCGCAGACGCTCAGGAAAACGGGCGAAAGCCTTGGGATAACGTGCAATCAGTCGCACGCACCGTTCCCTGTATCATGCGAGCCAATACGGGAATGCCTGCCGCTGGCGCTGGAATGCACGGCGGAAGCCGGCGGAAAAATATGCGTGATACATCCCGACAACAACAAAAACGCCGCGGAAAACGCGGCGATGTATAAAGAACTGCTGCCTTACGCGCACGAATACGGCGTTATGATAGCGACCGAAAATATGTGGAACTGGGACAACGAAACAGATCAGGCGACGGGCGCGGCGTGTTCGGACGGCAAAAGCTTTACAGAGCACATAGACATTGTAAACGATCCTTTCCTCGTCGCCTGCGTAGACGTGGGTCACGCGGAGATGAAAGGTCTGGGCACGACGGCGGCGGATATGATAAAAGAACTGGGACACAGGGTCAAAGCGCTCCATTTGCACGATAACGACAAATGGCACGACGACCACGCGCTTCCGTTCACAAAGAAGATCGATTACGCTCCGGTGATATGCGCGCTGAAACAGATCGGCTACGCCGGCGAATTCACGCTGGAGACCAACCTTGCGAAAGTGGAACGCACGGACGTTTTCGACGGGCTCAAAAAGATGTCGCAGGCGGCAAAACGCCTTGCGGAAATGTTCTGTTCCTGAATATTGCGAAACCGACCCCCGAAGAACGTATGAAAACGGACTTCGGGGGTCGGTTTTATCTATATCACTGTTCTTTGCGCTTTGTTTTCCGCACGAGCAGCATAAGCAGCGTCAAAACGGGCGCCGCGGCGGCACAGATAAGAGCGGTTGCGATTATCTGCGGCAGCGAAAGCGGGGCGATCTCGAGTATCCCGCCGAAGATAAGCACTCCGCCGATAAACGCCAAGGCGACGAGCACGAGCAGCGCTTTATCTATGAGCGTGGGGTGGCGGCACACCGAAACGAGCACCAGGTACGAGACGAATCCCATTACGTAAAGCACCATTGTTGCGAGTTCGGGCGGATCCGCCGTGACCGCCGCCCAGCGGAGGATATCGGTCTTTTCGAACAGCGCGGCGATCCCGTTTATGCTGATGCAGAGCACCGTTGCGAGCGCCACGGTCACGCCGCCGGGCAGCGCCTTGACGAGCACGTTGCGCAAAAAGTTGCCCTTGATGCGGTCGTGGTTGGGTTCGAACGCCAGCACCACCGACGGGAACCCTATGCACGCGAACGAGATGAGCGACATCTGTATGGGCTGCAGCGGGAACATCCTGTGCAGCACTAAAAGCAGGAACGCTATGAGCGTTGCGTAAATGGTCTTGGAAAGGAAGAACGAGGCGGAACGCTGGATGTTGTTGACCGACCGCCTGCCTTCGTTGATGACGTGCGGCAGCGAATCGAAATCCGATTTAAGAAGCACCAGCGTCGCCACGCTGCACGCGGCGTCGGTGCCGCCGCCCATCGCCACCGAGCAATCGGATTCTTTCATGGCGAGCACGTCGTTGACTCCGTCGCCCGTCATCGCCACTGTGTGGCCTTTGGCTTTGAGCGACTGTATGAGCACCTTTTTCTGGAACGGCGTGACTCTGCCGAACACCGCGTATCGGTCGGCGGCTTCGGCGACTTCCTCATCGGTCTTGAGCGTGGAACAGTCTATGTATTTTTCGGCGTCGGGGACTCCGCAGGCGCGCGCTATGGAAGCGACGGTCATTGGGTTGTCGCCCGAGATTATGCGCACGCGGACATCCTGCGAGACGAGATATTTTATAAGTCCGGGCGCTTCCTTGCGTATACTGTCGCGAAGCAGTACCAATGCCGCGGGTCTGAGCGACTGCGGCAGGACGCCGGGCGCGAGCGAAGTGTCGGTTGACGTGCAAAGAAGCAGCACGCGGTTTTCGGCGGCGTATTCGCGCACTTTTTCCAGAACGGCCGCGTTTTGCGGCATTATGTATTCGGCGGCGCCGAGTATGACGCTGCCGGCGTTTTTGAACGCGCACCCCGACCATTTTGTCTTTGAAGAAAACGGCACTTTTGTTATAAGTACATCGGAGCCGCCCCCGGGGAACGCGCGCGCCACGGCTTCCATAGTGGCGTTGTCGCCGCCCAGAGTCCCCGCAAGCAGGGCGAGCAGTTTTTCGGGTTCGCTTTCTTCGTCCAGTTTGACGACGCCCTCCACGTTCAGCCGGCCTTCGGTCAGCGTGCCGGTCTTGTCGAGGCACACGGTGTCGACGCGCGCAAGCATTTCCACGCTGTATAAGTCTTTTACCAGCACCTTGCGGCGCGAAAGCCTGACGACCGAAAGCGCCAGCGCCGAAGACGTGAGCAGCACCAGCCCCTGAGGTATCATCGCGAGCAGCGAAGCCGATGTCGAAACGACCGCGGAATCGAACGACCCGGTTATGCGGTACTGGTCGAAAAACAGCAAGGCGCCGAGCGGGAAAATGACCGCAGATATCACCGAGATGAGCCGCTTGAACGATCTCATCAGCACGCTCCCCGCCGTCTTGAGCTTTTTGGCGGACCGCGAAATGGAAGAAATATAGGTCTGATCGGCTATCTTGTCGGCGCGGGCGCGGCATTCGCCGCTGGTGACGAACGAACCCGCAAGCAAAACGTCCCCCGCGCGCTTGTAAACGGCGTCGCTTTCGCCGGTGACGAACGATTCGTTGACTTCGCATTCGCCCGCGAGCACCACGCAGTCGGCGCAGATCTGGTCGCCGCTTTTGAACGCGGCGACGTCGTCGAGCAGCAGCTCCTCGGCGCCGACCGAAACGGTCTCGCCGCTCCGCACGACGCGGACTTTGCTTTTGGAAATGAACGAAAGCTTATCGGTCGCGCGCTTGGCGCGGATCTCCTGCACCACGCCTATGAGCACGTTTGCGGTTATGACGAGCAGGAACGCCAGGTTCTTGTACGAGCCGACGTAGATGAGCGCAAAGGCGATTATTATATTTACCAGATTGAAGAGCGTCATAAGGTGCGACGCGATTATGCGCGGCACGCTCTTGGCCTTTATGGCGGCGTCGAAATTGGCGTATCCGTTTTCCTGCCGCTCGCGGACCTGATCTTCGCCGAGCCCGTATTCCGGCAGGACCGCGTAACGCGGGGCGGCGGAAAAATCGACGGTTTGTCTTTTGCCCTTGAACACTTGAAATATCCTCCGTATGCGGCGTTATATGCGCCGCGCTCTTTTAGATCATTTGTATAATAACACAACAATCCGATATTTTCAACCGTAAATACAAAACATTGACATTCATTTGCGTATATGTTATACTTTTTCCGGAGTGATTGTTTTGAAATTTGCAAGCGAACTTACCAAAGAAGAGCTCGTCGCCCGCTGGGACGAGCGCACCTCGCCGCAGCGCTTTGCGGGGAGCGACGATATGTTCGACAACATATACATAGCGCATCGCGGCGGCGACCGCGTCAGGCTGGCGTTCAAGCCGCGCTCCGGGCCGGATCTTTTCGGCACGGTGTTCCGCGGCAGGATAACCCGAAACGGCGAAGGTTCGGCGATAACCGGCGTTTTCACCAAGACCGGCGCCGACTATCTGCTGGCGACGGTGCTCGCGGTGGTGATGGCGGTCATACTCAAGGCGATGTACGACCGCGGGCTGGGGGTCATGAACCTTTACATAGGCATGGCTCTGTGCGCCGCGGTGCTGCTCGCATATCTGTGGCCGAAGCGCACGAGCAAGAAAAAATACGCCGCGTTTTTAAAAGATATAACGCTAAAAGGTTGACAAACGCCGCGTTTTGATTTATAATCATTGCAATTTATATTATTATATACACGGAGGCGGAACATGCTCGATTACGAAGAAAAATTCGGAAAACAGGCCATCACGTTCGACGACGTCCTGCTGCAGCCGGCGGAAAGCGATATCACGCCCGACAAGGTCGATCTGCGGACGAAGCTGACAAAAAGCATCAACCTGAACATACCGCTGATGACCGCGGCTATGGACACCGTTACCGAAAGCCGTATGGCGATAGCTATCGCGCGCGAAGGCGGCATCGGCGTCATCCACAAGAACCTGACCATTGAAGATCAGAGCGAAAACGTTCTGCTCGTAAAGAGGAGCGAGAGCGGCGTAATAAACGATCCGTTCTATCTGATGCCCGAAAACTACGTTTACGAGGCCGATTCGCTTATGGCGAAATACCGCATTTCGGGTATGCCCATCTGCGATTCCGACAAACGGCTCGTGGGCATACTGACCAACCGCGACCTGCGTTTTCTTTCGGATTACAACATCAAGATAAAAGAAGTTATGACCAAGGAAAACCTCGTCACCGCGCCCGTGGGCACCACGCTCGAGGAAGCCAAGGAGATACTTCGCAAGCGCAAGATAGAAAAACTTCCGCTCATAGACAAAAAAGGCCGTCTGGGCGGTCTTATAACCATTAAAGACATTGAAAAAGCGGTCAAGTACCCCAACGCCGCAAAAGACGCCGAAGGCCGTCTGCTCTGCGCCGCCGCGATAGGCGTGACCGGCGACATACTCGAGCGCGCTTCCGCGCTCATAGAAGCCGGAGCCGACGCGCTGGTGCTCGATTCGGCGCACGGACATTCCAAGGGCATACTCGACGCCTGCCGCCGGGTCAAAGCCGCGTTCCCTTCGTGCCAGCTGATAGCAGGCAATATCGCCACCGCCGAAGGCGCCGCCGCCCTTATAGACGCAGGCGCGGACTGCGTAAAAGTGGGCATAGGCCCCGGCTCGATCTGCACCACGCGCGTGGTCGCCGGCATAGGCGTTCCGCAGATAACCGCCATATACGACGCCGCGAGCGAATGCGAAAAGCACGGTATTCCCGTCATCGCCGACGGCGGCATAAAGTATTCCGGCGATTTAGTCAAGGCGCTCGCCGCGGGCGGCGACGTCGTTATGGTCGGCTCGCTCGTCGCGGGCTGCGCCGAAGCGCCGGGCGAACTTGAGATATTCCAGGGCAGACAGTTCAAGTCCTACCGCGGGATGGGCTCCATCGCCGCGATGCAGAAAGGCTCCAAGGACAGGTATTTCCAGACCGGTTCCAAAAAGCTGGTGCCCGAAGGAGTCGAGGGCCGCGTTCCGTTCAAGGGCGCGCTTTCCGAGACCGTGTTCCAGCTGATGGGCGGCCTGCGCAGCGGCATGGGCTACTGCGGCGCGCACACCCTGCCCGAACTCAAGACCAAATCCCGCTTCGTGCGCATAACCGGCGCGGGACTCAAGGAATCGCACCCGCACGACGTATTCATAACCAAGGAAGCTCCCAACTATTCGTTCGACCCCAACAACTGAAACAGGTAACTTATATGAGCCGCGTATTTTTTCCAAAGGATTACGTTTCGGCGCTCGACCTTTACCGCACTCAATCCGCGATAGGCACGCTGAAAAAGACGTTTGAAAAGCATCTTTGCCGGAACCTGAACTTAAAGCGCGTTTCCGCGCCGCTTTTCGTGCTGCCTTCCACCGGTCTCAACGACGACTTGAACGGCGTCGAACGGCCCGTGACTTTCGATATCCCTGACGCTCGCGCCGAGGCCGCCGTGGTGCATTCGCTCGCAAAATGGAAGCGCCTTGCGCTTTACCGCTACGGCTTTGAGCCGGGCGAAGGGCTTTACACCGATATGAACGCCATCCGCCGCGACGAGGAGCTGGACAACACCCATTCGGTCTACGTGGATCAGTGGGACTGGGAAAAGGTCATCACGCGCGAAGACAGAAACGTTGATTATCTCAAATCCACGGTGCGTTCCATAGTGAACGCCGTGTGCGACACGCTGGACGAACTGAAAACGGAATATCCCGAGCTTACGGTGACTCTGGAACGCGAGGTGACTTTCGTCACGGCAAACGAACTCGAGGATATGTATCCCGGCCTTACGCCCGAGGAGCGCGAAAACGAATTCACAAAGCTCCACCGCACGGTGTTCGTTATGTGCATTGGCGGCAAGCTTAAGAACGGCAGACCTCACGGCGGAAGAGCGCCCGACTACGACGACTGGTCTCTGAACGGCGACATCCTGTTCTGGGACGACGTGCTGGGCAAAGCGCTTGAGATATCTTCTATGGGCATACGCGTCGACAGCGACTCGATGAAAAGCCAGCTTGCGGAATCCGGCTGCACCGAACGCGCGCAGCTTTTGTTCCACCGGATGGTGCTCGACGGCACGCTGCCGCTCACGATAGGCGGCGGCATAGGTCAGTCGCGGCTTTCGATGCTGCTTTTGGGCAAAGTCCACATAGGCGAAGTGCAGAGCTCGGTCTGGGACCCCGAAACTCTCGGCGCCGCGCGCGAAGCCGGCGTTATAATCCTGTAAAACGAATATTGAATCAAAAATAAAAAACAAGCGAGGAGTAATTATGAAAAGTATCGTTTACCGTACCGTTTCCGCTCTTCTCTGCATAGTTCTGTTCTGCGCCGGCGCAACGCTTACGGCGTTTGCCGAGCAGGAAGAGATACAGAACGTTTCGCTTTCCGAAGACGGTGTGCTGACCTGGGACCCCTACGAAGGCGCGACAAGGTACTGGATAATACTCGGCTCTTCCTCTGTTGCGTTCCAGCCGGAAGGGACTTCCGCAAACCTTTATGAAAAGGCGCTGGAAAACAATCTGCCCAGCGGAACGTATTCGTTTTCGCTGGTGGCGTGCGACGACAGCTGGAACAACCTTTCGCTGACATATAGCGGTCAGTTCGAATTCGTTGCCCCGATAGGGCTTGACGAAGTCAAAGGGCTTTACTGGGACGGCAAGACCGCAAGATGGGACGCCGTAGAAGGCGCGGTCGGCTATATGGTGTACGTTTATTCCGGCGACAACTACGACATATACGATTACGTTGAGGAAACGTCGTGTGATTTTTCCGAAAGCATCAGCTTCGTGCTGGGGAACGACTACAGCTTTGCGGTTATGGCGATCGCCGAAAGCGGCGGCGCCAACGGTCCGATGTCGGCGAAAAGCGACACCATCCCGGGCTGGTTCGAATACAAAGACATTCAGAATGTAAAAATAGAAAACGGCGTCCTTTCGTGGGATCCGTTCGAAGGCGCTTCGCGTTACTGGCTGATAATGGGCGGCGCGTGGGAACCGGAAGGAACTTCGGTCGACCTGAACGAGCTGCTCGCGCAGGGCGGCTTTGAAAGCGGCACCTACAGTTTCGACCTCGTCGCCTGCCTCGACAACTGGACCAACCTTTCCAAGCACTACAAAGGCACTTACGAATACGTAAAATCCGAGGAAGAACCCGCCGCCCCGGTATACACCGTCACCGTGGTCACCGAAGGCAAAGGCACGGCGACCGCGACGCCCGAATCCGGCGAAGACGGCACGGTGGTGACGCTCACGGCGACGCCCGGCGAAGGATATAGGTTCGTCCACTGGGTGCGCTGGGCGGGAATGCTTTCCGGCGGGCTCGAGATCCCAAGCGCCGAATCCGCGACGACTGCGTTCGTGATCACGGGATTCAACGTGACGGTGGCTGCGGTGTTCGAACCCCTGCCTCCCGAAGAATCCGAACCGGAGTCCGGATCGGGCGAACCCGAAGAAAGCTTTGTAGAATCCATAGCCGACGTTTCGGGGACCGAAGAAGCTTCGTCTCCCGAAGAATCGGCGCCCGCCGAAGAATCGGCACCCGTTGAAGTGTCCGGACCCGACGAAAGTTCCGCGCTTCCCGAAGGATCCGAACCCGTTGAAACCAGCGCCGCGGAAACGAGCGATGTTATCGTCCCGGTCGACAACCCCGAAAAAGGCGGGAGCAACGGAACGACGGTCGCGCTCATAATAGTTTCCGTCATCCTCGGCCTGGTGCTCGCCGCCGGCGGCGTGTTCGCTTTTATGCATTTCAGGAACAGGAAGCTGGACGCGAAGAAATAATCGGGTTTTAAGCGTAAAATGCAGCGCTCTGCGCGGGTCTTACCCGCGCAGAGCGCTTTTGATCGGGCGCGCAGACAAAGCTACATCAGTTTGTCTTCTATCTGCTTGAACGCCTTTTTGCATTTTTTGCTTTCCATGCAGCTTTTGCAGCAGATGACCGATATCCCCGACACCGTGCCGGCTATCACCGCCGTTATCGCCGAAAGCGTTATTATTTTGGATTTGATCCCTGTGAGCATTTTTCGTTTCCTCCCCGTTTTTGCTGTTATTATTCTTTGCCCGAAACGCCCGCGATATGCGGTATTACGAGTAAAAACGGCAAAGTGTATATAAAATAATTTGAAAAAACGCGGCTTTATTTGAAAATTGCTATTGACACGGCGGCAGTTTGCAGTTATAATGCAAGGTGCTGATTTATCGGAGGGTGAACTATGCTCGAATTGAAGCGCCTGCTTTCGGGCGAGACGGAAAGCGTTCCTTTTGCCGTTACGCTCGATATGAGCGGAATGACTTCCGACATTTTATCGGGCAAATGTTCCGCCGCCGGCGCCTGCCGCGGCACCCCCGATCATATCGTTCTCACCGCCGCGCTCAAATGCGGATTCACCGCGGTGTGCGCGCGCTGCTGCAAGCCGTTCGAATGCAGCTTTGAGCATTCGTTCGAATTCCCCGTCGCCGAAAAGCTTGAAAGCGACGAGGACGAAGACAAGTTCGTGCTTATGGAAGGCGCTTCGCTAGACGTGGAACAGATATGCGGCGAACAACTGATCCTCAATCTGCCTTTGCGGTTTTTGTGCCGCAAAGACTGCAAAGGGCTTTGCCCCGTGTGCGGTGCAGACCTGAATACCGGCGCATGCTCCTGCGGCGGCAAAAAGATCGACCCGCGCCTGGAAAAGCTTAAGGAATATTTTAACAAATAAAAAAAGATGATATAACAAGGAGGTGCCAACCATGGCAGTACCCAAGAGCAAAGTTTCGAAAGCGAGAAGGGACAAAAGACGTTCCAGCACCTGGAAGCTTGACCAGCCCAACATGGTAAAGTGCCCCAAATGCGGCGAATACAATCTTTCTCACAGAGTTTGCAGCAAATGCGGCGCTTACGGCGGCAAGGAAGTTTTAGAGATAAAATCCGAAGACTGATCTGCGTGTCCGGCGTTGATTCTCTTTGAAAAACTTCAAACGTGAAACGGGCAGATGGTTTTAACATCTGCCTTTTTTCTTGACTTGTGCAAATTTTGACGAAATGCGAGGTGTATGAACGATGGTGACCGTTACGGGCGTGGAAAACGATTCGCCGTTCTTTGGCAAAGTCATTCCCGGCGACGCGCTGATCTCGGTCAACGGGCACGATATACGCGACGTGCTCGATTACCGTTACTACACCACGGTAAAAAACATAGAATGCGTGTTCTGCCGCGACGGCGAACGGTTCGTATGTACCGCCGAAAAAGGCGAATACGACGACCCGGGGCTTGATTTTTCCACCTTTTTGATGGACAAAAAGCGTTCGTGCCGCAACAAATGCGTGTTCTGCTTTATAGACCAGAACCCCAAAGGCATGCGCGACAGCGTCTATTTCAAGGATGACGACGAGCGCCTTTCGTTCCTGCAGGGCAGCTATATAACGCTGACCAACCTTTCGGACGAAGACGTGGAGCGCATCATAAAAATGAAGATAACGCCCATAAACGTTTCGGTCCACACTATGGAGCCCGCGCTCCGCGTTATGATGACCGGCAACCGCTTTGCGGGCGATTCGCTCAAAAAGCTCTGGCGGCTCGCCGAAGGCGGCACCGGGCTGAATTTACAGTTCGTGCTCTGCCGCGGCATAAACGACGGCGAACATTTGAAATATTCGCTCGAAGAATCGGCAAAGCTCAAAACGCTCATCTCGGCGTCTGTCGTGCCGGCGGGGATCACCTCGCACCGCGAAGGGCTGTATCCGCTGGAGCCGTACGACAAGGCGAGCGCCGCCGGAATAATCGACGAAGTGGAAGCGTTCCACGCAGAGCAGAAAAAGCTCACCGGCAGCGGAAAATACTACTGCTCGGACGAATTCTATCTGCTCGCCGGGCGCGAACTGCCGCCCGCTTCATATTACGAAGGTTTCGACCAGTACGACAACGGCGTGGGTATGCTTTCGGATATGGAAGAATGCTTTGAAGACGCGCTTGAAAGCACCGAAACGAGCGGGACGGGCAGAATAGACGTCGCCACCGGCTTTGCGGCGTACCCTCTGATGAGCCGCCTGGCGCAAAAGTTCGAAAACAAATTCCCGGGCAGGCAAATAGTCGTACACCGCATAGTAAACGAATTCTTCGGCCCCAACGTGACCGTGAGCGGTCTGCTGACGGGGTCCGACTACGCAAAACAGCTCAAAGGCAAAGTCGGCGGCGTGCTGCTTATCAGCCGTTCGTCGCTCAACGCCGACGGAACGCTGTTTCTGGACGATACGACGCCAAATGAACTGGAGCGCGAGCTGGGCGTGCGGCTTTATACCAACAAAGCCGACGGCTACGACCTTTGCGCCGCTTTTGCGGCAGACTACACGGAGAATTGAAAACATATGAGAAAAAGCATAATTGCCGTGGTAGGCAGACCGAACGTGGGCAAATCCACGTTCTTCAATAAAATATGCGGCAGGCGCGTTTCCATAGTGGACGACACCCCCGGCGTCACCCGCGACAGAGTGACCGCCGAGACCGAATGGAACGGCAGAAAACTGCTGGTCATAGACACCGGCGGCATAGAGCCCGTGACCGACAGCGAGATGTTCCGCCATATGAAGGCGCAGGCCGAGATAGCGATGGACACCGCCGACGTGATTATCTTTATGGTCGAGCTTTCGGCAGGCGTGACCGCCAACGACCGCGATATAGCCGCGCTGCTCAAACGAACCCGCAAAAAGGTGATAGTGGCGGTCAACAAAGTCGATACCGTCGGTCAGCTCCCCGCGGAGTTTTACGAATTCTACGAGTTGGGGTTCGACGACGTCATTCCCGTGTCTTCGCTCCACGGCACCGGCACAGGCGACATACTCGACAAAGCCGTGGAAAATCTTCCCGTAAACGACGGCGAGGACGAGGACGAGCGCATACACGTCGCCGTGATAGGCAAGCCCAACGCGGGCAAGTCTTCCATTATAAACAAAATACTCGGCGAAGACCGTATGATAGTATCGGACGTCCCCGGCACCACCCGCGACGCGGTGGACAGCATAGTCAGCAACAGCTGGGGCGAATACCTGTTCGTGGACACCGCCGGTATCCGCCGCAACGCCAGGATCGACGACAGGATCGAGCATTTTTCGGTACTGCGCGCAAAAGCGGCGGCGGAACGCGCCGACGTGTGCGTGCTGATGGTCGATTCGACCGAAGGCGTCACCGCTCAGGACGAGCGCGTGGCGGGGATCGCCCACGAGGCGGGCAAACCGACGGTCATTGTGATGAACAAATGGGACCTTGTGGAAAAAGACAATTCCACGGTCAACAAAGTGACCAAAGACGTTTATATCGCGCTTTCGTATATGACCTACGCGCCGCTGCTTTTCGTTTCCGCAAAGACGGGTCAGCGCGTGGACCGTCTGTTCGAGATGATAAACAAAGTATACGAATCCAGCCGCAAGCGCGTCACCACCGGTATGCTCAACGACGTGCTCAACGACGCGACCGGCCGAGTGCAGCCGCCCACCGACAAGGGCAGAAGGCTGAAGATATACTATATGACTCAGACCGGTATACAGCCGCCGACGTTCGTGATATTCTGCAACAACGCCGAACTGTTCCATTTTTCGTACCAGCGTTATATAGAAAACTGCATACGCAAGGCGTTCGGATTTGAAGGCACGCCCATAAAGCTCATAATCAAGCAGAAGGAGGAAGACGATCTGTGAAAATAACGCTTTCGCGCATACTGACCGCGCTTTACGGCATACTCTTCGTACTGTTCCTCGTTCTTACCCTTACGCTGAAAATCGAAGAAGCTACGAGCGTCTATATGACAGGCTATCTCGCCAAGATACTCGAGCCGCATATGGAAAACAACCTGCTTCTGGTGCTTTCGTACGCCGTGTGCGTGATACTTCCCTATTTTATGGGCAGCACGATGTTCGCCGTCCTCATAAGCAAGGAAAAATACGGCCGCGATATACGCGACCTGGGCAGCAAGAACGCCGGGATGACCAATATGTTCCGCGTTTACGGAAAACACGCCGGCATCGCCACAGCGCTGGGCGATTCGTTAAAGACCGCCGCCGCCATTTTCCTGGGCCGATTCGTGCTTGGTGAAGTGGGCGCGTACCTCGCCGCGCTGTTCGCCGTACTGGGACATATGGCGCCTTTGTGGTTCAAATTCCGCGGCGGCAAAGGAGTCATCTCGTCCGCGACGGCGATGCTGGTGCTCGACCCGATCTATTTTGCGGTCTGCCTAGTGGTGTTCTGCCTTGTGTTCTTCACCACGCACTGGGTCTCGATGGGCTCTATCGCCGCGGCGTTCGTCTACCCCGCGGTGGTGTATTACGGCGCAAAGATCCGCTCCGGCGGAGCGTATTCGGCGACTCTGCCCGCGATGATATTCGCGTGCTTCGTGGGAGTGATGGTCATCTTTATGCACCGCCAGAACATAAGGCGCGTGTATTACGGCGAAGAAAAGAAGATGTATTTGAGCAAAAAGAAACGCCAGGCGGTCGCCGAGGCCGAAAAACAGCTCAAAGAAGAAAAAAAGCGCAAGTGATTTTTGCTTTATAAATTCTACAAGGAGGTGCGCGGTATGCCGCTTGCCGACGTGATGCGCCCCAAGACGCTCGACGAGATCTGCGGGCAAAAGCATCTTTTTGCGAAAAACGCGCCTCTTCGGCGCATAATAGATTCCGGCAATATACCGTCGATGGTGTTTTTCGGTCCTCCGGGCACCGGCAAGACCACGGCGGCGGATATCATAGCCCGGCTCACCGGAAAACAGTTTTTCCGCCTGAACGCAACCACTTCGTCCGTTGCGGAAGTGAAAGACGCGCTCGCCGCGTCCGAATCGCTCGCCGCGTTCAACGGCACGCTCATTTACATAGACGAAATACAGTATTTCAACAAAAAGCAGCAGCAGTCGCTTTTGGAATATATGGAAGACGGCCGCGTGACGCTGATCTGCTCCACGACCGAAAACCCCTATTTCGCGCTTTACCCCGCGTTCCTTTCGCGCGCGGTGTGCTTTGAGTTCAAGCCGCTTGCGGCGCCCGATATCGTCCCCGCGCTGGAGCGCGCGTTCGCGTATCTTTGCGGCGAATACGGCGAAAAGCAGGCGGAAGACGGGCTCTTCGTTTCTATCGCCGGGACCTGCGGCGGCGACGTCCGCAAGGCGCTGACCGTGCTTGAAAACACCTATTTCGGCAGCGGCGACGCGGTCGACAAAGCCACGGCGGCGGAGCTTTCGCAAAAGAACACCGGCTACGATTCCGACGGCGACGGGCATTACGACCTGCTTTCGGCGCTGCAGAAATCGGTGCGCGGCTCGGACCCCGACGCCGCGGTGTTCTACCTGGCGCGCATACTCGAAGGCGGAGGGCTGCTTTCGGCCTGCCGCCGGATGATGATAATGGCTTCCGAAGACGTGGGGATCGCGCATTCCAACGCGTGCGTTATAGTCAACGCCTGCGTGGAGGCGGCGCTGAAGACCGGCATGCCCGAAGCCGCGATACCGTTGGCGCACGCCGCGGTGGTGCTCGCCACTTCGCCCAAATCCAACGCCGCGTACATGGCTTACGCCGCGGCGGCGGAAGACGCGAAGGCCGGCAAAGGAAAAGTCGTCCCGCCGCATATTTCCAACAAGACCAACGGGCCCGATTCCGCCACACCGTATATCTATCCGCACGATTTCCCCGACCACTGGGTGAAACAGCAATATCTTCCCGACGACATAAAAGACAAAAAATATTTTAAATTCGGCGAAAGCAAGGCCGAAAGAGCCGCCGCCGAATACTGGAAAAAGATAAAAGGCGAGCCCTGAAAAGATCGCTTCTGCAGTCATTTATCTTGTTTAAGAAAGGAACTTTCAAAATGGATTCTCCGCGTGAAAAAAAGACGCTCGGCGCCAAATTGCGCGATATATGGCATTATTTCACCACTTACGAAAAGATATGGTTCTTATCCATACTCATACTCGCAATAACGTTCGCCTTCCTTTTTCCCGAAACCGACGACCCCACGTATACGCTCGAATTCAACGGGCTCGCCGCCTGCGACGACGCGACGCTCAACTTCAACGGCATAGAAGACGCGTTCATAATCGATTCGCTCACGCTCGTAGGAAAAGACGGCGAAGAGACCGAGCTGACGCTCGTATCCGCCGACGGCAAAGAGATAACCGAAGAATACACTGTGACTCCCGACGACGCCCGGTCGCTGGTGTACCGCATAGGCAAGGTGAACGACGGCGACACGCTGCTTCTGGAATTCGAGCCCGACGGCGAAAGCACCCTGCTTTGCGTAACGCTCACCTGCGGCGAAAACAGCGAGAGGCGCTGCGTTGACACCGAGGAAGCCGCCGAGACCGGCGTGGGCGACTTTTACGTCAATCCGCTCAATTATCTCGTGCCGGTGTTCGTCATCACCCTGCTCTACCTTATCGACGTCATAACGAACATAGCCTGCGAGCTGCTCATTTCCAAGCAGAGCAAATGGAACTTCATAGTGTCGCTGGCGGTAGAGATAACCGAAATCCTCATCTGCATCCTCTGCGCCTACCGGTTCGCGACTCTGGCGCTCACCATACTGTTCTGGATCCCCTGCGACATTATGAGCTTTATCATCTGGAACCGCCATCCCGACAAGCGCCAAAGCGAACTGACGATAGTCAAAAAGCTCAAGCCGTGGCAGGATCTTGTGCTTGCGGCGGGAATCGCGGTATGGACCGTCGGCGTGGGATACCTGCTGACGTTCATCGACGTGCAGGGCGGCATTCTCGCCAACAGCAACATCACGGTCAAGAACGTGCTGTGCTATCTCGACGCCTGCGCTTCGGCGGTAGGCGTGGTGAACGGCGTGTTCATTCTGCTGCGCTACCGCGAACAGTGGATAGCGTGGTACATAGTCGCGATACTCGAAACCGTAATAAATATCATGGTCGGCCAGTGGATACTGCTGGTGCTGAAAGCCGGATATTTGACCAACACCACGTACGGATACATAAAGTGGACCAAATACATAAAGACCCATACCGCCGATATAGAAGAAGACACAAAAAGATCTGTTTTGTGATACGAAAAAGAGCCCTACGGGCTCTTTTTTTCTCACTTGAAAAACGCGCGCGTTTATGTTACAATGGAATCAAGAGGGTGATAATATGAAAAAAAGAATCGTTTCGGCGCTGCTCGTCATCGCTGTCGCGTTCGTTTCGCTCGGCGCTTCGGCGCTATACGCGAGCGCGTCTTCCGGCGCGGTCATAGTCGCATACGGCGACAGCATAGCCGCGGCGGGAAAATGGCAGACCGAATTCACGCGACTTTCGGGCGAAAGCGTTATCAACGCCGGCGTGGGAGGCGACACTTCGGCAGACGGGCTCGCGCGGTTCGCGAGCGCGGTCGCCGCAAACGATCCGGACGTGGTGTTTATCGCGTTCGGCACCAACGACGCTTCCAAGGATATGGATCGTTACGTTCCTGTTGAAAATTACAAAGAAAACCTGCGCGAGATGGTGCGGCGGGTACGCGCGCTCGGCGCGCGCGCCGTGATAGTCACTCCGCCGCCCGTGGTGGACGAACAGTATCTGACCCGGCACGACGCGGCTCCGTTTGAAGAATACGGCGGGCCGAACGGTCTTGTTTCGCTTTACGCGCAGGCCGCGCGCGACGTGGCGGCCGAATTCGGCGCCGACGTGGCGGACGTGAACGCGGCGTTTTCCGGGCTCGATTTCGCGTCGCTTATAGCCGACGGCGTACATCCCAACGACTCGGGTTACGCGCTTTACGGCCAGACCGTTTATCAAGCGTACACCGGCACGGTCGCCGGCGACCTGAACTACGACGGCGTGCTTGACAAAGAAGACGTCAAACTAATACGCCGCGCGATACTGGGCAAATACGTGCTGAGCGACGCTCAGCGTAAAAGCGCCGATATGAACGGCGATTCTGCCGTAGATTATGAAGATTACGAGCTTATGAAAACCGGATCAGGCTGGGAAGATATGGCGCCGAGCTCGGCGTTCGACGGCTTTACCGTAACGGCGGATCTCACGGCGGGAAGCCAGGACGAAGAAGTTATGGCGGCGAACACCGCCGAACTGCAGCGCTGCGTGGACGCGGCGCACGACGCGGGCGGCGGAACGGTCGTCATACAAAAAGGCACGTTCTATTTTTCCACTCAGGGCGTGAACGCGCGCGGCTGGGAAAACTTCGTATGTTTCCCGCGCGACAACGTCACGGTGGAAGGACAGGGCATTTACACCGTGCTTATGCCCGTGGGGCAGACTCCCGGCGGTCTCGACATGTTCTATTTCAACGAATACGCCGACAGCGGCTTCAAGAATCCGCTGTACCTTGTGAACGCCGATTTCAAAAACTTTGTCATAGACGGCGGACTTGCGCATTCCGACCGCTACACCTCGGCGGGCAAGGGATTTATGATAAACCTTTACAAAGACTGCGATTACGATAACGTCATCGTGATGAACACCGACGGCACCGGGTTCGGCATGGACTGCCCGATAAACTGCACCATCCGCAACTGTGAAGCGTTCGGATGCGGCAAAGCCGCCACCACCTCCTCCGCCGGCGCTTCCGGCATAGGGATGGGCACCGGGTATAGCGAAGAAGAAAATATGATAATAGAAAACTGCTATTGCGAAGGCAATATGAAGTTCGGCATCTTCTTCGAACACCAGGGGCGTTTCAATCCTTCGTACTACCCCGCGCAGAAGCTGGGGCGGATGTTAGTGGTCAACTGCTCGGCGCGCAACAACTATATAGATTTCGGCTGCGAGCTGGGCGTCGACGTGGTCTACCGCTGCTGCGACGTTTACGCCGACAGCACTGCCCATACCAAGCTGGGGTTCAACCACCACACCATACGCTGCCGCTTTGAATATATGGACGTCAAGGCGCGCTTTGACGACGTGACCGACAGTTCCATTTACTATTACGAACCCGTTTACTGGGCGGTGAACAAGGGCATAACCACCGGCGTGGGCGGCAACACGTTCGGCATAAACGCAAACTGCACCGTCGGCCAGGCGGTCACGTTCCTTTACCGGCTCGCCGGCCTGCCGGGAGCGCTCAAGCTTGTCAACCACGCCGAAAGCACGTATTACGAAGATTCGCTGGAATGGGCGCAGACGAACGGGATCGTGGACAACGGAACCGATCCCAACGCCGTATGCACCCGCGCCGCCTTTATAGATATGATGTGGCGCTATTCGGGAAGCCCGGCCGTCGAAGGTCAGTACGACAGCGCGACAAACTGGGCGCTCAGCGTTGGCATAATGAACACGGTGATGGATTCCGATATCCTGCGCCGCGACGCGGTGACCATACTTTACCGCTACTTTTCGCCGTTCGATAAATATAACAGCAACGACGCCATAGGACTTTTGCGCCACGTACTGTTCCCCAACGATTATCCGCTTATGTTCCGCAGCGGCGATTTCGATAAAAACGGCGTCACCGACAGCCGCGACGCGGTCTATCTGCTGCGGCACGTCCTCTACCCCGAAGATTATCCCATAGACTGAATATCATATTATAATAAAAGCGCTTCCGCATTACGACGGCGGAAGCGCTTGCTTTTTCATCACTTTTACTTTATAAGGTCCTTGAAGAATTCTATGTTCCCGGCGGCGGGAGCGAGATGGCCTTCTTCTATCATCTTTACCGTGTCGCGTATACGGTCGTTGACCGGAGTGGGAACGCCGAACTTTTTGCCCGTTTCGCACACCACGCCGTTGATGGCGTCGATCTCGCACTTCTTGCCGCGGCGGATATCCTGAAGCATGGACGGCACTATATCCGCGTGCTTTTTCATAGCTATCGGCACCAGAAATTCGGCGAAACGGCGCTTGAGCGCGTGTTTGTAATAGAACAGCCGCGTTATATTCTTGCCCTGCACGGGCGCGAAGACGATTCCGGAAGCGCGGCCGGAATCGATACATTCTTTCATACACCTTACGGCGAGCCTGCACGGCAGTTTGTCGTTGCTGACGTCGCCGAACGTGCCGCCCAGCACCGTGCCTATACCCGAAAAAGTGGCGTTGATGAGCAGTTTTGACCAGCGCGCGCCTATGAGGTTTTCCTCGGTATGCACCTGGCACATATGCTCCAGCAGCGATTTGATCTGTTCCAGCTTTTCTTCCGGGACTCCCTCCATTCCGCCCATGTGGAACGAAAGCGCGTCCGGCGAGCTCGTGAGCCGTGAAACGCCGGGCCCGGTGAGCTCGGCGCCCCATTCGACAACCACGCCCACCGTTCGGCCGGCGCCGATAAGTTCGGCGATGCCCGGTTCGGGTATACCGTTCTGCAGCGTTGCGATAACTCCGTCGGGTGAAAGCAGCGGAGCGAGGAACTGCACGGTCTTGGCGTTTTCCAGCTGTTTTGTCATAAGGAATATGACGTCGTAGGGGCCCTGCATCTCGTACGGGAAGATGGCTTTTACGGGGACGGTGAAATCGACCGTTCCCGTTATGTGCGCGCCGTTTTTGCACAGCGCGTCGATATGCTGCGCGTTATGGTTGACGAGCTCGATATCCACGTCGTTTTTGGTGAGATACGCGCCCATCACCGTGCCGAGCGAGCCGGCGCCGTAAATTGCGTATTTCATATTCTGCCTCGAATGCGTTTATTTTCAGTTGAGCGGATAATCGTCGCCGAACAGGACGTGCCGCAGCAGATAGATGGCGTCGTTGCTGCCGCATTCACCTTCGCCGGTGAAATCGCCCGACTGGTTCAGCGGATAATCGTCGCCGAACAGGACGTGCCGCAGCAGATAGATGGCGTCTGTGCTGTCGGCGTTTTCGTCGCCGGTGAAATCGCCGCGCACGCAGCCGAAGGCGCGTATTTCGCTTATCCAGCAGAAGGTGTTGGTCGCTTCGGGGTCGAGCACGTATTTGACGCGGACGTAGCGCGCGGTCAGGTGAGTTTCGGGTTCGTTGTAGAACACCACGCGCGACCAGTTCTTATATGACGTGTCGGCCGCGGTGCGGCTGGACGCGCCTGCCGAGACGAAGGTCTCGCCGTCGGTCGAAATCTCGAACCACACTTCGGCTTTGTCCGGGTCGGGGATGCCCCACGTCCCGCCGAACAGGTCGGTATCCAGACGTTTGAGGTAGCACGTCTTGCCCAAGTCGATCGTGACGTAAGTGGTCTTGCCTTTGTAGCAGCCGCAGTTGGTGGAATCGCCCTCGGTGGTGACGTCGCCGTCGGTGAACTTGCCTATTGGGTTGCCGTCGGCGCCGGTGTCGGTCCAATTGCCGTCGTAAGCGCTGCCGGTGGGGACGTACGGGCGGTCGAGCGCCATATTGCGATACGCCACGCCGTCGACGACGAATTCGTCTGTGGGCACCGCTCCCGCTTCGAACGGGACTTCCACCGCCTTGGCGGCGTATTCCTGGAGTATGCGGGCGGTAGCCGCGGGCATATCGGCGAGATATCCGTTGCCCACGGGCGAAATGCCGAAGAAGGTGTAAAGCCAGGTATAGGCGGCTATAAGGCTGCCGGCTTTGGAATGATGTCCGCCGTCGGAAGCGTAGAGGTTTATTTCGGGATGGTCGGTGCGGCAGTATTCAAACGCCACGGCGACCGGCGAATACGGTATGCCGCCGTAATGCTTGGAAATGCGGTCGTAGATCTGGTAATGCCTTATGCAGCCCGCGGTCGTGTCGGAATACCGCAGGTACAGAAGCGGCTGGGCGCCGTTGGCTTCGACAAGCGGGAGTATGATGTCGAGCGCGGCTTTCATTCCGGAATAACTGTCGCTCGAAGCTTCCTGCAGCACCACGTAATCGTAGCTGCGGGCGTTGAGCTTTGCGCGGAGCGCCTTGCCGCGTTCGTGGTTTTCGTCGGCGAATTCGCTTAAGTATGCGCTGCCGAACGTGCAGTAGGTGACCGAAACTTCTATCCCCGCCGCGGCGCAGACCGCTTTGAATTTGATGGGCGTGCCGTTGAAGTAGGTGGACGAGTTGCCCACGAACAGGAACGAAACGGCGTTTTCGCTTTCGGGCGCGGGGCGGTTGTATCTGATAGTGAGCTTGTTGTTGGTCTTGTCCAGCTCGCCGTACGCTTCGCAGATTATAGACATAGTGGAATTATACAGCACGGCGCCTTCGAACACCGTGGTGTAGGCGGTGTTGAGCGTGGTATACGCCTGCGTGCCGAACGCCGCCATAAATCCGTGCGCCGGAATGACGAGCGCGTTCTGGCAGGAATATTCGCCGGGAAGCAGGTTTTCGCCCGCTTCTATAAGGCGGCCTTCCGCGTTGAAGATGAACACGCGGCACGAAAAATCGTACACGTTGGTGCGGATGACGCGTTCGGTATCCGAATCGTTGGTGAACACGACGACCTTGGTGCTGCCCGGCTGCGTCTCGTATCCGGCTACGTTTACCGTGAACGTGACGTCCCAGCTTTCAGCCGCCGAGGAAGGCAGCGAAAACGGAACGCACGCCGCGGTGAGCGCGATCGAAAGCAGAAAACTCAGGAATTTTTTCATAAAAACGATCTCCTTTCGGGGGTAAAACTATTTTCAGGCGCCGAGATCTATTTCGATCTTTGCGCTTGCGGTATTGCCGTAATAATCGGTTACGGTGACGGTGACTTTGAGCGCCGTTGCGCCGCTTGCGGGCGTGAACGTGTGCTTGCTTGTGAACGTTTCTTTATTGAGCCGCGCCACGGGGTAATCGACGCGGTAGTCTTCGTACCCTTCGGCGCTGAAAACGACATACCTTATGCCGGCGGCGTTGTTTATGATTTCCGCCGATACCGAAGGCTTGCCCGACGAGTTGAATTCATACGTCAGCACGGGGGCGGAAAGTTCGGGCGATTTGTCGCCGGTCTCGTAATAATACTTGTACGCGCGGTGGAATCCGCCCTTGCCGTTGTAGTCTTTGGCGTAGTAATGGCTGTAAGCGAACGTTACGTAGTCTTCCACGTACGGGCGGGCGATCTCCATCTGCTGAATGAAGCGCGAAACGTAAGCCGAATCGTAATTCTTGGTAAAGTCTTCGCTGTTCGCCCAGAAATGCAGGCCCGGCTCGGTATCGACCGCGCGCTTGAGCGCCGCAAAGTAACTGTCGAGCTGCGAAATATCTATGTGCCCGGCGCCCACGGCGTCCTGGCAGCAGAAGATGTCGCCTTCGCGGAAGTTGGCGTATTCGAACACCTTTTTCCATTCCTGCTCGGCTTTTTCGGCGCTGCCGCCGGCTTTCTGCACGAACGGCGAAAGCAAAAGCGGCATCGACGGATCGAGTTCGGTGAGCGGTTCGAGATACATATTCAGGAATTCGCCGGCGAGTCTTTCGTAGCCGTGCATACCGTTGAACATCTCGTACGCGAAATACCAGCCGTAGAGCGCGTCGGGATACTGCTCCTTATACAGCGAATATATCTCCTTCGCCATTTCGACGCCGCAGGTCGAAACGCTTTTGTTCCAATCGACCTTGGTGCAGGCGAACGACCACCACTCGTCCGAAAGGTTGAGCCCCACGAACACTTTTATGCCGCTGCTCTGCGCCGCCTCGAGCACGCGCGGCAGGAAATCGGCGTATTCGCGGTAGCCGGAAGCCTTGTTGGCGGCGGCGTATTCGGAAGGATAGAACACGTCTTCGAACTTGCCGTAGGGAGTCTCGGCGGTCCACTGGATGATGAAGATATCTATGCCGACTTCTTTAAGATATTCAAAATGGTGCTGCCATTTTTCCACCGTATAGTCGGTGAAGGCGCCCGGCTGAACGAATGTGCCCCGCACGCACGGCCAGGTGCGTTCTATGACTTCGCTGCTTTCTTCCATACTTTCCTCCTCCGAGCTTTCTTCTGTGATCGACACATCGGGTTCCGAGGCGGGTCCGGGTACGGAACTTTCGCCGGCGGAAGTGTCGGGTACGCTTTCGGTCTCGGTCCCGTTCCCGCCGCAGGCGCAGAGCGAAAGCGCGATCGCAAGCGCGAGAAGGGCCGCCAACAGTTTTTTCATAATTTTACCTCCCAAAAAAGAGCATAAGCCGAAAACGCCATTTTGCCGGCGTTTCCGGCGTTTGTTATTTTACAAGATCGTTCAGGAGCGCCGCCGTGTCGTCCAGCTGCTTGTTGAGCATAGCTATGGAAAGTTCGGCGCGGCGCTGACCCTCGGCGCACGCGGCGCTCTGGACGCGGACTTTTTCGAGCAGTTCGTCGGCGCGGCGCCTGATATCGGCGACGTACGATTCCGCCTCGCGGCGCGCGTTTTCGCGCACGGCGTCTTTTTCTTTTTGCGCTTCTTCCGTTATGGCGCTCGCCGCTTTTTCGGCGGCGGAGATCTTTTCGCCCAGACGGGCGTTTATGGAATCGAGCTCGCGCTGTTTGGAATCGAGCTCCGCCTTATGCGATTCTTCGGCTGCGGCTATGCGCGCGCCCAGCGCTTCGCATTCTTCGCGGTAATGCTCGCATTCCGAAAAGAGCCGCTTGATCTCGTCTTCCTTTTGCGTGAGCGCGCGCAGATGCCCGGCGTTCAGCTCGAGCAGGAACGCGTCGACGTCTTTCTTTTTATAACTTTTCAATACCAGGTCGCCCATATTCAGCACCGCCGTTCGGATTATGTTTTATTTTATATTATTTTATATCATTTTATCGGCTTTGTCAATGATTTATTCCGTTTTTGGCGCATATACATATACGGGTGCAATGGAAAATGCTTGAAAAAATACACGCGTTCATCTGGAGCGTGCCGACGGCGGCGCTGCTTTGCGCTTTCGGCGCGTATTTTACGTTCAAAAGCCGGTTCAGGCAGCTGCGGCTGATAAGCATCATACGCGAACGCGCGCGCGAACTCGGCGTCCGCGAAGGCGGTATCCCCGCCGGGGCGAGCATGGCGACCGCGCTGGGCGGCACGGTGGGGATAGGCAGTATCGCCGGCGTGGGGCTGGCGCTTTCCGCAGGCGGCGCGGGGAGCGTGTTCTGGATGTGGGTGACCGGATTCTTTGGCTGTATGCTCAAATACGCCGAGACCGCCGCGGCGGTGAAATACCGCGCGTCCGACGGCGATATGATCTGCGGCGGCGCGATGTACGCGCTGTATAAAGCGGGAAAGAAGCGGCTCGCGGCGGCGTTTGCGGTGTTCTGCGTGCTTTGCTGTATGGGGACCGGTGCGCTGACGCAGACTAACGCCGTGGCGCGCGCCGCAGAGTCGTGCGGTATACCGCCCGGGATAACGGGCGCCGTTTTTGCGCTGTGCGTGCTGGCGGCGGCGCGCGGAGGGCGCAGGACGATAGCGCGTTTCTGCTCGTTCGCGGTGCCGGCGGCGAGCGCGGTTTACATAGCGGCGGCGTTATGCGCGATCTGTATGCGCGCGTACGCTCTGCCGCAGGCTTTCGCGCAGATATTCGAAGGCGCGTTCGGACTTAAACAGGTTTCCTGCGGGATAAGCGGCGCGGCGTTCGCGGCGGCGGTGCGCACCGGCGTGGTGCGCGGCGTGTATTCCACCGAATGCGGGATGGGCTCTTCGCCCATAGTGCACGCTTCTAATCAGACCGCGCTGCCGCACACCCAGGGCGACTGGGGGATACTGGAAGTTTTTGCCGACATTTTCGTTTTTTCCACGCTGACCGCACTCGCGATGCTCGTCTGCGGAACGCATTCCGCGTCCGTGATGTTCTCGTCGTCGTTCGGAAAGACAGGCGAACTTATCTACACGCCGCTTATCGCGCTGTTCGGGTTCGCCGCCGCCGTGAGCTGGTGCTTTTACGCCGAAAGCGCCGTCGGGTATCTCGCCCCCGGCAAAAGCGGAGCAAAGACGGCGCTGCGCGCGGCGGTCGCGGTCTGCGCGTATCTGGGCGCGGTATCGAGCGGCGACGGAGTGTGGTACGCCGCCGATATTATGAATCTTTTTATGGCGGCGCCTAATTTGTATTTGCTGTTTATAAAGCGAAAGGAGATATGTCAATGCTTTGCGAAAACCGCGCGATGCCGGAAAGCGTGACTGTTCCGCCCGGGATAAGCGAAAAAGAGGCGCTTGAAAGGCTTGAAAGATACGGCGAAAACGCGCTTTTGGAAAAGAAAAAACGGTGCGCGTTTTTGAAAAAGGTGCTGCTTTCGTTTGCCGACGTGATGACTCTGGTGCTTTTCGCCGCGGCGGCGGTGTCGTTCGCGGTGGCAAAACTCAAAGGCGAAAGTGCGGCCGATTCGTATATGATACTCGCGATAGTGTTCCTCAACGGGATCGTGACCGCGTTCCAGGAAACGCGCGCCGAAAAAGCGCTGGAGGCGCTCAAAACGCTCACCTCACCCGAATGCACGGCGGTGCGCGAGGGCAAAGAAAAGCGCATACCGGCGAAATTTCTCGTCCCCGGCGACGTGATACTCGTAAAAAAGGGCGATTCCGTCCCCGCGGACGCGGTGATACTGCAAAGCGTTTCGCTGCGCGCGGACGAATCGGCGCTGACGGGCGAATCGGGCGGCGTTGAAAAATCGGCGCACGCATTACCCGACGCGAAAGCGCACGCCACTCCGCCGGATATGATTTTCGCCGGCACGGTGATAACATCCGGCTCCGCCGCGGCGCGCGTGACCGGGACCGGTATGCGCACGCGGATGGGAAAGATCGCAGAAATGCTGATATCCGAACCCGTGCCGCGCACGCCGATGCAGGTGCGGCTTGCGAAGATATCGGCAAAGCTGGGCAACGCGGCGCTGGGCATATGCTTTGTGATATTTTTGCTTTCGCTTTACAAAGGCGTTCCGCCCGAGCAGGCGTTTTTGAATTCGGTGAGCCTGGCGGTGGCGGCGATACCCGAAGGTCTGCCCGCCGTGGTGACGGTAATGCTTTCGGTAGGCGTGACCGAAATGGCGAAGCGGCGCGCGGTGGTGAAAAAGCTGACCGCCGTGGAAGCGCTGGGCTGCGCCACCGTGATATGTTCCGACAAGACCGGAACGCTTACGCAAAACAGGCTCGAGGTAACTTCGACCAAGGGCGAAAAACGGCTTTTGGCGCGGCTTTTCGCGCTGTGCAACCGCAATTCCTCGCCCACCGAAAACGCTCTTTTTGAATTTGCCGTAAAAACGCTGGGCGAGCACGCGGTCCGCTCGCTTCCGCCGATTGTGCGCGAAGTGCCGTTCGAGCATGAGACGCGCGTGATGGCGACGCTCCACCGCGAAAAAAGCGGCGGATATACGGCCGTGGTGAAAGGCGCGCCCGAGGAAGTGTTCCGGCTGTGCGGCGTATCCGCGCGCGCGGACGAACGTTTTGCCGCCAAAGGCTTGCGCGTCGTCGCCTGCGGCTGCGCGAAACTGCAAACGCCGCCGGAAGACCTTTTGAAGATACGGTACACCTACGCCGGCTGCGCCGGTATGACCGATCCGCCGCGACCGGAGGCGTTCGAAGCCGTGCGGGTATGCCGTTCGGCGGGGATAAAAACTGTGATGATAACCGGCGACCACCCCGACACGGCGTTCGCCGTCGCGCAAAAGCTCGGGATCGCGTCAACCCCCGGCGAAGTCGCGACTCAGGCGCAGATAGAATCGCTGCCCGAAAGCGAACAGGAAAATGCGATACTCGGCGCGCGGGTATTCGCGCGCTCGGCGCCCGAATTCAAGGTGAAGATAATACGCGCATACAAAAACGCCGGCGAAATATGCGCCATGACCGGCGACGGCGTGAACGACGCGCCCGCGCTGAAAAGCGCGCATATCGGCTGCGCGATGGGCAAAAACGGCACCGACGTCGCGCGCGAGGCGTGCGACATGATACTTACGGACGACAATTTTACGACTATAGAGCAAGCCGTGCTCATAGGCAGAAACATCTACGAAAACGTGCGGCGCGCGGTGCATTTTCTGATATCGTGCAACATCGGTGAAATACTTTCGGTCTTCGCCGCGCTGATGCTTTCGCTGCCTTCGCCGGTGACGGCGGTCCAGCTTTTGTGGGTGAACCTTGTGACCGATTCGCTCCCCGCCATTGCGCTGGGGCTGGAAAAGCCGCGCGCTTATCTTATGGAACGCCCGCCCGTGAGACCGGATTCTCCGCTTTTCGGCAAAGCGGAAAAGCTGCTCATAGTCCTTGAAGGCGCGGCGGTGGGCGCGCTGACCCTGCTCGCGTACGCCGCGGGCGGGAGCGGCGCGGGAAGCACGATGGCGTTCGGCGTGCTTTCGTTTTCGCAGCTGTTCCATTCGTTCAACGTACGCAGCGAAAAGCCGCTCGTGTGTTCGGGCGTGAACCTGCCGCTGGGACTGGCGTTCGCTCTTTCCGGTGCGATGCAGCTTGCGGCTATGATCTTTCCGCCGCTTATGCGCGTGTTTTCAACGGTCGCGCTCACGCCGTTCCAATGGGTGTGCACGGCGGCGCTTTCGGCGTGCGTGCTCGCCGCGGGCGAGTTCGCCAAGCTCATATCTTACGCAGCGCAAAAGCGCGCAAAAAAGGTTGCAAAGGCGGGCGATATATGATATAATTGCCGCAGAGGTGATTTACCGTGACGCTTAAATACAAAAAATGCGCGTCTTTTTGCGACGGCGCGCTCTTTACCCTTCTGGGCAAGACGGCGTTCGGCCCCGGCGGCGAGCTGTTACTGCCGTGGTCGTATTCGGGGCTTGAATTCAAGTTCCGCGGCAGAGGCATAGTTATAGAGACCGGCGCCCACGCGGCGGACTACTGCGATTATCTGCGCGTTGAGATTGACGGCGCGGGCGTGAAATACCCCGTCTGCGGCGGAAATATAAAGATAGTGACTCCGTATGTCACAGATACCGAACACACCGCGCGCATAATGCGGCTGACCGAGGGTATGGAAAGCGTGACGGTCAAACAGATAATCGCCGTAGGCGAAGATCCGGCGATAACCTGCAATACCGAAAAAAGCAAGCCGTCGCTTATGTTCATAGGCGATTCCATCACCTGCGGCTACGGCGTCGACGCCCCCTGCGACGCCCCGGGTTTTTCGCCGTTTGAAGAAGACTGCACGCTGACTTACGCCTATATGGCATCACGCGTGCTGGGGTATGAGATACTCTTCACCGGCGCGTCGGGCAAAGGGATAGTGGCGAACTGCGAAGGCAACCGCGAAGATATGACCCTGGTCCAGGCGTTCGACTGGGAGACCCGTTACGGCGGCGAGTGGGACGCGGGCGGCTATTCGCCGGAAGCCGTGGTAGTCAACGCCGGCACCAACGACGCGTGGGGCGGCGTGACTGACGGCGAATTCTACCCCGCGGGCATGGCTTTCTTGGCAAAAATACGCAAAAAATTCCCGCACGCGCCGATCCTGTGGGCGTACGGGATAATGGATACGTCAAAGCTCCCGTGCATTAAAAAGATAATTGGAGATTTTGACAAAGCAAACGGGAACGCCTACTTCCTCGACTGCGGCTGTATGGCCGACCACGCAAACGAGACCGGCGGCGGAGGCCACCCCAACGCGAACACCTCGCTCAGGGTGTATCCCCTGCTTGCCGAGAAGCTGAGATCGATACTCGGTATATAAAGAAAACGCCGTTCGGGCATTTGCCCGAACGGTTTTTTTCGTTTTATGCTTATTCCGCGATTTCTTCCGCGGCGGGAGAATTGACGTTTTCGAATTTCGTCTGGTCCTTGTGCGGGATGGGTTTCCAGCCGAGGTGGCGCGAAAACAGCGCCTGCACGTCCATAGGCAGCTGTATGAGCAGGAAAAGCGGCCAGCACAGCGTGATGAGCACCTTGCGCATAAAGCTCACGCCGTGGATGCGTTTGCGCTCGATTATGAAGATCAAAGCCGCCATAAGCAGCATCGACGCGAGCGAGATGAGCGTGGATTTGATCCACGAAAACAGCAGGCCGTCCGAATACCAGAAATTGGCGGTGGAACCGAATATCACCTGCTGCATAGTGACGTTTTCATCGACGAGCGGCGCGGTGAGCAGCAACGTCAGCTGTACCGCCTGGAGGATGAGCATTATTATTGGCGACGGCAGTATATAAACGGTGATATCGTAAAGCGACACCCAGTGGCGGGTCTCTTTTTTGAAAAGGCTTGCGAACAGTTCCTTGAACCGCGCGTAGAACACCAGCAGATGTCCGCGCGACCAGCGCACGCGCTGGCGCCACATTATGCGGAAAGTCGTAGGCTGTTCGTCGTAGAACACCGCGTCGTCGCAATAGCGGATGGTGTTGTTGTAAAGTATCTGGTCGGCGGTGAATTCCCAGTCTTCGGTGAGTGAAACGTAGGGCCAGCCGTTCTTTACTATGTTGGAATTGATGAGATACCCCGTGCCCTGTACGCGGGTGGAACAGCCGAGCACCGTTCTGCCGCGGCTTTCCATACGGCAGCCGACCGCGAAATACATTCCGTAAAGCCCGGAAATGAGGTTGGCGCCGAAATTCTTTGAATTGCGGTACGAAGTGATCACGCATTCGCGCTCGAAATGCTCGAACGCGTCGTTCATACGGGCGATATAGTTTTTGTCGAGTATGTTGTCGGCGTTGAACAGGAAAAATCCGTCGAAACTCTGCGTGCCGTAATCGCGTTCTATGCACGAAAACAGGTGCTTGAAGGCAAAACCCATAGTGTTTTCGGCGGGGTTATTGTATTCGTATACCGTGGCGCCGCAGGCGCGGGCGATCTCGGCGGTCTTGTCGGTACAGTTGTGCGCTATGACGAACACCTGCAGCATATCCTGCGGATAATCGTTCTTGCGCACGCTTTCTATAAGGCCGGCCACCACCGCCTCTTCGTTGCGGGCGGGGATGATGACGCCGAATTTATTTATCTTTTCGGTCTTGGGGTACGATTTTTTGAAAAACACGCCGACTACGCCGAATATCACGAAATGCGCGAAAAGCGCGCCCATAACGGTGAAAAGGATGCTCGTGATCAGCTGGACGATCTCTAAATAGCTCATTTCTTCCTTGCCGCGCCGTCTGTGAACGAACACACGGCGGCGCATTTTATTTTATTTTTGCCTTGCTTCCCCGGCGCAAAATGATCAGACCGCGCGGTCGGGGAATCTTTCTTTTATCGCCGCCCAAAGCATCTCAGCCGCTTTTCCGGCTCCGAAATTCCCGTGATAATCGCGCGCGGCGTGCCGGTACGGTTCCATTAGTCCGGGGTCCGCCGCGAACGATTTGAGCAATTCTACCGTCTTTTTGGGCGAAAACCGCTTGATCGTGCAGCCCACGGTGTTGAGATAATGGTCGGCTATGTTGCGTTCTATGAGATTTGCGTAATGGTTGACTATCGACGGATTGCCGTAGAACGTGGGCTCGGCGAGCATATTGCCGCTTTTGCCGCAGAATATATCCGCCGCCGCCTGAAGCTCGAGCATATTTTCGGCGAATCCGTGCGGTACGAACGTGATCTCGGGCGAGCAGGCGAGCTTTGTGAGCCGTTCGTACAGCTTTTTGTTGGTGCCGCATACCGGTATGACCGTCATGGGGACGTGTTCCTTTACCAGCCGGCGGCAGAGCTTTTCGGTCTTGCCTATTCCGTAACCGCCTTCTGCGAGCAGGACCGTGAATTTGTCCTGCGGGAGCCCGAGCCTGCGGCGGAGCTCTTTTTTGTCGGTGCAGACGTCGAACGCCTCGTTGCGGATGAAGAACGGGACGAGTTTCATATTATTGATATCGTACTTGCGCTTGCGCAGCGCTTTGAGATATCCGTACGGCATACTTATCATATTCATGTCGGCGTGATATTCAAAGAGCTTGTTGAGCTGCGCGTCCGGGCAGTACATAACTGTGAAAGGCTTGTCTTCTTTAATGTGCTCGGCGTAATAATTCGTTGCCCAGTGCGTGCTGAAAACGACGTCGGGCTCAAGCTCACGCATGTGCGCGACGCCGTGTTTGAAGGCGAACGGCGCTATGAGACGTATGGAACCGAGCGAAGAGAGCACCGAGCCGAAAATTTCGCAAAAAACCGTAGCCATAAAACCGATAGGCGGAAACGTGTTGTACGTTTTCACTTGTCTGGACATCATACGCTCGTATTTTATTAGATGCTTATCACCCGTCTCGGTGAAGAATTCACAAAGTTCAACGTCGCATTTATCGCCGTATTTTTCGGCAAATACCTGCCCTATGGCTTTTGCGGTCATTATATGCCCGAAACCGGATTCGATAAGCGGGAACAAAACTTTTATTTTTTTCAAGTCATTATCTCCCATCATCTGCAAGTTTACCATAAACCCGCGCGCAAGTCAAGCAAATAATGCCTATTTATAAAACATTAAGAAACGTGTTGAAAGCGCCTTGCCGTAAAAGCGCGGTCCGGCGCACGCGTATTCTTCAGACCCCGCCGTTTTGCGCGGCTTTGCGCTCGAGCTTTCTGTTCCTTATGTAAATCAGCAGATCGGCGGTGACCATAAGCATATTGATAACGTAAAAAATAAGAACGTACCATTTTTGCGAAAAAGACGCCATATACGTTTCGTTAGTCAGCTTGGCGACTATTCCGGCTATGTAACCGAAAATAATAAGGCACAAAAACACGGGGCTTTTGCCCCTTGTGCTTTTGGACTTATAAGAACGTACGACGCTGAACGGCCACGACGCGCCGAAGCTTAGCACCATGATGATTTCAAATATCTCTGACAAAACGTTCGCCTCTTTTTTTACTGTTTATAAAACCCGACCGGCGCGGCGGCGCCGGTCGTATCATCAATAAAGTTTCGCTCCTGCGGGGATGTGCGGATCGACTTGCAGGAGGGTGAGTTTTTCTTCTTCGCCGACGTGATGAACGGCGGAAAGGAGCATGCCGCAGCTTTCTATGCCCATCATAGCGCGGGGCGGGAGGTTGGTTATTGCGATAAGCGTTTTGCCCACAAGCTGTTCGGGTTCGTAAAATGCGTGGATGCCCGACAAAATGGTGCGATTCGCGCCGGTGCCGTCGTCGAGAGTGAACTTCAAAAGCTTTTTGGACTTGGGTACGGCTTCGCAGGCAAGCACCTTTACCGCGCGGAAATCGGATTTTGAGAAGGTCTCGAAATCGACGAAATCTTCGAAAAGCGGCTCGATCTTTACGTTTGAAAAATCGGGCTTTTCCGCCGAAATCATCGGCGCGCCTTCTATTACAGGGGCCGCCGCGGGTGCGGTCTCTTGTGCGGTCTCGGACGTCCCGTTTTCACCTGCCTGTGCGGGCTTTTTGTCGTCTATGGGCTTCATTGTCGGGAGGATTTGGATGGCCTTTATATACGTTGTCATATAGTCCCTTTTGCTTTCTTTTCAAGCTTGTCTCAAGGGTCGGTTTCACATAGCGTCCCTTAAGTTTTTATAAGTTGTGTTTGCGTTGTATCATTAATTGTTGTAAGTCCTTCATTTCTGTCAATACGAGACATCAGTATTTTCGCTGAAATGAAGCGCTTATAATACGCTACCTTATTATAACGCAAAAGTGCGATAAAGTCAATATCCAAGCGGGTCGAAGCGACTACCAAGATGTTATAAAATGTAACTTTTTCAAAAATAAAAACTGCACCAAGACGATTCTTGTCCTGGTGCAGCTATTGATTTGGCACTTATCTGAATATAGATTCGAGTCCTTCAAATTCGCTCTTTTTAAGTTCTTTGGTCGCATCGGCGTAAATGTTCATCGTTGTAGATATGTCGCTATGACCCAGAGCATCTTGAATGATCAACTGCGGAAAACCTGATGGTATTTGATAAAACACTAAAGGTCCTTTGGACAGAAGAAGAATATCCAAAAGCATGATCCTCCTATAGAGAAGTCCCCAAGCCGGGGACTTCTTTTTTTGAATTACTGATGCAGATCAATGTACTAATTAGCAAAGCAAAAGGGTGTGAAATTAAACCACACCCTTTACAATTTGCATCAGTGGATGCATCAGTTGCATCAGTAAAAGTCTCTAATACCCTTATTATTTGTCATCTTTCTTGTCTAAGCTCTTCATTGTCAGGATTCGGGCAGAAACCGGGAATTATCGTGAATTATCAAGCATTTACGAACATTTTCCAAAAATAAAACCGCACAAACAAGGACGTATCGAGAATTATCAAGAATTCTGACATGCGTATGTTGGTGTAACTTTTGGTGTAAGGTGTAACTTTGATACATTGGATAGCCCGCCAAAGAAGCGCGTCTCTTTTATTTGTATAGATGCATTATACATCAATAGTTCAAGAAAATAAAGTGATATCACTGTTGTATTACACCTTTCCAATTGAAAAAAGCCTTTTTGCATTTCTCAATATCTTCTTGACTGTTTGAAAGGATATATATGTTTTTCTTTTGAAATATCTTTTTGATTTTATCCGCAAGTTCATAGTGATTATTTGCCGAAACCTCATAATACGATATTCCGTTCATTTTACATAAGTGCTCTTTAACCGCCCTTTCATTTTCGTTTCCCGACCTCTTATTTATGCGCTCAATAACAGAAAACATATCAGGGATACGGATAATTAACTTTCAGCTTTTCAAGCATTTTATTATATGCCGTTTCAAAAACGGACGCCCACATTTTGTCGCAATCCCTACCATCCGTATTTGCGGATTCTACACCCCTTGACCAATCGTTCGTGCCGAGATAAACGATGATCACATCCGGTTTCACAGAACCGATATGCAGCCCATTCGCCCGTTCGTCACTGCATCCTGACGGAAACAGAGAATCCCTGTTTGGTAATTTGGTTACACGGCTACACGACCATGAATTGTTTACAAGCAACTCACCGCCGACGCAGCTTATAACCTGCCCCCACCAGGTATCATTCATATCAGATACACCGGATTTTTGATAGTTCTCACCTGTAAAGAACAAATTGTATCCTTTCGGATTATAGCCTTCAAGCGTGCTTAAATAGATATGACAAATCGCCTGCCAAGATGTTTTGGCAGGCGATTTTACTTTTACTTGATTTCAGTTTTCCAAAGTCCGTGGAGGTTGCAATAAGCATAAACTGCAACAGGCTTATCTTCGCCGGTGCAAAAGGCAGCTTCCGGTGTATCGCCAGGTTTAAAGGCTCTCCGCTGACCTCCGTTCTCCGTTTCAAGGTAAATCCACTGAATATAATGCTCCTCGGTCATGGGATGGGTTGTTTCGCCGATCCTTACATAAACAGAACCGTCTTCAAAATTCACAAAAGGCAAGTGCTTTTCTCCAGCCGCTTCGGTGGTGTTAGGAACCAGCGCCTCCATCTTTTGTCCGCAGCACATCATAGGAACCCCTGCATCGTGAATAAGACCGATCAAATTACCGCAATGGCGGCAAATATAAAACTTTTCTCTCATTTTTCATTCACCTTAATAATTTTCTTTACGAACTTCAAAATAGGCTTGCGGATGCTTACATACAGGGCAGATTTCGGGAGCCGTAGTACCAACAACGATATGTCCGCAATTGCGGCATTCCCAAACTGTTACACCGGACTTTTCAAATACTGCTCTGGTTTCAACATTTTTAAGAAGAGCACGGTATCTTTCCTCATGTGCTTTCTCAATAGCGGCAACACCACGGAATTGCTCAGCCAAATCGTGAAAGCCTTCTTCATCTGCTTCTCTTGCCATACGATCATACATATCAGTCCACTCAGCATTTTCGCCTTCCGCTGCATGGAGCAGGTTTTCGGCAGTGTCACCAAGCTCGCCGAGAGCCTTAAACCACAGTTTCGCATGTTCCTTTTCATTTTCGGCAGTCTGGAAGAAAAGTGCTGCAATTTGCTCAAAGCCTGCCTTCTTTGCAACAGAAGCAAAGTATGTATACTTGTTTCTTGCCTGAGATTCGCCTGCAAATGCTTCCCAAAGGTTCTTTTCGGTCTTGGTACCGGCATAGGGATTCTTGGATTCTTCCTCAAGCTTTACGAATTTTTCTTTCGGCTGTTTGCAGACAGGACAGGTTTCGGGAGGAGTATCTCCCTCGTGAATATAACCGCATACGGTGCATTTCCATTTTGCCATTTTCGTTTCCTCTTTCTTTTCTATATTTTCATTGAAATTTATGTTATGAAGCAATGCTTCCACCACATCTGCCGGAATATCGGGATAGGATTTTATCTGCTCTAAAAATTCTTTTGTGTTGGCGCTTTGCGGAAGCATAAAGCCTGCTTCCCGGCAAAGGTCTTCTGCCATAAGTCGAGACGATTTTGCTACCGCCTTCGAAAGTGTATCGGGCAGCTGGGAAGCTATGTTTTCAGCCTGCGCTTTGCTTTGAACGAGAGCACGCAGCGCCTCGACTACTTTATCCGTTTTAGGCTGCTGCGGGGGCAATTCCTTCGGCATCATTGAAATAGCACCTGAAGGACATGCCCCGGCACATACGCCGCAGCCGATACACTTATTTGGATCAATGATGCTGTTTTCTGTATCCGTAGCGCCGGTAGGGCAAACATAAAGGCAAAGACAGTCTTTTGTGCAAAGCCTTAAATTTCGTACTGCATATTTATCTGCCATTATCTTGCACCTCCTTCTATTTTTTCAAACTTCCACGCAGGGACTTTGCATACCGGACAAAGCGCAGGCGGTGCATCGCCAACGAATACAAATCCGCAGACTGTGCAGACATACACACCTGTGTTTTCAAGCATCTTGTTACCCTCAACCTCATATCGGGTGAGAAGTGACTGCAACATTCTCGTTACCTTTTCTGCCCACACCTGACAGCGAAGCCCGCCACGGTCGTGCTGCTCTTCCGCAGCTGATTTTCCGTAAGGAAATCCTACCGAAATATCATGATTAATCAATTCAAGCAGTGTCTCTGTACCGGCATTGCTGACAGGCTCTGCTTTTTGACGGAAGAATTCTGCGAGTTTTCTAAAGCTCTCGGATTCTTCGGGCATATACTGCTTTTCGCACCCACGGGCCAGATTGGAGCAAATGATGCTCATCTCCATTGGGGATAATTCTTTTTCTGTATGCGGCTTTTCAAGGATTTCTTCTGCTTTAGCAGTTTCCTTTTTCAGCACAAAAGCATCCTTGCCTGCACCGCAAATCGGACACTTGAAATCATCGGGCAATTCGCCTTCGGTTTCATGTATATATCCGCAGACTGTACATATATATTGCTTCATATTTCCGCCTCCTTTAATTGAATAATAGCATATTTCAGATTACAATTCTGTGATGTTATCACATTTTTCAATGATTCCCGCAATGTCCGTGACCGCAGCCGTGGTCGCCGCAGATATGGGTTTCCCCGCCGTGTTCATGATCGTGGTGTTCACAATGCACATCGGGATTGAAAGCAAGATTGCCGGCAACAAAAGCATTTACCGCTTCATCGGCATTACCGCTGACACCGCCGTAGAGCTTTATTCCGTTTTCTGCCAGCGCCATTTGTGCACCGCCGCCAATACCGCCGCAAATAAGTACATCTGCTTTTACAGCGGAGAGTACGCCGGCCAATGCACCGTGGCCGGAGCCGTTGGTATCTATAAGCTCTGTTTTAAGGACCTTGCCGTCTTCAATATCGTACAATTTGAATTGCTCGGTGTGACCGAAATGCTGAAAGATGTTTCCGTTTTCGTAAGTTACTGCGATTCTCATAATATTTGTTCCTTTTTCTGTTTTGTATTCTTTTTGAATTTGCCGTTTGATGCAGTTTTTTTTATAGCAAAAGTCTGTACTGCCGCTACAAAGCTGAAACTCGCCGCCCTCAATTTTCAGTGCGAAGCCAAGCACAAGTGCGTCTGCTATCTTTTTCCTTGCGGTTTCATAGATTTTCTGTGCGGTTGTTCTGCCTACGCCGAGTTGTGCCCCGCATTCTTCCTGGCTTAAGTTTTCTTTGTCAATCAGCCGTATGGTTTCAAGCTCATCAACTGTCAAAACAATTGGTTCCCCGCTCACTGCTCCCGTTGGAGAAAATTCAAGAACTTCAGGGAAATAACACACTCGGCGACACTTCGTCGGTCTTGGCATTTTATCACCTCGCCATATATTATAGCACCGTTTCAGGCATATGTCAATAATATTATTGACATATGCCTGAAATTATGCTATACTAAAAATACTGAAAAAGGAGACACGGCTTATGAATTATTTAACATACTTACCAGTATTTGATAAACTGACAAAATCACAGCAAGACACGCTTACAAGCTCGGCTTTTGTTCGTAAATTCAGTAAAGGTGATCTTTTGCATAACGGTTCACAAAATTGCACGGGACTTATCCTCATACTGTCCGGTCAGATTCGTGCTTTTACTATATCCGACGATGGCAGAGAAATTACGATGTACCGCCTTTTTGAACGTGATATTTGCCTTTTCTCTGCGTCTTGTATTATGAACAGTATTCAGTTTGATATTACCGTTACTGCTGAAAAGGAAACTGAGGTTTTAGTCATCCCGTCAGAAGTTTACAAAAGCATTATGGATGTTTCTGCACCGCTTGCCAATTACACAAACGAAGTTATGGCAAGTCGATTTTCAGATGTAATGTGGCTGATAGACCAGGTAATGTGGAAAAGCTTTGATAAAAGACTTGCTGATTTTCTTTTGAATGAGGCAAACATCGAAGGCACTAACATTCTTAAAATCACCCACGAAACAATCGGCAATCACTTGGGCAATCCCCGTGAAGTGGTAACACGAATGCTAAAGTATTTTGTGAACGAAGGGTTTATATCACTCTCCCGCGGAACGATTGAGATTATAGACAAAGACGGACTTGAAAAGATTATAGTTAGATAACACAAAGCGTTGAGTTTCTCAAAAAAAGAGTTCTCAACGCTTTTTCTTTTCTGTTCTTTTAATCATCCATTCCGCAGAGGGTGGATTTTTTATTTAACGCTTTATCATTACGGACTGCATCATAGAATCTGAAACCACCTGCAAAGTTATAGGCATCAAAACCGTTACCCATTAAAATTCTGCTTGCGATATAGCTTCTCAATCCGCTTTGGCAGATAACATACACAGGCTTGCTCCTGTTCAGCTCACCTATACGTTCACGCAGTTCATCAACGGGAATATTGATAAATCCCTTCACATGACCCATGCTGTACTCCATTGGTGTACGTGTATCAAGAAGTGTTATGCTGCCGTCACGGGGAAGTGTTTCATCTTCTTCATAATACCATTGCTTTACAATGCCGTTTTTCATATTTTCTATGATATAGCCTGCCATATTCACAGGGTCCTTTGCGGAGGAATACGGCGGAGCATAGGCAAGGTCAAGCTCTGTAAGTTCATATGCTTTTATTCCGGCACGGATAGCGGTTGCAAGCACATCTATCCTCTTATCGACACCGTCAAAGCCTACAATTTGTGCACCTAAAATGCGGTAGCTTTCTTTTTCAAACAGCACTTTCATAGTCATCATTTTACCGCCGGGATAATATCCTGCGTGACTCATCGGCGAAAGAATGACTTTGTCTGTAGCAATACCAAGGGACTTTGCGGTTTTTTCGTTAATACCCGTAGCAGCGGCAGTTATGTCAAATATTTTGATGACGGATGAGCCCTGTCCGCCGGTATAATGGCTGTCGCCGCCGCAGATATTATCGGCGGCAATTCTACCCTGCTTGTTTGCAGGTCCGGCAAGAGAGATGAGTGTGTCCTTATCCGTTACAAAATTTTTGATCTGAACCGCATCTCCAACCGCATAAATGTCAGGTATAGATGTTTCCATTTTGTCATTGACCACAATACTGCCTTTAATTCCAAGTTCTATGCCAGTATCTTTCACAAGTGTGGTTTCGGGAGCGACGCCGATTGCCATTACCACCATATCGGTATGAAGTGTCGGAGCGTTTTTGAGTTTCACATCAATACCGCAATCGGTATCGGCAAAACCTTCAACCATAGTATCAAGCATTAGATGGATACTGTTTTTGCGGATTTCAGCATGAATAAACGATGCCATATCCCTGTCAAACGGAGACATAAGCTGATCCGCCGCTTCCACGAGCGTTACATCTATTCCGAGTTCACGCAGATTTTCCGCAACTTCGATTCCGATAAATCCTCCACCGACAACAACTGCCGATTTCGGATGGTGCTCATCCGTATATTTCTTGAGTCTAAGCGTATCCTCAACGGTGCGCAGGGCAAATATCTTATCGCTGTCAATACCGTCAAACCCCGGCTTTATCGGCTTAGCACCGGGTGAGAGCACGAGCTTGTCATAACTCTCGGTAAGGATTTTACCATTTTCAAGATTTTTTACAGTAACGGTTTTGCTGTCAGGATGAATTGCCGTAGCTTCATGATGAACATTCATCTTAACTCTAAAACGCCTCCAAAAGCTTTCAGGCGTCTGCAAGGTTAGATCATTTTCATCTTCAATGGTGCCGCCGATGTAATACGGCAGACCACAGTTAGCGTATGAGATAAATCCTGAACGCTCAAAAACAACGATTTCCGCTTGTTCGTCAAGCCTGCGTATTCTCGCCGCCGCAGTAGCGCCGCCTGCAACACCGCCTATAATTACAACCTTCATTTATTTTACCACCTTTCCACGATAGCTGCTGATGCCTCCGATACTTTTTGCATTTGTGTAACCAATTTGCTTCAGATAGGATACAGCTTGTCCGCTTCTACCACCACTTAAACAATACACATAAAGCGGTGTGCTTTTGTCCTTGACGGTATTCTCAACGGAAGAAATTCTATCAAGAGGTATGTTGACGCTTCCGTCAATGTGCCCGTCACGGTATTCCTCTGCCGTCCTAACATCAAGCAATACGGCGCCGTCGTTTGTTTCGTATTCCGCAATACCGGTGTTGATGTCGGCGGTGTTGCGGAAGAAATTAAACAGTCCCATCTTTTTTCTCCTTACAGCATTGCTTCAATTTGCTCTTTCGGTCTGTAGCCCACGACCTGATTCTCGAGCTTTCCGTTTTTGATCACAGCAAGCATCGGGATGCTCATTACCTGAAACTGTGCCGCAAGCTCCGGCTGTTCGTCCACATTTATTTTACCGACCTTAACATCGCTTCGCTCATTTGCGATTTCCGATACGATCGGACCCACCATACGGCAAGGGCCGCACCAATCGGCATAGAAATCGAGAAGAACAGGTTTATTGGAATTCAAAACTTCGCTTGCGAAATTTTCTTTACTAATTTTAATTACAGACATCTTCGTGTCCTCCTTTGTTTTATTGTGTCTTTATTTTAACCGATTTGAAATCAGAGTTCTGTGATGTTATCACTTAACTCTTTTTCTGTTCCTTAATTTGCTTAATATGATTTTCCAAAACCTTATCGCTCATGGCACCGAGCTGTATATAGTAAATCGAGCCATCGGCGTTGATAAATACCGTTTCGGGGATTGAATAAATGCCGTAGGCGTTAGCTGCGTCATATTTGGTGTCGTAATATACGGGGAAACTGTAGCCGCTGTCAAGTACGAATTCTTTGACACCGTTTACTGTTTCGTTATATCCGTCGGTGAGATTTATCATCATAAATACGACCTCATCGCCGTATTTTTCGTACATCGCATCAAATGCCGGAAGCTCGGACTTACATGGGCCGCACCAAGATGTCCAAAAGTTTATGACGATTGGTTTGCCAAAGTAATCTGAAAGTTTTACTTTATTCATTTCCGAATCATAAACGGTGAAATCATCCGCTTGAACCACATTTTCAGAAGAAGCGTTATTCTGCTTTTCATCAGTAGAATACTTTTCCGAAAGCTTTGGATATAGCACTGCCGCAAGTATCATAATCGCAACAAATGCGACCGCAATTATTATCCATACCTTGTTTTTCATTTTCTCACCTCACATAGTAATAGCCAAAAGTGAATTTAAAAGTCCAAATGCCATTGCAAGTCCGACTATTATCAATAAAATACCGCTAACCAAATTGATTACCTTATAATGTTTTTTGATGAAGGTAAAGGCTTCCGATAGCTTATCGAGCAGCACTGCGGAAAATATAAACGGAATGCCCAACCCCAGGGAATATGTCAGCAATAATGTCGCACCTTTTAAAGCACCGCCTGCGCTTGAAGCAAGCATGAGTGCAGAGCCGAGAAAAGCTCCAACGCAAGGGGTTAAACTGATGGAATAAATTGCTCCGAATAAAAAAGCCGATGCAATTCCCGTTACTTTATACCCCTTATGCATTCCCTTAAAAAACGGAATGCGGAAAACCTCCAAATAAGAAAGGCCGAACAATATTACAATAACGCCGGAAACTATATTTATGATTGCTTGATATTCGGAAAGCAGTTTTCCAAGCGTTCCCGAGAAAAGCCCGAGAGCAGTAAATACAACCGTAAAGCCCACCACAAAGGCAATAACCTTAAATATCATCTTGGGATTTTTGTTGCTATCGTTTTTGCTTTGCCCCGCAAAATATGAAATGTAAATAGGCAACATCGGTAGCATACACGGTGATATAAAGGAGATTATCCCCTCTAAAAATGTAATGATATAATTCATGCGTCGAATTCCTTTCGTCAGCTTTTAGTGTTGTTTTATCAAATTTCCTTACCGCTTTCCGTGATGTTATCACATAAAAAGGCGGAGGACTTTTTACTCCGCCTTAAAATAATATGATTCTTTAACTGTTCATCTTTTTCGTGTCGCCTGCATCTGTCATCGCCATCTTTGTCTGCCGACAAATTAAAGAAGTGTAAGTTTTATCGCTCCCTCCCGTTGTGGAAGATCGTGGCGCACTCACTTCGCGGCTCGGATTGCTCCGATGCAGGTAACGTACCTGTGTGCTGTATATTCAGTTTTCAAGGATCTCAGAGGTCTCTTGTTTTGCCCTCTGTATTTGATTGCTGAAAAAAATTGCAAAAATTAACCCCCCTTTTGAAAAAAATAAATTGCCCTGTTTATCTTGCGTGAAAGTTAGATAAACAAGGCAAAAAAAGAGCCTACTATGTAATAAAACACAGTAGGCTCAAGAAAATTATGCGATTGTGTTCGGTTTGGTGTACCAATGGTGTAAATTGGTGTAAGCCTCTGGTGTAAACCCGTTCATAAGTCGAATTATCGAGAATTATGAAGAATTATAAAGGGTTATTTAATCAATCGGCTTCATTGTGGGAAGGATTTGGATGGTCTTTATATATGTTGTCATATAGTCCC
>JAEEGI010001982.1_pt1 | contig 50671 bp, 42 predicted proteins | sample 8958751 | NCBI WGS metagenome assembly JAEEGI01 (sample SAMN16246545, study PRJNA631951) | gut metagenome | biome: gut microbiome; feature: rumen; material: KS-attached | host: Bos | place: Iran: Karaj | collected 2018-10
TAACCAAGAACTCCTGCGTGGTAAGCATAGGCCGCCATCCCGCGGATCCCGAACAGGATCAGGGATTTCAGGCTACGGATATCTTCATCGGCGTCCCAGAGACCGGCCATGTTATGAATCTGTGAAAGGAGGAATCCACATGGACCAATGCAAGGTTACAGCCATCGCCAACCAGAAAGGCGGAGTTGGGAAAACCGTCTCAACAGTTAGCCTCGGCGTAGGCTTTGCCAGAGTGGGAGAGAAAGTGCTCTTAGTGGATGCGGACCCGCAGGCAAGTCTTACTGTCAGCCTCGGTATCAAGACCCAGGATGAATTGGATGTGACCATCGCCACAATAATGCAGCGTGTCATCGACGAGAGACCGCCCCCCGATGGTTATGGCATCATCACGCACATCGAAGGTGTTGATCTGCTGCCAGCCAATATTGAGCTATCTGCTTTTGAAGTCGGGCTTTCTAACGTCATGAGCCGAGAGTATGTGCTTCGAGAGGCACTGGAGCCGCTCAGGAGCCGCTACAATCGCATTCTAATTGATTGCATGCCACATCTCTTGGCATGATGACGATCAACGCTCTGGCAGCCGCAGACAGCGTGATAATTCCATCACAGCCCAGCTTCCTATCCACAAAGGGCCTGTCCCTGCTGATGGGCTCTATTGCAAAGGTGAAGCGGCAAATCAACCCTGGTCTTCAAATTGACGGAGTTTTACTGACGATGGTGGATACACGGACGAATAACGCTAAATCCATCATTGCTTCGCTGCGGCAGACAGGGGATATGCTCCGAGTGTTAGAGACGGAGATTCCATTCTCCGTCCGCGCTGCTGAAACCAGCATCGAGGGCAAGAGCATCTTCAGTCACGATGCGAGGGGTAAAGTAGCTGCCGCCTATGAATCGCTCGTTAAGGAGGTGTTGGAGCATGAGCAGCACCAAAAAGCTCGATCTCGGTCTTCAGACCGCATACGATGAGCTCTTTATGACCGAGCAGGGGAGAGCTGAGAATCGATTAGCCAAAATCTATGACATCCCTCTGTCCGAAATCGACGACTTCCCGGACCATCCTTATCAAGTCCGTATGGATGAGGACATGACTCAGCTTGTGGAAAGCGTCAAGGAGCGAGGGATCATCACACCTGTAACGCTTCGCAAGAAAGAAGATGGTCGTTATGAAATGGTCAGCGGTCATCGCAGGAAAAAAGCGTGTGAGCTTGCTGGCCTAGATACAATCAAAGCTGAAGTCAAAGAACTGACAAGAGATGAGGCAAGCAGCTGCGGCCGTACCTTATATAATTTCGGGAAAGAGAACGCAAAAACAATGTTGACATCGTGTCAGCAACCTGATAGAATACCGATGCTGACACGATGTCAATGAAAGGGGGCGCGGGGTATGATCAAGGGAACGCCGGAGCTGATCGCCGGGCGCAGGGAAGAGATCATCCATGCCTGCGAGCAGCTCTATCAGACCATGAGCTTCAAAGAGATCACGCTGAAGGAGATCGGGAACATCGTGCCCTTTTCCCGTCCGACGATCTATAACTATTTTCAGACGAAGGAAGAAATCTTCCTTGCGCTGTTTGAGCGGGAATACGACCGATGGAACGAGGATCTGCGCGCGATCCTCCGGGAGCATGCGCATCTGACGGGAATGGAACTAGCACAACTGGTGGCAAAGTCCCTCGCCGGACGGCAGCAGCTGCTGAAGCTCCTCTCCATGAACAACTACGACATGGAAGCAAACAGCCGCCGTGAGCTGCTGACCTCGTTCAAAACGGCCTACGGCGAATCCATGCGTCTCATCAGCCGCCTGCTGGAAAAATACCGCCCGGAGATGACGCCGGCGGACATACAGCGCTTTATCTACATCTTTTTCCCGTTCATGTTCGGCATTTACCCCTATACCGCCGTGACGGAAAAACAGCGCCTGGCGATGGAGGAGGCAGGCGTGGACTATGTCTATCAATCCATCTTTGAAATAACCTATCAATGTCTGATTCGTCTGCTTGGACAAGAGGACAAATAAAGGAGACGACATGATGCAATACAGAAAACTCGGCAATTCGGATCTGCAGGTGTCCCGTATCTGCATGGGCTGCATGGGATTCGGCGATTCCGCTCGGGGCCAGCACACCTGGACGATCGACGAAGAACATGCAAGAGCGATCATTCTTCGCGGCCTGGAGAAAGGCGTCAACTTCTTTGATACGGCCATCGCCTATCAGAGCGGCACCAGCGAACAGTATGTCGGCCGGGCTCTGCGGGATTTTGCCAGGCGCGAGGATGTGGTGGTCGCCACCAAGTTCCTTCCGAGAACGCAGGAGGAGATCGAACGCGGCGTCAGCGGCCGGCAGCACATCGAGAATATGATCGACACGAGCCTCAGAAACCTTGGCATGGACTATGTGGACCTGTATATCTACCACATGTGGGACTGGCAGACGCCCATCGAGGATATCATGGACGGCTTAAGCCGTGTCGTCAAAGCGGGCAAAGCCAGATATATCGGCATTTCCAACTGCTTTGCCTGGCAGATCGCCAAAGCCAACGCCCTGGCGGAGAAAGAGGGCTTTCCCAAGTTTGTTTCCGTCCAGGGGCACTACAACCTGATTTTCCGCGAGGAAGAACGGGAAATGGTTCCCTACTGCAGTGAGGAAAACATCGCGCTTACCCCCTACAGCGCTCTGGCTTCCGGCAGGCTCTCCAGGCTCCCCGGAGAAGGCGGAACGAAGCGCGCAGCGGAGGACGCTTATGCAAGACTGAAATATGACGCGACGGCGGCGCAGGATGACGTGATCATCGCCCGCGCAGCGGAGATTGCGGAAAAACACGGCGTGACCATGACGGAAGTTTCTCTCGCCTGGCTGCTGACCAAGGTCACGGCTCCGGTCGTCGGCGCGACGAAGCTTCATCATATCGAAGGCGCGGCGAAGGCGGTGGAGCTGGAGCTTGCTCCGGAAGAGCTCGCCTGGCTGGAGGAGCCCTATGTGCCGCATCCGCTGGCAGGCGTCATGGCGCAGAACAGGCCCGGCGCCGCAAAAGAAAAACACGTCTGGTCCACGGGAGACCAGACGATCGGAAAGTAACGGGAGGAACGGATCATGGCTGAAAAGATCGTTCAGACAGCCGGCAGAAGCCAGCTGGGGGAATTCGCACCGATGTTTGCGCACCTCAATGACGATGTGCTCTTCGGAGAGGTATGGAATGCGGAAGCGATCGACGTCAAGATGAAATGCATCGTCACGGTCGTGTCCCTGATGGCGTCCGGGATCACGGACGCCTCTCTGACCTATCACCTGCAGAATGCAAAAGCACACGGCGTGACGAAGGAGGAAATCGCGGCCATAATCACCCACGCGGCCATGTATGTGGGCTGGCCCAAGGGCTGGGCGGTCTTTCGCCTGGCCAAAGAAGTATGGAGCGGGGAGGAATAACCATGAAAAAGACGATCTGTGTTATGCTTGCGGTGCTGATGCTCTGCGCCCTTGCCGCCTGCGGCGCGGGTGCGCAGAGGGAGACGGCGGAAACGCAGGCCCCTGCCGCGCCAGCGGTTTCTTCCCCCGCTCCCGAAGCGCCCGCGCCCTCCGAAGCGCCCGAACCGGCAGGGCAGGCCCCGGCTGACAGCGCGGAAGGGCGCAGGGATGTGCTGGTGGCCTATTTCTCCGCCACCGGCACCACGAAGGGCGTTGCCGAAAAGATCGCGGCCATTGCGGACGCCGATCTCTATGAGATCACGGCGGCGGAGCCCTATTCCGCAGACGACCTCAATTATAATGATCGAAACAGCCGTTCCACCAAAGAGCAGAACGACAAGAGCGCCCGCCCGGAGATCGGGAGCGAACCGCTCGATCTCAGCGGGTACACGACGGTCTATCTCGGCTTCCCCATCTGGTGGGGAGAGGAGCCCCGCATTATGGACAGCTTTGTGGAAAGCTGCAGCTTCGATGGCGTCACCGTGATTCCGTTCTGCACGTCGGGCAGCAGCGGGATCGGCAGGAGCGGCCCCAACATGGAAGCCCTTGCCGGAAGCGGGACCTGGCTGGATGGAAAACGCTTCAGCGGCAGCGTTTCGGAAGCGGACCTGCGGTCCTGGATCGAAGGTCTGAAATGAAGAAAGAAGGGGAGGCCGGCTGATGAACGTCAGCAGGAACAACAGCGTCAAAAAGCCGGTGGACGTGTGCATGACCGTCCTCCTGCTCTGCCTGATGGCGTATCAGGCGACAGGGGAGACGCTGCACGAGTGGTTCGGCGTTGGGATGACGGTCCTGCTGATCGTGCATCATATCCTCAACATTCGCTGGTACGCCGTGCTTTTCAAGGGGAAATACAACGCTTATCGCATCTTGACGACGATCGTCAATACGCTTCTTCTGGCGTCCATCGCGCTGACGGCGCTCTGCGGCATGAGCATGAGCGGTCATGCCCTCCCGTTTCTCTACGGGCTGCTTCCGGTCAGCTTTGCAAGACGGTTCCACCTCGCCATGTCCTTCTGGTCCTTTGTGCTGATGGGCCTGCACCTGGGGCTGCATCTTCCGGCCATGACGGCGAAGGTAAAGCCGGGAAGGCGGGGAAAGATAGCCCTGACATGCGCCTTTACCTGCGCTGCGGGCGTCGGCCTGGGCCTGTTTCTGCGAAACGGGATTCCCGACTATCTCTTTTTCCGCACGCCCTTCGCCTTCTTTGACTATGACAAGACCGGCGCAGTCGTTTTCCTGGAAAACCTTGCCGAACTCTTCTTCTTCGCTTTTGCCGGCGCCAATGCGGTCCGTTTGATCCGATCCCCCGGCGGGAAAAAAGAGCGCAAAGCATCTCCGTTTATCCCGGTTCTCTGTGTCGTCCTCGCGATCCTGATCGGGATCGGGATGATGCTTCTACAGAGCGGCGGGTAGAAGGATTTCGGAAAAACATGCCCAGCGCATACCGGGCCGCGGGACAGTCCGATCTGAAAGCGGCTAACCTCGGCGCGCGGCGCTTGCAAAATGCGGACAGCGGCGTGCGCAGGACTGTGACGGCTTCAGAAACCGTCCGTCGGGAGAGGCCTGACGGCCATCGCCAAGCTTGCGCCGGATTCGGCGATGGGGGAGGGCCTTTCGGTCCGCTGTTCCGGCGGCGCATCCCTGCCGGAAGACGTGTCCGCATGGCTGGATGAAAACGGAATCGCACGAAAGTGAGGTCAACATGAAGATCATCATTCTGATGGGAAGTCCCAACAAAAACGGCTCTACCGGCATTTTGGCCGATTCCTTTGCGCGGGGCGCAGCGGAGTCCGGGCACGACTGCGAGATCATCGACGTCTGTCATGCCAATATCCACCCCTGCATCGGCTGCGTTCGCTGCGGCTATGAGGGTCCCTGCGTACAGAAGGACGACGTGGAGCTGATCCGGGGGAAGCTGCTGGCTTCGGATATGGTCGTTTTCGCTACGCCCCTTTATTACTACGGCATGACCGCCCAGCTGAAGGCGGTCGTCGACCGTTTCTGCGCCTACAACAGCAGCCTGAACGGCAGACATCTGAAATCCGCGCTGCTGTCCGTGGCATGGAACGCGGACGACTGGACCTTTGACGCGCTGACGGCACACTATAAAACACTCGTGCGGTATATTCGCTTCCAGGATATGGGCATGGTGCTCGGCTATGGCTGCGGGACGCCTTCCATGACGAAAGCAAGCAAGTACCCCGATCAGGCGTATCAGCTGGGAAAGAGCCTGTGACATCATGTCCCGGACAGGAGAATGAGGATGATCAACATGAAAAGAATCGTTTGTGCTGCGCTGATCTGCGTGCTTGCGCTGGCGCTTGGGGCTTGCAGCGGTCAGAATGTGATGGAGCCGGCGGAACCCACAGCCGGGACGCCCGTGCAGGAAAGCCCGGTAACCGCACCGCAGAAGGAAACGCCGCCCGACACAAAGGAGAGCGCCGCCGAGCTTCCGCAGGCCGAGGACAGCGGGAAACCGGTTGTCTATTTCACCTCTGACATTTCGGCGGAAGGCCTTGTCCGGATCTATGAAGCCCTCGGCTGGACGCCGTCGGGGAACGTTGCAGTCAAGATATCTACGGGCGAGCCGCCCGCCAGCAATTATCTGCGTCCGGAGCTGATCGGCGACCTGGTAAAAACGGTGGGGGGAACGATCGTCGAATGCAACACCGCCTACGGCGGTTCCCGCGCCGGCTCTGCCATGCACCGACAGGTGGCGGAAGACCACGGCTTTACCGCCATCGCCGACTTTGACCTGATGGACGAGGAGGGCGAGGTCGAGTGGCCCATGAGCGGCGGCAGCCGCCTGGACAAGGTGATCGTGGGCAGCCATGCGGAAAACTACACGGATTGGGTGATCCTGTCCCACTTCAAAGGTCACGCGATGGCGGGCTTCGGCGGCGCGATCAAGAATGTCGGGATCGGCATCTCCTCGCCCAGCGGCAAGGTGTACGTTCACACTGCCGGAACAAAAACGAGCGGCAGTATCATGTACAAGGACCAGGACGCATGGCTGGAAGCGCTCGCGGAGATGGTCCTTGGCTTCAGCTGTCATGTAGGGGAGGAGCACATCATTTATATCAACGTGATGAATCGCCTCTCCGTGGACTGCGATTGTGACGGACACCCGGCCGAGCCGGATATGCACGACATCGGAATCCTCGCGTCTACCGACCCGGTGGCGCTGGATCAGGCCTGCATCGACCTGGTTTACGGCGCGCCGGACAGCGCCTCGCTGGTGCGCAGGATCGAACGGCAAAACGGCGTCCATACCCTGGAGCACGCCGAGGAGATCGGATTGGGGAGCAGGACCTATGAACTGGTAGACGTCGATGACTGAGCTGTGGGAGATCCTGCGGAGAGAATTCGTTTACCTCTGGTACTATTTTGACCTCCAGCTTCGGCAGATCGTTTGGTACTGGGTCATCGGTATCCTGATCGGTTCTTGTATCTCTGTTTTCCTGAAGGAACGGATTCACGGGCTGTTCCGGAGCATGTCCGGCTCGAAGTTCGGCATCCTCGGCCTGATCCCCGCAAGCCTGCTGGGGATCGCGTCGCCGCTTTGCATGTACGGAACGATTCCCCTTGCCGCGTCCGTTTCCAGAAGCGGGATGCGGGACGACTGGCTCGCTGCGTTCATGATGACCTCGATCCTGCTCAATCCGCAGCTCATCCTCTACAGCGCCGCGCTGGGTCCTGCGGCCCTCACGGTGCGGATCGTCTCCTGCTTCCTTTGCGGCATCGCCGCCGGGGTACTGGTCAGATTGTTCTGCAGGGGCAAAGCGTTCTTCAACTTCTCGGGCTTTGAGGAACCCGGGAGCCATGACACCGATCCGAAGCTTTTTCTTCGACTCCTCAAGAATATCGGGAGGAATATCAAGGCCACCGGTCCCATGTTTTTGCTGGGCATCGTGCTTTCCGCCCTGTTTCAGCGCTATGTGCCCCAGGATGCGATGGTGCGGTTCTTCGGCGGAAACGAGGCGTGGGGCGTCCTGATGGCTGCCACCGTCGGCGTTCCGCTCTATGCCTGCGGCGGCGGAACGATCCCCCTGATCCGGCAGTGGCTGGCGGAGGGAATGCCCCTGGGCAGCGCCGCGGCGTTCATGATCACCGGTCCGGCGACAAAGATCACCAATCTCGGCGCGCTGAAAATCGTATTCGGCGTCAAAAGGTTCCTGTTGTATCTCGCGTTCGTGATGCTCTTTTCCTTTATCACGGGTCTTGCGGTGAACCTGCTGTGTTGATCCGGCATATGTAATACCCGGATCATGGACCGCGAAGGGGAGACGCTGCATTTTTGCGAAGGCGTCATTGCAGCTTGCCGGAGTCCGGCCGTATGCGGCGCTGCATGTGCCGGTATGCGGGCAGAAGCAGAAGCATCATCAGGAAAAAGCTCACGTCATAGCTCAGATACACCACGCGCATCGTCTGAAATACCGGAATGAGCAGCGTGCACCAGAGTACGCGGAACACGGCATAGCACAGGAGCGTGCAGAGCATGGGCCAGAGAGTTTTCCCGAAGCCCTTGATCGCGCCGAGCCAGACCTGATTCATGGCGTAGACCACATAGACGGGCAGATTGAACTGTACCGCTTCCCTGGCGTTGTGCAGGATTCCCGGCGAGGTGGTAAACAGCCGAAGCAAAAGCGGGGCCGCCGCCGTGATCATAAGGCTCATGGGAAAGATGACCGCCCAGCACATGCGAATGCTCCGCTTTACCGCCCCGTCGATCCGATCCATGCGTCCGGCGCCGTAATTCTGCCCGACGAAGCCGGTCAGGGCGATGCCGTAGGCGAAGGCGGGGAGATACAGGCAGCCCTCCAGCTTGGCATAGAGCGTCATTCCCGCCATGGCGTCCGGCCCGAAGGAATCGATGCAGGTTTGGATCAGCAGGGAAGAAATGCTCATAAACAGCGCCTGCATCCCCGCGGGCAGTCCGATCTTCAGAATACCAAAGAGCGCTTTCGGGGAAAGCCCTTTTCCCGTCAGGCGCAGCGCACAGCCCTTGTCCAGCGTCATGAGGCGGCGCAGCAGCAGCGCCGCCAGCAGCCATTGGGAGGCAAGGGTGGCCGCCGCCGCGCCGCGGACCCCTTGATGCAGCCCGATCACCAGCAGCACGTCCAGCGCCAGGTTCAGCACACAGGAGAAGAAAAAACAGCGCAGCGGACCGCGGCTGTCGCCCAGGGAGCGCAGCACCGCCGCGCCGACATTATAGAAAAGCTGCGCTCCGACGCCGCAGCAGACGATCCGAAGATAGACTTCCGCCGTCGGACGCACCGACTCCGGGCAGCGCAGCAGCCCCAAAAGCGCATCGGACGCGGCAAAGCCGAGGACGGAGAGCACGACGCCGAATGCAAACACCAGGCGAAAGACGCTCGTCATCGTCTGCCGCAGCTTTCCCATGTCCCCCGCGCCGAACAGCTTCGCGGTCACGGCGCTGACGCCGGAGGAGAAGCCGATGAAAAAGTTGATGAACACGCTCAGCAGCAGCCCGGCGATCCCGGTGGCGGCCAGCGCGCCGGGTTCGCCGAAATGTCCCAGCACGGCGCAGTCCGCGGCGTTGTAAAGCTCCTGCAGCAGCTGGGTGACCAGAACCGGCAGGGCAAAGGCCAGCAGCGTTTTCCCGATCGGGCCTTCGTCGACGTGAACGGCTTTTTCCATCTCTCCGCCCCCCTCCGTTTCATTATATCTCTGCCCGTATCCGCGGGCTATTTCCTGTTTTTTATGGAGAGATATAATTATCCGTTATTTCTTCCTTGCGAAAACGGCGGGCATCTGCTATTGTGAGGAGCAAGGGGAGGGATGCAGATGGAACTGCGGCAGCTGGAATACTTTCTGGAGTGCGCCCAGCGCGGCTCCCTGACGCGGGCGGCGGAGGCGCTCTATACGACGCAGCCCCACGTCAGCCAGGTCGTCCGGGCGCTGGAACGGGAACTGGGCGTGGCGCTGTTTCGCCGCACCGGCAGCGGGATCGTGCTGACCGAGGACGGGGAACGCATCCGCTTTTACGCGGAAAACGCCGTGAAAAATGCCGCGCTGATCCGGGACACCGCCGCGGACGCCGGCGGGGAAACGCTGCGTATCGCGGCCAACCCCAGCAGCCGCCTCGCCTATCTGGCAGAGGAGTTTTTCCGCTCCGACGCTGCGGGGGACATGACGCTCCAATATACGGAGTGCAGTATCGAGCAGATGATGGAGCTGCTGGAGCGCCGCCGGTATGATCTGGGCTTCCTTTTCGTGCCGGAGCACAAGCTTGCCGCCTTTACCCATCTGGCGCAGCGGCGGCATCTGGCGTATCTGCCGCTGCTGCAAAGCGATCTGGTGCTCCACTGCGGCCCCGCCAGCCCCTTTTACGGGCGGGAGCACGTGACGCCGGAGGAGCTGAACGGTCTGGCCTGCGTTCAGATGGAGGACGATTTCTTCTCTCTGGAGGAGCTTTTGACGGAGCACGAGGCCTTTCGCAGCGGGAAGTGCGCCCTGCGGAAACGTGTGCGCACCAACAGCGACCACCTGATGCTGGATATGCTGCGCTCCACGGATTACTGCAACATCGGCAGCTATTGGCTTCGGAACAGCCGCCGGGCTTCCGAGACCTCCCGGGCGCTGATCGAGGGCTTCGAGGGTCGGGTCGCATTCGGCTGCCTTTCCATCGATAACCGCCCGCTCCGTTCGCCCGCTGCGGCATTCCTGGAACGGCTGCGGGAAGAAATCGGGGAATAACCATCCGCGCCGGGACCGCTTCCCACAGGAGCGATCCCGGCGCGTTTCCGCACAATATTCTGTCTCAGACCTGTGATCCGCAGGAACCGCGGCATGGAAAACCGATCGCCGGATCCGCGCGCAGCGCCCGGGCCCGAAAGCGTGCGCAGGAATTGCCGGCGTGTCAGGACCAGGAACGGTACATGACTTTTGAAAATTCATGGATGATCTCCGTGATCTTCTCTTTCGGCACCCGCGGGCCGTTGTTGTACCATTCCAGAAGGAGATTCAGAACGCCGGCGTTATGGAGATAGGCGACATAGTAGCGGACCGGATCCAGGGACGAACCGAGGGTGAGGTCCACATGGGCGCGGATGAGGAGCGGCAGATAGCTCTGATGGCTCTTGCAGGTGCAGAAACGGCGGATCGTGGGATTGCTCAGAAACCGCTGGAAATAGGAATCAATGAATGCCCGGTCGACGCCGCCGTCCTCCAGGGGCAGCTCCCATTGGGGAGAGAGGCCGTCGAACACTTCTTCCACGCTTTCCCACAGCACCTCCCGGATCAGCTGATCCAGGTATTCATAGTGGGCGTAGAAGGTCGATCTGTTCACGCCTGCCTTCTGACACAGTTCAACGACCGTGATCTCTTCCGGCTCTTTTGTCCGGAAGAGCTCGAGAAAAGCCTCTTTCAGCGCTTTTTTGCTCTGAATTGTGCGCACCTTCCTGCGATCCATACGGTTTCCCCTCCCGAAAACAAATCCGACAATTGTCGGATTTTGTCTGTTGTTTCTCATTATAAGGGCAATTATACTGATTGTAAATGCCTGTTTCCCAAAACAGGCCGTATGCGCCAACCGGGCAAATACAAAAACCATGTAAAGAGGAAAGACTATGAGCAGACTCAGTATCAGAACCAAAAGTCAGGCTCAGGAGCTCGTGGACAGCATGTATGCGGGGATGGAGCGGAGGATCGCCGCAAGCCCTTCCGGTCTTTGTCCCATCGACATCACGTTAAGCTTCCTGAATCTGTGCCACGCGCAATCGTGCGGCAAATGTACCCCCTGCCGGATCGGCCTGGGCAAGCTGTCGGCCCTGCTGAGACAAGTCCTGGACGGGGAAGCCGAAATGGAAACCCTGGACAGGATCAAACTGACCGCGCAGAACATTGTCGACACTGCTGACTGTGCCATCGGCTTCAACGCCGCCCAGCTGGTCCTCAACGGGATCGCCGGCTTCGCGGACGATTTCAAGGCGCATATCCAGAACCATCAGTGCCTGGCCTCCCACCGGAATTCCGTGCCCTGCATCACCCTGTGTCCTGCGGGCGTGGACGTGCCCGGCTACATTTCCCTGATCGCCGACGGCCGTCCGGCGGACGCTGTCCGGCTCATCCGGAAGGACAATCCCTTCCCGACCGCCTGCGCCTATATCTGCGAGCATCCCTGCGAAAGCCGCTGCCGCCGCAGCATGATCGACGATCCGATCAATATCCGCGGCCTGAAGAAGTTTGCGGTCAACCAGGCCGGCGATGTTCCGCAGCCCGCCTGCGCCGCCCCCACGGGGAAGCGCATCGCCATTATCGGCGGCGGCCCCAGCGGCCTTTCCGCCGCCTACTATCTGCAGCTGATGGGCCACAGCGCCACCGTGTTCGAGAAGCGGAAGCAGCTGGGCGGCATGCTGCGCTACGGCATTCCCAGCTACCGTTTCCCCCGGGAGAAGCTGGATGCGGAGATCGCCTCCATCCTGTCCACCGGCGTGGAAGTGAAGACCGGCGTGGATATCGGCAAGGATATCACCATGGAGCAGCTCAAGAACGAATATGACGCCGTCTATATCGCCATCGGCGCGCATACGGACCGCAAGGCCGGCCTGCCGGGCGAGGACAGCGGCCATGTGACCAGCGCCGTGGAGATCCTGCGCGGCATCGGCGATTATCAGATGCCGGATTTCACCGGCAAAAAGATCATCGTGATCGGCGGCGGCAACGTCGCTATGGACGTCAACCGCTCCGCCGTTCGCCTGGGCGCGGAAAAGGTGACCTGCGTCTACCGGCGCCGTCAGGCGGATATGACGGCGCTGCCCGAAGAAGTGGAAGGCGCTCTGGCCGAGGGCGTGGAGCTGCTGACCATGATGGCGCCCGTCCGCATCGAGGCGGATGCCGAGGGCAACGCCGTGGCGCTGTGGGTGAAGCCGCAGGTCTCCGGCGCATTCGACAAGGGCGGCCGGCCTTCTCCCGCCGCTTCCGATATGCCCGAGCAGCGGATCCCGGCGGATCTGATCATCATGGCGATCGGCCAGGGCATCGAATCCCGTCACTTCGAGGAATCCGGAATCACCGTCAAGCGCGGCAACCTGATGGCAGGCGACGACGCCCAGATCGGCGATGAAAAGGTCTTCGCCGGCGGCGACTGCGTGACCGGTCCCGCCACGGCCATCCGGGCCATCGCGGCCGGCAAGGTGGCTGCGGCCAATATCGATGAATATCTGGGCTTCAATCATGAAATCTCCGCCGACGTCATCCTGCCCGATCCGAAGATCTGCAGCGTGGTGCAGCGCGGACGCGTAAATCTGACCGAGCGGGAAGCGACCGAGCGGAAAAAGGATTTTGAAGCCATCGAGCATGAGATGACCTGCATGCAGGCAAATCTGGAATCCTCCCGCTGCCTGCACTGCGACTTCTTCGGCTTCGGCAACTTCAGAGGAGGGAGAGAGACGAAATGGTAACGCTGACGATCGACGGACGGAACTGCACCGTCCCGGAAGGAACCACGATTTTACAGGCGGCGGCTTCCATCGGAATCTGCGTGCCCACCCTCTGCTATCTGAAGGAGATCAACGAGATTTCCGCCTGCCGCATCTGCGTGGTGGAGGTGGAAGGCTTTGAGCGTCTGGTGCCGGCCTGCACGGAAAAGGTCGCGGAAGGCATGGTGGTCCACACCAATTCCCACCGCGCCAAGACCGCCCGTGAGACGAACCTGAAGCTCATTCTCTCGCAGCACGACGGGGATTGCACCACCTGCGTGAGGAATCAGAACTGCCAGCTGCAGGACCTCGCTTCCGAATTCGGGATCATCGACAATCCCTATCCGAAGGATGTGGCGAAGAACGACTGGCCGGAGAACAGCTATCTGGTCCGCAAGGCCTCCAAGTGCATCAAGTGCATGCGCTGCATCCAGGTGTGCGACAAGATCCAGACCCTGAAGGTATGGGATGTGATGGGCTCCGGCTCCCGCACCAATGTGGGCGTGCGCCTGAACCGCAAGTTCACCGAAGCGGACTGCGCCCTGTGCGGCCAGTGCATCACCCACTGTCCGGTGGGCGCGCTCTCCGTGCGGGACGACACCGCCAAAGTGGTGGAGGCGCTGGAAGATCCTTCCATCACCACGGTGGTGCAGGTCGCCCCGGCCGTGCGCGCCGCTTGGGCGGAGCATCTGGGCCTGAGCCGCGAGGAAGCCACGGTCGGCCGTATGGCCGCCGCGCTGAAGGCCCTGGGCTTTGACTATGTCTTTGACACCAACTTCACGGCGGACCTGACCATTATGGAGGAGGGAAGCGAATTCATCGAACGCTTCACCCACCGGGATCAGTATAACTGGCCGATGTTCACCTCCTGCTGCCCCGGCTGGGTGCGCTTCGTGAAATCCCAGTTCCCCGAATACACCACCAACCTCTCCACGGCCAAGTCTCCCCAAGCCATGTTCGGCGCCGTCGCCAAGAGCTTCTTTGCCGAAAAGATCGGCGTGGACCCCCACAAGATGCGCGTCATTTCCGTCATGCCCTGCACCGCGAAGAAGAGCGAGGCCGATCTGCCCAACCTGAAGGACGCCTGCGGCGATCCCGACGTGGATGTGGTCATCACGACCCGCGAGCTGGGCCGGCTGCTGAAGAGCTATCACGTGAACGTGAAGGAGCTTGGGGAGCGCGAATTCGACTCCCCGCTGGGAAGCGGCACCGGCGCCGCCGTCATTTTCGGCGCGACCGGCGGCGTGATGGATGCGGCTCTGCGCAGCGCGTACTACCTGGTCACGGGGTCCAATCCCCCGGCCGACGCCTTTAAGGAAGTGCGCGGCATGAAGGGCTGGAAGGAAGCCAGCTTCGAAGTCCCCGGCGCCGGAACCGTGCGCGTCGCCGTCGCCAGCGGCCTGGGCAATACCCGCGCCCTTATGGAAGCGGTGAAGGCCGGGAAGGTCGAATACGACTTCGTGGAGATCATGGCCTGCCCGGGCGGCTGCGCGGGCGGCGGCGGACAGCCGATCCACGAGGGCGAGGAGCTGGCGGATACCCGCGGCAACGTGCTGTGGAACCTGGATGCCGCCAGCAAGCTGCGGTATTCCCACGAGAATCCGGATGTGCTCGCCCTGTATGAGCAGTACCTGGAGAAGCCCCTCGGCCATAAGTCTCACCATCTGCTGCACACCGATCTCACGCAGTGGGAGATGCCGCTGAACCCGGATCTCCGCTGACCTTCTGCGGGCATAGCCGCAGGAAGCTTTGTCTTCCGCCGGCGGAAGCCCCGATCCACGCAGGAGCGAAGACAGGCGGATCGTTCTGAAATCTGAAAAAGGGTGCGCTGCAACCGCAGCGCACCCTTTCCGTCCTTGGGATACTTCAGCCCGTCACCGTCAGCAGGTGCACCGCCCCGGCCATGCCCTGGGAGCCGACGACCTGCAGCTTGCCCGGCGCGAACTCCATTTCGTGATAGCCGTGGACGTGGCCGCAGAGCACCGCCCGGATGGCGTCGCTTTCTTCGCAGAGAGATACGAACGCCCGGCCCGTTTCGTCCGCCGTCTCCGCGTCGATGTAGAAATAGTCCATGATCCGGTGCATTTCCTCCCGGCAGGCGTCCGTGGACAGGGGAACGTGGCACAGGAGGATCATGGGCTTTCCCTCTGCGCAGAGGGATTTCAAGGCCTCCAGGTCCTCCGCGGAGACGGTGCGCTGGCTGTTGTCCACGGCGGCGATGCGGAATCCGTCGAATTCCAGGGTGTGCACGCCCGGCTGCCAGGCCCCGTCGCAGGCTGCCGCCTCATGGTTGCCGGGAACGCAGAGGAATTTTCCCTCGTAGGAAGCCAGCATCTTTTTCAGATACCGCTCGCCTGCGGGGTGCATGTGGTCCAGGTTGTCCCCGGAAAGGAGCAGCGCTTCCGGCTTCAGCTCCCGCGCCAGGGCCATCTGCTTTTCAAAGGCCGCCACGGTGCTGATCTTCTGCGCTTCGCTGTAGGGCTCGTCGTTCCCCTGGGAAAAGGGCAGCTTTCCTCTGGCGAACTTTTCCTTGAAATCCGCCCAGAGGGCCTCCTGCTTTTCCGTTTCCGAGCGCTCCTCCGGGGTGCTCAGCTCGTCAGTGGTGCTGATGTGGGTGTCCGAAATGTGCATAAAGAGGTGCTCGCCCCGGACACCGGGGATGGTGAGCCGGTTCCTTTTGAACCAGAAAAAGCTGTCGTCGATCATCATAGCGCGTCACCTTTCCTTGTCAGTTTTTCTTTCAATATAGTTTTTGCCGCCATCCCTGTCAAGAAAAATCCCGCTTGCGCCGGAAGCGGCTTTCTTGTTATTATGGAAAGAAAGGGGAAACGAGAATGTCGCTGCTGCATGAATATGAGGATCGGGAATACGACCTGACATTGGAAGCCTTCGGGGGCGGTATCGTGGAGGACGCCAGCTTCAGCCACAGCCTGGAGGAGATACTGCATGACTTCCGGCAGAGGAATGGGCGGGACCCCATCGACGTCTCCTACATCGTCGAAGATACGAGGTCCTATGACCTGGATTACTGGTTCACCGCCATCGCGCCCGGCTACCTGGAACAGCTGTCCGCACTGAAGGAGCTGGTGCTGCCGGACACCGTGGAGTCCGTGGGCGTGACCCCGGCGCTGGAAAAGCTGCTCCGGGGCAACAAGACCCTGATCCGAGGTCCCTTCGACAGCTATGCTGAGAGCTTCGCCGGGGAATACGGCCTGCCCTTCCGACCGGCGGATCTGGTGATCGCCCGCCATGAGCTGGAAGCTGTCCATGAGATCACCGTGCTGACCCTCACCTTCCGGCGGGACGGGAGCTGCTGCATCAAGGAGGACATCCATTCTCCCGGTTCCTCCGCAAGTCACAGCTTCGGCGGTACCTTCCTCCACGAGCTGCCCCGGGCCTTCTATCGGGTAAAGACGGCGCAGCAGGCGGCCGCAGACTTCCGTACCATCCTGGAGGATGCGATCCTGGAGGACGGGCGTCTGGCGGACTTCATCGCCAAGGCGAGGGAGAAGGACAAAACTCTAGTTTGGAGGAAGAACCGATGGTGATACGGATCGCTTTCCTGCAGCTTCTGCCGGAAGCCGATATGGCCGGGCAGCTGAAAAAGGGCCTGGCGGCCTGCCGGGAGGCAAAGGACAGGGGGGCGGATATCGCCCTGTTCCCGGAGATGTGGAGCAGCGGATACCGTATCCCCCAGGACGCAAACGCATTGGAGGCCCTGGCCGTGGAGACGGAGGGGGATTTCGTTTCCGCTTTCGGCGCGCTGGCGGCGGAGCTGGAGTTGGCCGTCGGCGCCACCTTTCTGGAAAAGCATGCGCCAGGGCCGCGAAACAGCCTGGTCCTGTTTGACCGTTTCGGGGTTCGCAGGCTCCGCTATGCCAAGGTCCACACCTGCGCATTTGACGAGGAACGGGTGCTGGACCCCGGCGACGGCTTCTCTGTGACGGCGCTGGATATACGGGGGGAAAAGGTGAAGGTTGGCGCCATGATCTGCTTTGACCGGGAATTTCCGGAAAGCGCCCGCATCCTCATGCGCATGGGCGCGGAGCTGATCCTGGCCCCCAACGCCTGTCCCATGGAGATTAACCGGCTGTCTGCGCTGCGGACCAGAGCTTATGAGAATATGGTGGCCGTTGCCACCTGCAATTATCCCGCGCCCCATCCGGACTGCAACGGCCGCAGCACCCTCTTTGACGGCGTGGCATGGCTTCCGGAGGAGCCTGGCGTGCGGGATATGTGCGTGATGGAAGCGCCGGAGGGAGAGGGGGTCTTCCTCGGAGAGCTGGATCTGGAAGTCCTGCGAAGCTATCGCCGGGATGAGATCATGGGGTGGAAATACCGCCGCCCGGAGGTCTATGGGCTCCTGACGGAGCCGGGTGGACCGGCTTTTTGAGGCGCAAGCGCGAGGGTGCATGATTGCAATATCCGGCTTTACCTGTTATACTGCTTCCCGCGGAAAGCCGATCACGGAAGATTTGGAGATACGTACATGGAAGAAACGCCGAAAAAGGGCTTTGTCTATTGGTTCATAAACGTCTTCTGGTATCACTACGGCAAGCTCAGCATCCTGGTGGTGTTCCTTGCCGCCGCGGCGATCTGGATGACGGTGGAAGCGCTCAAAAAGGTGGAATACGACCTGAATGTCGCCGTGGTGACGGACGAGGCCATCGCCCGCGACGAGGCCGCCGCCCTTTCGGCGCTGTTCGCCGCCGCCGCGGGGGACGTGAACGGGGACGGAAAAGCCCTGGTGAACATCGTCACCGTTGCCATGGAGGACGAGGAGCGGCCGGAGGCCGGGCGCTATCAGGCCCTGCTGTATCTCTCCCTGCCGGAGTACACCATCTTCCTTATGAACGAGCGGGAGTCCGCCCGCTACGTCAAGGAGGAGGACACCTTCCAGCCCCTGGCGGACTACGGCATCGAAACGGACGACGAGAGCGGCCGCCGGGTCTGGGTGGGGGACAAGGAAGCCTTGCAGTATCTGGGCGACCATCAATTCTACGCCTGCCTTGCGGACTGGACCGTAAGCGGCAAGGGGAGCGCGGAGATGACGGCAGCCGCCGTCCGGGCCCTGCAGGCGCTGCTGGCCAGCCCGGATCTGCCGAAAGCGGGGGAGTGAAGCATGGAAAAAATCACCAGCCGTCATAACCCTCTGGTGGCGGAGCTGCGCCGCCTGGCGGGGGAGAAAAGCGCCCGACGGGAAGCCGGACTGCTGCTGGGACAGGGCTATAAGCTGCTGACGGAGGCGCTGGCCGCTGGACTGACGCCGCAGGTGGTGCTGACGGCGGAGGAAGCGCCGGATATGCCGGAGGGCATCCGCTGCTGCGCCGTGACGGAAGAACTGCTGGCCTATATTTCTCCCATGAAAAGCGCGCCGGAGCTGATTTTCACCGCCCCCATCCCGGAGGAAACGGGCCCGGTCTGGGGCCGGGTGCTGCTGGCGGAGAATATGCAGGACCCCGGCAACGTGGGCGCCATGATCCGCACGGCGGCGGCTTTCGGCTTCGACGGCATCCTGCTGGCGGGCGCCTGCGCCGATCCCTGGAGCCCGAAGGCGGTCCGTTCCAGCATGGGGGCGGTGTTCCGCCTGAAAATTTGGGAGCGGAGCAGCACGGAGGAGGCCTTGGAGGAGCTGCGGGAAGAAAACCTGCCCCTCTGCGCCGCTGCACTGGCGCAGCATGCCCAGAAAGCCGGTTCCTTCCGCTTTCCGGAGCGCTTCGCCCTGGCGGTGGGCAACGAGGGTCACGGCCTGTCGGAGGAGATCCTCAGCGCCGCGGAGAAGATCATACGCATCCCCATGACGCCGGGGGCGGAATCCCTGAATGCGGCGGCAGCCGCGGCGGTGCTGATGTGGGAAAGCTATCGGGAGAGGGAAGACCATGTCTGATCTGCGCTATTGGCTCTGGCTGGCCCAGTCGGGCGTCAGCCCCCGCATCGCCCGGCGCTGCCTGCGCGCCGCGGGCGGCGTGAAGGAGCTGTTTCTGGCCGATCCCCGGTCCCTGAGCGGCGTGGAGGGCATCCGCGCTTCCGATGTGCATGCTCTGGCGCGGAAGGATATCTCCCAGGCGGAGGCAATTGAGCGCAGCTGCCGGGACGCCGGCGTCAGCATCCTCTGCCTGGGGGATTCGGCGTATCCCGACCGGCTGCGGAGCATCGAGGACCCGCCCCTGGTGATCTATGTGAAGGGCAAGCTGCCCCCGGTGGACGACCGGCTGTGCATCGGCGTCGTGGGCACGAGAAAGGCCACGGACTACGGGAAGGAGACCGCCGGGCGCATCGCCCGCGAGCTGGCGGATAAGGGCGGCGTCATCGTCACCGGGCTGGCCGAGGGCGTGGACAGCGCCGCCGCCAAAGGCGCGCTGGAGGCCGGCGGCACGGTGATCGCCGTGCTGGGCACCGGCGTGGATGTGGTCTATCCCGCCTGGAACACGCAGCTGCAGGAGCGGGTGAGCCGGTATGGCGCGCTGATGAGCGAATACCCGCCCGGCAGCGCCGCGGCGCGCTACAGCTTTCCCCGGCGCAACCGCATCATCAGCGGCCTCTGCCTGGGCGTGGCCGTCGTGCAGGCCCCGGTCAGAAGCGGCGCGCTCATCACCGCCGCCCATGCGCAGGAGCAGGGGCGGGATGTGTTCGTAGTCCCGGGCGCGGTGGATGATCCCGGCTTCCAGGGCTCCAACGCCCTCATTCGGGACGGGGCGCAGCTCATTCGCGGCGGGGACGATATCCTGGAGGAATACAGCTTCCGTTACCCGGAGCTCCTGCGGCGCTCGGCGCAGCGGAAGGCGCAGACGCCGGAGGATCCGACAAAAGAAGCTATTGACAAGGCCGGGAGCGTAGGTTATAGTTCACTCTCAGAACAACTGGAGAGCCTGACGGAGCCGGAATTGAAGGCTGTGGAGGTCCTCGCCCGGGGCGAACGCTTCAAGGACGAGCTCATCCGCATGAGCGGCCTCAGCGCGCAGAGCGTCATGGCCGCCCTCACCATGCTGCAGCTCAAGGGCTATGTGCGGGAGGAAAACGGCAGGTATCGTCTCCTGGTTCGCTATACGGAGCATCATGCAGTCTGACGGCCCTGGCCTTCAGACCTGTTGCCATAACTAAGGAGTGTCGGAGGACAATGGGAAAAGCACTGGTCATCATGGAATCCCCCGCGAAGGCAAAGACCATTGAGAAATACCTGGGTCCGGGTTATCGGGTCACCGCCTGCATGGGCCATCTGCGGGATCTGCCCAAGAGCACCCTGGGCGTGGATATCGAGGCCGGCTTCGTGCCGGATTACCGTCCCATCCCCAACCGGGAGGAGACCATCGGCAAGCTCAGGGAAGAAGCCGCCAAGGCGGACCGCGTCTATCTCGCCACCGACCCGGACCGGGAAGGAGAGGCCATTTCCTGGCATCTGTGCGAGCTGCTGGAGCTGCCCCCGGAGAAGACCCTGCGGGTGACCTTCAACGAGATCACCAAAAACGTGGTGCTGGAGGGCATCCAGAAGCCCCGGAGCATCGACATGGGTCTGGTGGACGCCCAGCAGGCCCGGCGCATCCTGGACCGGATCGTGGGCTATAAGCTGAGTCCCGTGCTGTGGACGAAGATCCGCCGGGGACTCTCCGCCGGGCGGGTGCAGTCGGTGGTGACGCGCCTCGTGGTGGACCGGGAGGAGGAGATCCGCGCCTTTGTGCCAGAGGAATACTGGCTGCTGGACGCCGTTTTGAGCGCCGCGGGCTCGGAGGACAGCTTTACCGCCCATTACCACGGCACGGAGAAGAAAAAGAAGGAACTGAAAAGCCGGGCGGATGTGGACGCGGTCATCGCCGACGTGAAGGGCGCGCCCTTCACGGTGAAGACCGTCAAGCGCTCGGACAAATCCCGCTCTCCCGCGCCGCCCTTCATCACCTCCACGATGCAGCAGGAGGCGTCCCGCCGCCTGAACATGACGCCCCGGCGCACCATGGCCGTGGCCCAGGCGCTCTATGAGGGCCTCCCCGTGGCCGGGCAGGACAGCACGGGCCTCATAACCTATATGCGTACGGATTCCCTGCGCATTTCCGCCGAGGCCGCTTCCGCCGCCAAGGCGTTTATCCAGCGGGAATACGGGCGGGAGTATTACCCGGAAAGGACCCGCGTCTTCCGTGCGGGCAAAAACGCCCAGGATGCCCACGAGGCCATCCGCCCCGCCAATGTGGAGCTGACCCCGGAGAAGATCCGCCGCGACCTGACGGAGGAGCAGTACCGGCTCTACCGCCTCATCTGGCGGCGCTTCGTGGCATCCCAGATGGCCAACGCCGTTTATGACAATGTGGCCGTGGACGTCCTCAGCGCCGGGCATATCTTCAAGGCCTCCGCCTCCCAGCTGAAATTCGCCGGCTTCACCAAGGTCTATGACTCCCAGAAGGACGAGGAGGAGAAGGTGAAGACCCTGCCTCCCCTGACGGAGGGGGATGCGCTCACGCTGCGGCAGCTGAAGGAGGAGCAGAAATTCACCCAGCCGCCCGCCCGCTACACGGAGGATACCCTGATCGGCGCCATGCGGGACAAGGGCATCGGCCGCCCCAGCACCTACGCCCCCACAGTCTCCACCATCCTGGACCGGGAATATGTGGTGAAGGAGGGCAAGCAGCTGCGGCCCACCGCCCTGGGGGAGACGGTCACCAAATTCATGGAGGACCGCTTCGGCAACATCGTGGACGTGCAGTTCACCGCCAATATGGAAGAACAGCTGGACCGGGTGGCGGAGGGCGAGAAGCCCTGGAAGGCCGTCCTGTCGGATTTCTACGGGGATTTCAGCAGGGAACTCACCGACGCGGAGGAGAGCCTCAAGGGCGTGCGCATCAAGGTGCCCGACGAGGTGACCTCGGAAATCTGCCCCAACTGCGGGAAGAACCTGGTGGTCAAATCCAGCCGCTTCGGCCGCTTCCTGGGCTGCCCCGGCTACCCGGAATGCACCTTCACCAAGCCCATCGTCATCGAAATGCCGGGCCGCTGCCCCAAGTGCGGCGGGCGCATCCTCAAGCGCACCAGCAAGAAGGGCTACACCTACTATGCCTGCGAATTCGTTTCCGACTGCGGCTTCATGACCTGGGACGTGCCCGTGAAGGACGACTGCCCGGAATGCGGCAAGACCATGTTCAAGCGCTCCGGCCGCGGCTACCGCAAACCCTTCTGCATCAACGAGGAATGCCCCAATTTCCTGCCGGAGGACAAGCGGGGCTATAAGCGCAGGACGGCGGAGAGCGGCGACGCCGCGGCGGAGACCGCCGGGACAGAAGCTCCCGCGGCGGAGGAAAAAGCGCCGGCAAAGAAGACCGCCGCAAAAAAGACGGCAGCAAAGAAGACCGCCGCCGGGAAAAAGACCGCCGCGGTCAAGAGCAGGAGCGGGACCGCCGCGAAAAAAACGAAAAAGACGGAGGCGGGGGAATGATCCCCGCCGTCACCGTGGTGGGGGCCGGCCTGGCGGGCTGTGAGGCCGTCTGGCAGCTGAGCAGGCGGGGGATCCCCGTGTGCCTCCGGGAAATGAAGCCGGAGAAAAAGAGCCCCGCCCACGTGTCGGACAGCTTCGCCGAGCTGGTCTGCTCCAATTCCCTCCGCTCCGCCGACCCGGTGAACGCCGTGGGCCTCCTGAAGGAGGAAATGCGGCGGCTGGATTCCCTCATCATCCGCTGCGCGGACGCCAATCGGGTGGAGGCGGGCAGCGCCCTGGCCGTGGACCGCAAGGGCTTTGAGACAAGCGTCACGGAGGCCGTACGGGCCCTGCCGAATGTGGAGATCGTTCCCGGCGAGGTCACAGAGATCCCGGAGGGGATCGTGATCTTCGCCACGGGCCCCCTCACCTCGGAAGCCCTGGCGGACAAGCTCCTGGCCCTCCTGGGGGGCAAGGCCGACCTGCATTTCTACGATGCGGCGGCCCCCATCGTCACCATGGAGAGCGTGGATATGGACCGCGCCTTCTTCGCCTCCCGCTACGGGAAGGGAAGTGCAGATTATGTCAACTGCCCCATGACAAAGGAGGAGTACGAGGCCTTCCACCGGGAGCTGGCAAGCGCCAAAGAGGCCCCGGTCCACGGATTCGAGGATTCCGGCGTCTTCGAGGGCTGCATGCCTGTGGAGGTCATGGCCCGGCGGGGGGTGGATACCCTGCGCTACGGGCCCCTGAAGCCCAGGGGCATCACGGACCCCGCCACCGGGCGGGAGCCCTACGCCGTGGTACAGCTGCGGCGGGATAACTTCGAGGGCAGCCTTTACAATATCGTCGGCTTCCAGACCCACCTGACCTTCGGGGAGCAGAAGCGGGTCTTTTCCATGATCCCGGCGCTGCACGATGCGGAATACGTGCGCTATGGGGTCATGCACCGGAATACCTATATCGATTCCCCCCGGCATCTGGACGGGCAGTACCGCTGGAAAGCGCAGCCGCGCATCCGCTTCGCCGGGCAGGTCACCGGGGTGGAGGGCTATGTGGAATCCGCCGCCTCCGGCCTTTTATGCGGCATCCAGACGGCCCGGGAGCTCCTGGGGAAGGAACCGCTGGATTTCACCCGCCGGACGGCCATCGGGGCCCTGGCGGCCTATGTCAGCGACCCCGGCGTCGCGGACTTCCAGCCCATGAACGTGAATTTCGGGATCATCGAGCCGCTGGACCACCGGGTCCGGGGAAAGAGAAACAAAAACGCCGAGCTGAGCCGCCGGGCGCTGGATGTGATCGCCGGTCTCGACAAGGCGTAACGGGGAGAGAAACATGAAGATCATTGTGGACGCCATGGGCGGGGACAATGCCCCCATGGAGATCGTCAAGGGGGCCGTTCAGGCCCTGGAGGAACTGCAAACGGAGATCATCCTGGTGGGCAACGCGGAGGCCATCCTCCGCTGCGTGCAGGAGCTGGGTCTCCAGAATCTGCCCAAGGGCCTGGAGATCGCCAACGCCTCCGACGTGGTGACCATGGAGGACGACCCGGCCAGAGCGGTGCGGGACAAGAAGGATTCCTCCATGGCGGTCATGCTCTACAAGCTGCGCGACGGGGAGGCGGACGCCGCCGTCAGCGCCGGCAGCACCGGCGCGCTCCTGAGCGGGGCGACCCTGGTGGTCAAGCGGGTCCGGGGCGTCCGCCGGGCGGCCCTGGCCCCCATCCTGCCCTCCAAAACCGGGGGCTGCGTCCTCATCGACTGCGGGGCTAACGCGGAGTGCTCCGCGGAATACCTGCAGCAGTTCGCCTATATGGGCAAGGGCCTGGCCGCCGCCTGCCTGGGAAAGAAGAAGCCCAGGATCGGCCTGCTGAACATCGGCGCGGAGGATACCAAGGGCGGTTCCCTGCAGAAGGAGACCTTCGCCCTGCTGACGAAGGACGCCCAGGCCGGGAAGCTGGATTTCGTGGGCAACGTGGAGGCAAGAGACGTGTTTTCCGGGGCCTGCGACGTGCTGGTGACCGACGGGTTCAGCGGCAATGTGATGCTGAAGGCCATCGAGGGCACCGCGATCTACATGGGAGAAAACCTGAAGCAGGTGTTCTACCGCAGCGCCGTGAGCAAGCTGGCGGGGGCCCTCGTGAAGGGCGGCCTGCGGGAATTCAAAAAGAGCCTGGATTATTCCGAGGTGGGCGGCACCGCTTTCCTGGGCATCAACAAGCCGGTGGTGAAGGCCCACGGCTCCAGCAATGCCAAGGCTATCTGCTCCGCCATCCGCCAGGCCGCGAAGCTGGCCTCCTCCGACCTTGCCCAAGAGCTGAGCGCTATGCTGACGGAGAACGCGCAGGAGGCGGACCGTGTCTGAGCTGGAAAAGCGCCTGGGCTATACCTTCCGGGATAAGTCGCTGCTGGCCCTGGCCCTGACCCACTCCTCCTGGTCCAATGAGCGGGGCCTGGGGCACAAGGGCTGCAACGAGCGGCTGGAGTTCCTGGGGGATTCCATCCTGGGCTTCGTGGTGGCGGAAGCGCTGTACAACACCTACGGGGAAAAGCCGGAGGGGGAAATGACCCGCCTCCGGGCCGAGCTGGTGTGCGAGGCCAGCCTGGCAGAGTCCGCCGAGCCTCTGGGCCTGGGGGAGCAGCTGAAGCTCAGCAGGGGGGAAGCCATGGGCGGGGGCCATCAGCGCCCCAGCATGATCGCCGACGCCTTTGAAGCGGTCCTGGCCGCCATTTATCTGGACGGCGGCGAAGCTGCCGCCAGGGAATTTCTGGGGCGGACCATCCTGCCCAAGATCAAGATGGCGGTCGCCGCCAAGCACGATTACAAGACCCTGCTGCAGGAGGCCGTGCAGCGGCTGGGCATCAGCGCGCCCACCTACCGCATGACGGGGGAGAGCGGACCGGACCACCACAAGGTCTTCACCGCCCAGGTGATCTACGGCGGCGAGGTGGCCGGGGAAGGCGTCGGCTATTCCAAGAAGGAAGCGGAGCAGGCCGCCGCCCAGGCTGCCTATGGGCGCTTCCGGGGGGAGCGGGCATGACGCCCCGCAGGAAGATCGTTCCCGTTTTCGTTCCCCATTTGGGCTGTCCGAATGACTGCGTGTTCTGCAACCAACGCACGATTTCGGGCAGCCTTCGTCCTGCCGGAGCCGAGGACGTGGTCCGTGCCCTGGAGGAAGCCCGGGGGAAGACGGCCTCGGCGGAGCTGGCCTTTTACGGGGGCAGCTTCACCAACCTGCCGGAGGAGACGCAGCGCGCTCTGCTGGCGGCGGCGCAGCCCTTTCGGGCTTCGGGCTTTGTGACCTCCCTGCGCGTCTCCACCCGCCCCGACGCCGTCACGGCGCAAAAGCTCCGGCTGCTGCGCGCCTACGGGGTGGAGACGGTGGAGCTGGGGGCCCAGAGCATGGACGATCGGGTGCTGCGCCTCTCCGGCCGGGGCCATACCGCCGCCGATACCGTGGCCGCCGCCGGGCTGGTAAAGGCCGCGGGGATGCAGCTCGTTCTGCAGATGATGACCGGGCTGCCCGGCGCGGACAGGGAAACGGACCTTCGTTCGGCGGAGGCCGTCGCCGCGCTGGAACCGACAGGCGTGCGCATCTATCCCACGGTGATCCTCCGGGGCACGCCGCTGGAAAGGCTCTGGCGGGCGGGAAAATATCGGGCCCACACGGTTTCCGACGCCGTCGGGACCTGCGCGCCCATCGCCGGGCTGTTCCTCCGGGCGGGCATCCCCATCCTGCGCCTGGGGCTGAATCCCACGGAAGCCCTCTCCGGCGGCAAAGCGGTGGGCGGAGCCTATCATCCCGCCCTGGGGGAGCTGGTGTACGCAAGGCTCTATCTGGAACTGGCGCGCCGGAAGCTGCGCAGCATGCCGAAGCTTCCCCCCCGGATCGAGCTTCTGGTTGCGGAAAACCGCGTCTCGCAGATGACGGGGCGGAAGCGGGGAAACCTGCTGGCCCTTCGCTGGGAATTCGGCCTGGAGGAGATTTCCGTTTCCGGCGGCCCTTTTCCGCCGGAAACCGTTGAAATCCGGGAGATATTGTAGTAAAATACTTTGTCTATAACTAGATATGCCATCGCGGATAGAAACTAGGAAAGTAGAGCGGAAGACCGTTGTATCTGAAGGCGCTTGAGATCCAGGGCTTCAAATCCTTCCCCGAAAAGGTGATCCTCCCCTTTGAAAAGCGGGTCATCGCCATCGTGGGACCGAACGGAAGCGGAAAATCGAATATTTCCGACGCCATTTGCTGGGTCATGGGGGAGCAGCGCTCGAAAACGCTGCGGGGCGCCAAGATGGAGGACGTGATCTTCGGCGGCACGGCCCAGCGCGGCCCCAGCGGCTTTGCCCAGGTGAGTCTGATCCTGGGCAACGAGGACCGCAGCCTCAAGCTGGATGCGGACGAGGCCGCCATCACCCGCCGCTACTACCGCAGCGGCGAGAGCGAATACTTCATCAACAAGCAGTCGGTGCGCCTCAAGGACATCAGCGAGCTGCTGATGGACACGGGCCTGGGCCGGGACGGCTATTCCCTGGTGGGCCAGGGCCGGGTGGACGAGATCCTGGCCGCCAAAAGCAGCGACCGGCGGGAGATTTTCGAGGAAGCCGCCGGCATCTCCAAATTCCGCCACAAGAAGGAAGAAACGGAGCGGAAGCTGGAAAAGACGGGGGAAAACCTGCTGCGGGTGGGAGACAAGATCTCCGAGCTGGAACTGCAGGTGGAGCCTCTGCGAAAGCAGGCGGAGGCGGCGAAGAAATACCTCCTGCTCCGGGATGAGCTGCGGGGTCTGGAAATCTCCCTGTGGATGGACGCTCTGGACAAGCTGACGGAGCGGTCCAGGGCGCTGAACCAGGCCTATGACGAGGTTTCCGCCTCCCTCAGCGAGGAAAAGGAGCGGCTGGAAAACCTCTATCAGGAATCCGAACGGTGCAGCGAGGGCATCCGCACCGCCGACGAAAAGGCGGAGCAGCTGCGCGCCGCCATCTCCGAGGGAGAGAAGCGTGCCGCCGCCCTGGAGGCGGAAAAGGCCGAGCTGGAGGCCGAGCAGCAGAACAATCTGGGCAGCCTGAGCCGCCTGGAGGAGGAGCAGAGCCGCCAGAGCCAGCGGGAAAAGGAACTCCGGGAAAAGCTGGCGGAGCGCCGCGGGAAGCTGGCGGAGCTGCGCAGGGCCCTGGACGCCCTGGATCAGCGCCGCAGCGCCCTGTATTCCGATACCGGCGCCGCCTCCGCCGCCGTGGACGAGGCGGAGACGAAGCTGGATTCCCTTCTCAAAAAGTCCGCCGCCGAGGAGAGCGCCGCCGCCGCGCTGGACGCGCGCCGCGCCGCCCTGGCGGAGAGCCTGTCCGGCCTCCTTTCCCGCCGGGAGACCGCCGAAAAGGAACTGGCGGAGCAGAGAGAACGGCTGGCGTCGGAGGGCGCCGCCCTGGAGGATACCCGGCAAAGGCTCGATAAGCAGCGGGAGGAAGCGGCCTCCGCCGCCAACGCCTGCCGGGGCTACGCCCTGCGACTGACGGCCCGCCGACAGAAGCTGGAGGAACTGTCGGACGCGCTCCGCAGCGCCGGAATGGAAGAAAACAGCACCCGGTCCCGCGTCAGCCTCCTCTCGGATATGGAGCGGGAATACGAGGGCTTTTCCCGGGCCGTGCGCACGGTCATGCGGGAGCGGGACCGGGGCAATCTCAAGCATATCCACGGCACCGTGGCCGAGCTGATACGCACGGAGGACCGATATGCCGTCGCGGTGGAAACGGCGCTGGGCAACGGCCTGCAGAGCATCGTGGTGGATCGGGAGGAGGACGGCAAGGCCGCCATCGCCCTGCTGAAGCGGCTGGACGCCGGCCGGGCGACCTTCCTGCCCATGAGCACCATGCGCGGAACGGCGCTGCAGGAGCCGGGCCTTATGCAGATGCCCGGTGTGGAGGGCGTCGCCTCTCAGCTGGTGGAATTCGACGAAGCCTACAGGGGCGTCATCCTCTATCAGCTGGGGCGGACCGTGGTGGCCCGCGATCTGGACGCCGCCATCGCCGTCTCCCGGAAGTACGGGGGCAGGCTGCGCATCGTCACCCTGGACGGGCAGCTCATCAATGCCGGAGGCAGCATGACCGGCGGCAGCGCCGCCAGGAACGTGGGCGCCCTCAGCCGCGCCAACGAGCTTGCCCGACTGAAGGAGAAACTATCGGAGCTGGAGGAAACGCTGGCGAAGCTGACGAAGGACCGCTCCGCCGCGGAAAAGGAAGCCGCCGCCGCCGCGTTTGAAGCCGAGACGGCGGAGGGCCTAAAGCGCAGCGCGGAGGACGCCTGCCTGAAGCTGGAGGGCGAGCTGGGCCAGCGCCTGGCCCTGACGGAGGCCCTGCGGCAGAACCTGGAGAGCGCAGAAAAGAGCCTTCAGGCCGGCGCGGAAGAAGAAAAGAACCTGCGGGAGGCGGACAGGGCCGCCGGGGACGAAGCCCGACAGCGCCGGGCTGCCGCCGCCGGTCTGCAGGAGGAAGCCGCCGCCCTTGCCGGGGACCGGAAGGGCCTGGCGGACAAGCTGGAGGAGCTGCGCGACGGCGCGGCCAGGCTCCAGGCGGAGGAAGCAGCGCTCCGCTCGGAGATCGCCGGGGCCCAGCAGGGCATCGAGGAATGGGAGCAGCTGCTGGCCGGCTTCACCGGGGACAGGGAGAGCCGGGAAGCCCTGAAGCGCCAGCTGAATGAGAAAAACGAGGACCTTCGCCGGGAAATGGAAGCCCTGCGGGAAAAGGCGGAGACCGAGCGCGCCGCGGCGGAGAAGCTGCGGCCCGGGCTGAACGAAACCATGCTGCTGCGGCAGGAATATGAGGGTCGCCGCAGCCGGGCGGACAAGGCCTCTCAGGAGGCCAACCGGCACATCAACGAGCTGGAACGGCAGTTTGCCCAGCTGGAGCAGCGCAAAAACGCCGCCGACATGGAGGAAAAGCAGCTGCTGGACAAGCTGTGGGACAATTACGAACTGAGCCGCAGCGCCGCGGCGCGCCAGCGGCAGCCGCTGGATAACCTCTCCCAGGCGCAGAAGCGCGCTTCCCAGATCCGGCGGGAAATGAACGCCATGGGCAGCCCCAACCTGGGGGCCATCGAGGAATTCGAGCGCGTCAACGAGCGCTACAGCTTCCTCACCGGTCAGCGGGACGATATCGAGAAGGCCAGGGACGAGCTACTGCAGATCGTCGCGGAGCTGACAGGGGAAATGGAGAAGATTTTCCGGGTGGAGTTCGAGGCCGTGGCGGCGAGCTTCAGCGAGACCTTCACGGAGCTTTTCGGCGGCGGCAAGGGCGAGCTGATCCTGGAGGACCCCGGCGATATCCTGAACTGCGGCATCGAGATCCGGGTGCAGCCGCCGGGCAAGGCACTGAAGACCCTGACCCTCCTCTCCGGCGGCGAACGGGCTTTCGTAGCCATCGCCCTGTATTTCGCCATGCTGAAGGTGCGCCCCGCGCCCTTCTGCGTGCTGGACGAGATCGAATCGGCCCTGGATGAAAACAATGTCGCCCGCTTTGCGGGCTACACGCGGCGCATGTCGGCAAACACCCAGTTCCTGGTCATCACCCACCGGCGGGGCACCATGGAAGCGGCGGACATGCTCTACGGCGTCACCATGCAGAAGGGCATCTCCCGCGTCATCAGCGTATCGCTGGAGGACGCTGTGAAAGGAAACTGACAATGGGACTATTTGAAAAGATCAAAAACGGCCTCAGCAAGACAAGGAAAAACCTCACCGGCATCTTCGACAGCTTCACCGGCGCCAACGACGAATTCTTCGACGAGCTGGAGGAGACCCTCATTACCGCCGACCTGGGCGTGGACCTGGCGGTGGAGACTGTGGACAAGCTGCGCGCCAGTGTCAAGGCCGGGGGCATCCGGGGCGGCGAGGATATCCGGGAGGAACTGACGCGGCTGCTGACGGAGCAGCTGCGCAGCCAGGACAGCGCCCTGCACCTTTCCACCGTTCCCTCCATCATTCTGATGATCGGGGTCAACGGCGTGGGCAAGACCACCACCATCGGCAAGCTGGCCGCCCGCTTCACTTCCGAAGGCAAAAAGGTCCTCCTCTGCGCCGGCGACACCTTCCGGGCCGCAGCGGGGGAGCAGCTCAGCATCTGGGCCCAGCGCTCCGGCGCGGAGATCGTCCGCCACGAGGAGGGGTCCGACCCCGGGGCCGTGGTCTTCGACGGCATCGCCGCCGCCAAGGCGCGGAAAGCGGACGTCATCATCTGCGATACGGCGGGGCGGCTCCACAACAAAACGAACCTGATGAACGAGCTGAGCAAGATAAACCGCATCATCGAACGGGAGCTGCCGAACGCCGACCGGGAAAACCTGCTGGTGCTGGACGCCACCACCGGTCAGAACGGCCTCCTGCAGGCCCGCCAGTTCTCCGAGTCCGCCGGGGTCACCGGCCTGGTGCTCACCAAGCTGGACGGCACGGCCAAGGGCGGCATCGCCTTCGCCGTGGCCGGGGAGCTGGGCATCCCCATCAAGCTGATCGGCGTGGGGGAAAAGGCGGACGACCTGCTGGACTTCGATCCCGAAAACTATGTGAGGGCGCTGCTGTCATGAGGGACGAGCGCTTTGTGCTGGCAAGCCACAATCGGGCCAAGCTGGCGGAGATGCGGGATATCCTGGGCGAGCTGGGCATCCGGGTGATCTCCCAGGCGGAGGCCGGGGTGGATGTGGAGCCGGAGGAGACCGGCGCCACCTTTGAGGAAAACGCCCTGATCAAGGCGAGAGCCGTCATGGAGGCCAGCGGTCTCCCCGCCGTGGCGGATGACAGCGGCCTGATGGTGGACGCGCTGGGCGGCGCGCCGGGGGTCTACAGCGCGCGCTACGGCGGCGGTCATGACCGCACGGACGCCCAGCGGAACGCGCTGCTGCTGAAAAACCTGGAAAATGAGGAACATCGGCGCGCGAAATTCGTCTCAGTGATAGCGGTGGCCTGGCCCGACGGGCGGGAAATCACCGCGCGGGGCGAGGTGCACGGTGAGATCGCGCGGGAAGAAAGGGGCGCAAACGGCTTCGGCTACGATCCCCTGTTCCTGCTGCCCGACGGGCGGCATATGGCGGAGCTCAGCAGCGAGGAAAAAAACAGCATTTCCCACCGGGGCAACGCCCTGCGGGAGCTGAAACGGATTCTGACGGAGCTGGAATAAGATGACAGGAAAACAGAGAGCCTATCTCCGGGGCCTTGCCAATTCCCTGGATACCATCCTTTTCGTGGGCAAAGGCGGCCTGACGGAAAACGTGATCAAGCAGGCGGAGGAAGCCCTGACAGCACGGGAGCTCATCAAGGGCCGGGTGCTGGAAGCCTCCATGCTCACCGCGGCCGAAGCCTGCCAGGCCATTGCGGAAGCCACGGGCGCCGAGGGGGTCCAGTCCATCGGCAGCCGTTTCGTGCTCTACCGCCCCCATCCCACGGAGCCGAAGATCCGGCTGCCCAAGGCCTGACGGGATGCGGCGCGGATTTCTGGGCGGCACCTTCAACCCGCCCCACCTGGGCCACGTGCAGGCAGCCGCCGAGGCGGCAAAGGAGCTGGAGCTGGACGCCCTCTATCTGATCCCCGCGGGGATCCCCCCCCACAAGGAGCTGCCGGAGGGCGGCGCCACGGGGGAGCAGCGGCTGGAAATGACGCGTCTGGCCTTTGACGGCATTCCCGGCCTGCAGGTGCTGGACTGGGAGCTGCGGCGGAAGGGAAAGAGCTATACCGCCGACACGGTGGAAGCCCTGCGCACCGAGGACCCGGAAGGGGAGCTGTGGATGCTCTGCGGCACGGATATGTTCGAGACCCTGCCGGACTGGCGCCGGGGGGACTGGCTGATGCGGACCCTGCGGGTGGCCCCCTATCCCCGGAAAGCGGGGGAGGAGGAGCGCATCGACGCCCTGGCCGAAGCCTACCGCCGGGAATTCGGCACGACGATCCGGCGGATCGGGGTGCAGCCCCTGGAGGTCAGCTCCACAAGCCTGCGCGTACTGCTGCGCAAGGGCAAGGGCGCCGCGCTGCTGCCGAAAGAGGTTTACCGCTTTATCCTGAAAAACCGCCTCTATGACGTGCGGCCGGAGCCCGACGCGCTGTGGGAGCTGGCCAGGCCCTGGTATAAGAAGTCCCGCATCCCCCATGTCCTGGGCTGCCGGGAAACCGCCGTCAACCTGGCGGAACGCTGGGGCGCGGACACCCTGGATGCGGAGAACGCAGCGATCCTCCATGATATCACCAAGAAAATGCCGGTGGAAGAACAATTGCAATACTGCGAAAAACGTGGTAATATAAATTTCTCTTACCGTCCGGAATATGAAGAGGCCCTTCATGCCTTTTCCGGAGCGGCGGCAGCCGCCCTGGAATTCGGCGTTTCTCCGGAGGTGGAGAGCGCCGTCCGCTGGCACACCACGGGCCGTGCGGACATGAGCCTGCTGGAGAAGATCATCTGGCTGGCGGATTATATCGAGCCGAATCGCACCACCCCCGGCGTGGATGAGATCCGCCGCCTGGCGGAAAGCGATCTGGACGAAGCCCTGCGCAGGGCGCTGGAAAGCAGCTTGCGTCATTTGGAGGAAAACGGCAGGACCCCCCATCCCGCAACGCGGGAGGCCCTCGCCTTTCTTTGCAGAGGAGAAGTCGATTCATGAAGCTATTTGGCGGCCACGGGAATCGGGAGAAGAACCAGAAAAAAACACCGATTCCGGAGGAGACAAGTCCATCCCTTTGGCAGGAACCGGCCCCGGCGCCGGAACCGCCGGCGGAAGCGCCCAAGCCCGTACCCCAGGAAACGCAGAAGACCGAGCCCGTATCCGAGGAAACAAAACGGATCGATCCGATCCCCCAGGAAACGCGGAGGACCGAGCCCGTATCCGAGGAAACAAAACGGATCGACACGATCCCCCAGGAAACGCGGAGGACCGAGCCCGTATCTGAGGAGACGAAGCGGATCGACACGATCCCCCAGGAAACACGGAAGGCCGAGCCCGCAGCCGAGGAGACAAAGCGGATCGACACGATTTCCGAGGAAACGCTGAGGAACGAAACCGTTTCCCGGGAAACGCGAAGGATCGAGACCGCTGCGCCGTCCAAAGCGGAAGCCCCGGCGGAGGGCGAAAAAAACCTGAAAGCAGCGCCTGAAGCTGCGGAAAAGCCCGACGGGGGCCTGGATAAGACCATCGTGTTCCCCGCGGCGGGCACAGAGACGGGCGCAGAAGCGCCGGAGGCGGAAGCGAACGCCGGGGAACCGACGGAGAAGACCATCGTCTTCCGCACGCCGGAGGAGGAGGCGGAGATCGAGGAGATCATCGCCGCCTATCAGAAAAAGAAGCGCCGCCGCCGCATCATCGTGCTGGCGATCCTGGCTCTGCTGGTGATCGGCGGCGTGGTCCTGTGGAAAAGCCTGGTAAAGCCGCCGGAGATCGTGCAGCCTACGGCAAAGCCCACCGCGCAGCCCACGGCAGCGCCCTCGGCGAGGCCCACGGCGACGCCGGGACCCGGCGAAGCCACGCCGGAGCCGACGCCGGAGGAGACGCTTCCCCCCGAGCGGATGCGCCGTGAAAATGTCTACACCTTCATGATGGTGGGACGGGACCAGGTGGGCGGCAACACGGACACCATCATGGTGGGCGTCTTCGATGTGGACGCGGGCACGGTGAACGTGGTCAGCATCCCGCGGGACACCTGCGCCAATGTGGAATCCGACCCCAGAAAGGCGGAGACGAAGAAGATCAGCGGCGTCTATTCCCGTGCGGGATTCGACGGCCTGCGGGATGCCGTCGCCGACATGTGCGGCTTCCCCATCGACTGTTATGTATCCGTGGGGATCAACGGCTTCATCCAGCTGGTGAACACCATCGGCGGCGTCACCTTCTATGTGCCCCACAACATGAACTACGACGACCCCACCCAGAACCTGCACATCCATTTCAGCGCCGGGGAGCAGTATATCGACGGCTACGACGCCATCAAGGTCGTGCGCTGGCGGCAGAACAACGACGGCACCAACTATGGAGATATCGACCGGATCAATACCCAGCAGGAATTCCTGAAGACCGTTTTCAAAAAGTGCCTGAGCCTGGAAAACCTGGTGACCAATCTGGATGATTACATCAAGATCTTCCAGGAATACGTGAAGACGGACCTGAGCACGGGCAATATGACATGGTTTGCCAAGGAGATCCTGAAGCTGAAGATGGAGGATATCCATTTCCACACCATGCCCACCGATCCCAGCGTCATGATCTACGGCTTCAGCTACGGCACGGTCCTGTTGGATGAATGGCTGGCGATGCTCAATGAGGACCTGAATCCCTACGATCAGCCCATCGCGCTGGAGGAGCTGGAGCTCATCTACCGGGATGAAAACGGCACCCTCTGCTCCACCAGCGGCGAAGTGAAGGGCGGCGACGAATCCTTCCTTCGCATGTCAGATTACATCCGGATGCTGAATGCCTGGCAGGCCAGCCAGCAGAAGGACGAGGAAAGCACCGCCTCCGGCGGCGGAGAGGGCGAAAACGCCCCGCCGGCGGAGCAGTCGGCAGAGACCGGCGATACGAATGGGGGAGAATAACATGCTGACGCCCAAGGAAGTCATGGAAGAAATCGTCAAGGCTCTGGACAGCAAAAAGGCCAGAGACATCAAGGTGCTGAAGACCGACCAGGTCTCCGTGCTGGCGGATTATTTCGTCATCTGCACCGCCGGCTCCACCACCCAGATCAAGACCCTTTCCGACGAGACGGGAAAGCTCCTCAGCGAGCTGGGGGAGCCCCCCCTGCGCAGCGAGGGCTACCGCTCCGGCGGCTGGGTGCTGCTGGATTTCGGCTGCGTGGTGGTGCACCTGTTCCTGCAGGAAATGCGGCAGTTCTATGATCTGGAGCGCCTTTGGAGCGACGCGCCCCAGGTGGATATCTCGGCGCTGCTCACGGATTGATTCTGGTTAAGGAAAGCTGGTCAGAAGATGAAATACGAATTCCATCAGATCGAGAAAAAATGGCAGAAGATTTGGGAGGAGCAGAAGGTCAATGCGGCGGTGAACGGCGGCGATAAGCCCAAGTTCTATGCCCTTGTGGAGTTTCCCTATCCCTCCGGCGACGGGCTGCACGTGGGACATCCCCGGCCCTACACCGCCCTGGACATCGTCAGCCGCAAGCGGCGGATGGAGGGCTATAACGTGCTGTTTCCCATCGGCTTTGACGCCTTCGGCCTGCCCACGGAGAATTTCGCCATCAAGAACCACGTCCATCCCCGGGAAGTGACGAAGCGCAACATCGCGCGCTTCACGGACCAGCTGAAAATGCTGGGCTTCTCCTTCGACTGGGACCGGGTGGTGGACACCACGGACCCGGAATACTATAAGTGGACCCAGTGGATCTTCCTGCAGATGTTCAAAAAGGGCCTTGCCTACAAGACGAAGATGCCCGTCAACTGGTGCACCAGCTGCAAGTGCGTCCTGGCCAACGAGGAAGTGGTCAACGGCGTCTGCGAGCGCTGCGGCAGCCCCGTGGTGCGCCGCGAAAAGAGCCAGTGGATGCTGGCCATCACGAAATACGCCCAGCGCCTGATCGACGATCTGGACGATCTGGACTATATCGAGCGGGTGAAGATCCAGCAGCGCAACTGGATCGGCCGCTCCATCGGTGCGGAGGTCTCCTTCAAGACCACCGCCGGGGATGAGATGCTCATTTTCACCACCCGGCCCGACACCATGTTCGGCGCTACCTATATGGTCATGAGCCCGGAGCACGAGCTGCTCAAGCGCTGGGAGGACAAGCTGACGAACCTGGCGGAGGTCAAAGCCTACCAGGAGGAGGCCGCGAGAAAGTCCGATTTTGAGCGGACGGAGATGAACAAGGAAAAGACCGGTGTCCGCCTGCAGGGCGTGGCGGCCGTCAATCCCGTGACGGGGGAAGAGATCCCCATCTTCATTTCCGACTATGTCCTGGCGACCTACGGCACCGGCGCCATCATGGCCGTGCCCGGCCACGACGAGCGGGACTGGGAATTCGCCCACGCCTTCGATCTGCCCATCGTGGAGGTGGTGCAGGGCGGCGACGTGACGAAGGAAGCCTTCGTGGACAAGGACGAGAACGCGCGAATGGTCAATTCCGGCTTCCTCAACGGCCTCAGCGTCAAGGAGGCCATCCCCACCATGATCCGCTGGCTGGAGGAAAAGGGTATCGGCAGGGAGAAGGTCAACTTCAAGCTGCGGGACTGGGTCTTCAGCCGCCAGCGCTATTGGGGCGAGCCCATCCCCATCATCAATTGCCCCAAGTGCGGCTGGGTGCCCATGGACGAAAAGGACCTGCCCCTGCTGCTGCCGGATGTGAAAAGCTATGAGCCCACGGACACCGGGGAGAGTCCCCTGGCCCACATGACGGACTGGGTGAAGTGCACTTGCCCCAAGTGCGGCGGAAGCGCGGAGCATGAGACGGACACCATGCCCCAGTGGGCGGGCTCCAGCTGGTATTTCCTCCGCTACATGGACCCCCATAACAAGGAGGCCCTGGTGGGGAAGGACGCCATCGACTACTGGAACCGGGTGGACTGGTACAACGGCGGCATGGAGCACACTACCCTGCACCTGCTCTATTCCCGCTTCTGGCACAAGTTCCTCTATGATATCGGCGTGGTGCCCACCAGCGAGCCTTATGCCAAGCGCACCAGCCACGGCATGATCCTGGGCCTGAATCCCCGGAACTTCGCCAATCTGGACCCGGCGGAGCAGGAAAAGCTGGTCGCCGAATTCGGCAGCGAGGAGGGGGCCCAGAAGCACCTCACGGAGAAATACGGGGAGATGGCGGAGCATCCCATCGTGAAGATGTCCAAATCCCTGGGCAACGTGGTCAACCCCAACGATATCGTCAACCAGTACGGGGCGGACACCCTGCGCCTCTACATCATGTTCATCGGCGATTTCGAGAAGGCCGCCCCCTGGCAGGATACCGCCGTGAAGGGCTCCAAGCGCTTCCTGGACCGGGTCTGGAACCTGGAGCAGAAGGTCACGCCCGGAAGCGCATATTCGAAGGAAAACGAAGCCTCCATCCACCGGACGATCAAGAAGGTCTCCGAGGATATCGAGGCCATGAAATTCAACACCGCCATCGCCGCCCTCATGACCTTGGTGAACGAATTCTATGACAAGGGCCTCAACAAGGCGGATTATCAGCTGCTGCTGAAGCTGCTGAGCCCCTTCACCCCCCACATCGCGGAGGAGCTCTGGGAGATGACCGGCGGGGAAGGCCTCTGCTGCCGGCAGCCCTGGCCGAAGTACGACGTTTCGAAGATGGCGGATGCGGAGAAGACCATCGCCATCCAGGTGGGCGGCAAGCTGCGCTCTACCGTCGTGCTCCCGGCGGACAGCCCCGACGACGCGGTGGTGGCCGCCGCCCTCAAGGACCCCAAGATCGCAAAGCAGATGGAGGGTATGGAGCTGGTGAAGTCCATCGTCGTGAAAAACAAGCTGGTAAATTTGGTGCTGAAGCCGAAAAAACTTGACAAGCCGCAGGAATAAGGCTATAATAACCAAGCTAAAGCCCCATCGGAGGGAGGGATAAGAATGTCGGAAGTCAGAGTGAAGGAAAACGAGTCTCTGGACAGCGCCCTCAAGAGATTCAAGAGGAGCTGCGCCAAGGCTGGCGTCCTTGCGGACCTGCGCAAGAAGGAATACTACCAGAGCCCCAGCGTGAAGCGCCGCAAGAAGTCCGAGGCTGCGCGCAAGAATAAGAACAAGAGATATTACTGATTCCAGATTATCAAATCCCGATCATCATTTGATGGTCGGGATTTTTCCGGGCTCCGCCGCAGCAGCGAATGCATCCTCTGCGCTCCATTCCGGGTAGAGCAGAAAGCCCCGCCCGATCCCCAGGGAGGCGGCCAGCCTTGTCTTTTTGCAGAGCGTCTCCCGGTCGTCAAAGAGGATGAAGCGCATTTCCCCCTTGAGTTCGGCGTGAAAGGCCTTGCACATGAGTTCTTCGGAAAAGGCGGGTTTAGCGCCGCGGCGGAGACAGGCCAGCAGCGCCTGGCGGGAAAGGGGTTCGCCCTCGCCGTCGGGACAGGGCAGGGGGAAGGAGCGGCAAAGCTTCTCCAGGTCAAGGCAGAGCTGCGGGCATCGCTCCAGGGCTTCCTCCAGCCGGGAACGGAGGTCCCCGCCGGACAGGGCGGTGGAGATCATCAGCTCCGCCCCGCAGCCGCTGCGCCAGGCGCGTTCCGTCAGGATGGGCGTGATCCCCCGGCGCAGCAGGCCGTCGCAGAAGCGCGCCGTCTCCAGGGCGGGGCAGTATCCGAAGCCGGCCAGCACCGCGGTCAGCTCCCGCCGGCGGCATTCCTCTGCGATCTCCGCAGCGCGCCGGGCGTCGATATCGCCCCCCAGCAGCATGACGCCGTCCCGCTTCGCCGGAAGGGCGGCGGGAAAGGGGCGGGAAAAGTGATAATCCACACAGGCGGCGCGAAGTCCGGCTTCCAGCGCCGGCATTTCCGCCGTTTCCGCGGCCAGATATAGAAGCATGATGCACCTCCGAGGCGGCGCCGATCGTCCGCCTTGCCGGTATCCTATGGCAGCCCCGGAAGAAATATGCAGATTTGCGAGAAATCTGCTTGCATCTTTACCGATTTCGTTATAAAATAAAATGTAAAATTCCGAAAGAATGCAATATTACAGGAGAGGAGACTCTTTCAAATGATTTCAGCAGGCGAATTCAGAAACGGCGTAACTTTCGAAATGGACGGACAGGTAATGCAGGTGGTGGAATTCCAGCATGTAAAGCCGGGAAAGGGCTCCCCCTTTGTTCGCACGAAGATGAAGAACGTCATCACCGGCGCCGTCATCGAAACCTCCTTCAACCCCACGGAAAAGTTTGAAAACGCCTACGTGGACCGGAAGGATATGGAGTACAGCTACAACGACGGCAACCTCTATTACTTCATGGATCAGGAGACCTATGAGCTGGAGCCCATCGACGAGAGCATGCTGCCCGACGGCTTCAAGTTCGTGAAGGAAAACATGGTCTGCAAGGTCATGTCCTACAAGGGCAGCGTCTTCGGTGTGGAGCCCCCCAACTTCGTGGAGCTGGAGATCACCGAGACGGACCCGGGCTTCCGGGGCGACACCGCCACCAACGTGACCAAGCCCGCCATCGTGGAGACCGGGGCCGAGGTCAAGGTGCCCCTGTTCATCAACCCCGGCGACAAGATCAAGATCGACACCCGCACCGGCGAATACCTGGAGCGCAGCAAGGGCTGAGGTTCCGGCTGCGCCGAACCATAGGAGGAGAAAATGGATAACATGAAGATCACCGAAAAAGCCGCGTATATCAAGGGCCTGGCCGAGGGTATGCGGCTGGATGAGAATACGAATGAGGGCAAGCTGCTGAAGGTCATCATCGACCTGCTGGGGGACGTTACCCGCGAGATCGAGGACCTGAACGAGAACGCCATGGACCTGGCCGAGGAGATCGACGAGCTGAGCGACGACCTGGCCGACGTGGAAGAGACCGTGGCGGACTGGTGCGACGATTGCCCCTGCTGCGATGACGACGATGACGACGAGTGCTGCTGCGACGACGATGAATGCTGCTGCTGCGACGACGATGACGAGGACGACGAACCCGTCTTCTATGAGATCACCTGCCCGAAATGCAAGAAGACCATCACCGTGGATGAGGATGTGCTGAGCTACGACAGCATCAAGTGCCCCGTCTGCGGCGAGACGCTGGAGTTCGAGTTCGACGAGGACGACGAGTGCTGCGACGAGGACGAGGACGACGGCGCCTGCTGCTGCGGCAACAAGATCGAGAAAAAGGACGAGGACAAGGAATAATCTCCATGGCAGTACAAGAGCCGCTCCCGAACGGGTGCGGCTCTTTTCTTCGGTTTACCTGTTGACAAACGTAACCAGATATGTTATCCTTCGGTTAGGTTACAAACGTAAACAGGAGCGTGACGCAGGATGGAGAAGGAGAATGTTTCTCTCAGCGAAGCGGAATGGAAGGTCATGGAAGCGCTTTGGGACAGGGAGCCCGCCACCGGGCGGGAGCTCAGCGAACGCATGGAGCAGCGCTGCGGCTGGAACCGTTCCACGACCCTGACCCTGCTGCGCCGGATGGAGGCCAAGGGGGCCGTGGAAAGCGTGCAGGCGGGCCCGGTAAAGGCCTTCCGGCCGCTGCTGCGGCGGGAGGAGGCGGCCTTAAAAGAGACGGAGAGCTTCCTCAGTCGGGTCTACCACGGCAGCCTGAGCATGATGGTCTCCACCCTCAGCCAAAAGCAGGCCCTCTCTCAGCGGGAGATCGACGAGCTGTATGCCCTTTTGAAGGAAGCGGAGGTGAAAACGGATGATCAGAATGATTGAATGGATCGTTTCTTCCTCGGCGCTGCTGGCGGTGCTGATCCTCCTGCGGCAGCTTCTGAAGGGAAAGATCGGCCTCCGGCTGCAATACGCCCTCTGGGGCCTGGCGCTGCTAAGGCTGCTGGTGCCCGTCAGCTTCGGAAGTACCGCCGTGAGCGTTGCAAATGCCTTGCCGGAGGAGACCCGCAGCCTGTATGCACGCGCGGTATCTGCGGACCCGTATGGGTTGGGGACGGCGATCGTGCGGGATACGATCTACCTGGGCCGCGAAGCAACGATCAAAACTGGGACGGAGAGCAGCACCTACCAGCTGCCCCGGCAGCAGGACGCTTATGAGGCGCATCGGGCGGAGCTGAAGCAGAAGGAAGAAACCTTTTCTATCGAATTCGATTACCATGAGCTCCAGGGCTGGATAGAAATCCTGCTTGGCCTCTGGATCGCGGGCATGGCCGCGGCGGCCCTCTGCCTGTTTGGCTCTAATCTCCGCTTTGCCCTGCGCCTTCGGAAGACCCGGAAGCTGCTGCGGGAGGAGACCCTGCCGGTCTACCTCACGGAGGAAGCGGACACCCCCTGCCTGTTCGGCCTTATTCGCCCCGCCGTCTATGTGACGCCGGAGGCGGCAGAGGACCCGGCGCGGCTGCGGCACGTGATCGAGCATGAGCTGACCCACTACCGGCATGCAGACCACCTGTGGAGCCTCCTGCGGGGCGTCTGCCTCATCCTCCACTGGTATAACCCCCTGGTGTGGTGGGCGGCCATCCTCTCCCGCCGGGACTGCGAGCTGGCCTGCGACGAAGCCACCATACGCCGCCTGGGAGAAGGGGAGCGCTCCGCCTATGGGCGCACCCTCCTCTATATGACCTGCCTGAAGCGCCCGGCGATCCTGGTGACCGCCACCACCATGACCGGCAGCAAGGGCAGCATCAAGGAAAGGATCAGCCTCCTTGTCAAGAAGCCCAGGACGGCGATCCTTACGCTGGCAGCCGTCCTGCTGGCCGCCGCCGTAGCCGTAGGCTGCACCTTCACCGGGGGGAAGACGGAGAAAACGCAGCCCACGGCAACTCCCACGGAAGCGCCCGCGACGGCTGCGCCCTCCGCAGAGCCAACAGCGGCGCCGGGCCCGACGCCCACGGAGGGACCCGCAGCCGATATCCCCGCATCGAACCTGTTCCTGCCCTCCGACAGTATGGACTATGAGACCGTCGCCAGGGATTACGCGGGGGCCTACGCCGGTCAGTTCCTCCAGGCTGGCCCGGACAGCCCCTATAAGGCGTATGAAGCGGTCGTGGATACCCGCGTCATGGAAATCCGGGAGGACGGGGAAGCCTTCATTTTCCAGGCCCATATCGGCTTTGCCCCGGCGGAGCCGGACCGGTTCGCAGGGGTCATAGGCGCGGGAAACGGCGGCTGGAACGAAGAACAACAGCGCTTCTATGTCTGGCGGTATTTCTGCCTGGAAAAGACGGAGGGCGGCTGGACCGGCGTGGACCTGGACGTGCTGAATTGGTACGACGAATACACCGCCGTCTACGGGGACTATTTCGCCTCCGTACCTACTCCCAGTGGCGACGAGGCCATCCACCGGGCCGTCATGGATTTCAACCGGGGGAACTACAAAAGCGGGGAATTTGCCTGCGAGAGCCATGTCCTGGTGGCCGAAGAATCCGCCCCCGGCAGCGGGGGGACCACGGCGGAGACCTATTATCTCATGATCCTCTACCAGGAATACGACCGGGTGGACGGCGCGCCCAGGGTCGTCGGCGGCAGCTATATCCCCTCGGCCCTGACCTTTGGAGTCAGCCCGGAAGGGGAATACACCCTGCTGGAATACTGGACTCCCCGGGACGGCACCTACTATTGGGACGATCTGCGGGGGAAATTCCCCGCCGGTGTGCCGGACGAGGACCTGAACAATCAAAACCCAAAATATGTGGAGCGCCTCCACACTTCCTGCGACGCCCAGGCCCGGGCCTACTTCGCCTTGTCCACGTCTCCCGCGGACGAAGTATTCCTGGACATGGCGAATCCCCTGGTGGAGAATTACTGCCGGAGAACGGGGCGGCTGTGCCCGGAGGGTGGGACGGTGGTGCGCTATGCCGACGGCGTCAGCGCGGATGTATTCTATCCCACCATGGGGAAGCGCTATACCGCTGCCGTCCGGTTTCTCAGGGGAGAGGACGGAAGCTGGGCCCCCGCGGACGATGTGCGGGTGATCGAGGATCGGGATCGGGGCTTCGCGGAGCTCAGATCGGAACTGGGAGATCAGAACGTGCCGGAGCCGGTGCTCCAATACGCCATGCGGATCGCCCAGCAGGATCTGGACTACTACGAAGACGGCTGCGGCTATGTGTTCGATGAAGCGAAGCTCACCGGCATCACCCGGATCGATACCGGCACCGCCGGACTAAACGAGGCGGTCAACCTGTATCTTGTGGAATACCGCTTCCTGCCCGCGCCGGACCAGGAGATCCTGCTGGCGGGAGGCATGACCATGGAGGACGGGTATCTCACGGAGTGGAGCAGCACGGGGCAGCCCTATCTGCTGATGTTCGTGGAGGATAAGGACGACGGGCAGCATTGGACGAAGATCTGCACCACCAACACCGACACGATCCTGACGGAATACGGCACGCCGGAAATGCTGGAGAAATACGGAAACGCCTATACCGCCGCGGCCATGGAGCTCAAGGAAAAGTACCTGGGCCGGGCGGAAGCGCTGGACCCCCGGGACGTCTCCGTGTTTTCCCCCGCCTCCTCGCCGGAGGGCATCGGTCTGGACTGGGCGTACGCCTTCACAGATGCGCTGACCGCCGCAGCGGAGGGCGACCCCTGCCGCTGTGAAGCTGCGGAGGTGCGCAGCAGCGAGTATATCGCGGAATCCCTGCTGCCGGGACATAAGACGTATGTCTATACCATGGAGTTTGCCTGCGACCCGGCGGATGAAGCGGCGTTCCTGCGGCAGCTGGGCGAGGGCGCCGGCAGGGATACGGAGCACCCGGACTGGCTGTGCTTCCGCTGGTTCGTCGTGCTGGAGAAAAGCTATAACAAGGGCTGGGAGTGCGCCCAGGCGGGCGTCACCGGCTATGGCGGCTGGGGCTATCTGAACTACGATTGGGATGTGGAAGAGCTGCTGGAAAAGATGGTCACGGAGCAGGTCGGCGGGGAAGACGCCCTCATGCTCCTGCCCCTCATCGACTGGGGGGAAGCCGACCGGCTGATCGACTTCGACTCCGAAACCTGGAACGCCCTGTGGAGAAAGTGCAAAGAGGCCTGCATCAGCGACGGCCGGAGCCTTTATGACCGGACCAATGGAGCCTCCGAGAACTATGTGAACGACCAAAGGCTGCGGAACCTGTATGTCATCCTGGGCTTCCTCCATTCCGACGGTGCCTATGCCGAGGGGCTGGCGTCGCTCATGTACAAGCAATACCGCTTTGATCCCGCACTCTATGACGAGTGCGTGGAAAAGTGCCTGACGGAGGAGCAGCAGAGGATCGTTCGCCTGAACCTGGAAAACGAGCGCTCCGCAGCCGACCCGGAGGAGGGCCTTCGCCTGGAGCGGGAGGACATCACCCTGTTCGTCGGCGACTGGTACACCCTGCCGGTGACCCTCTCCCACTACATCGCTCCCTCGGAGCTGGTCTGGGTTTCCGACGACCCGGAGGTGGTTTCCGTCGCCGCCGACGGGACCGTGACCGCGCGGTCCCAGGGGAAAGCCGTGATCACGGCCGCCTGGGGTGAGCATCAGGCGCAGTGCATCGTCCGGGTGATGGAAGGAAGTCACCCGGTAACGGTGCAGACCGCGACGGTCCGGCTCTATGACGGCCCCACAAGGGAACAGACGCCGCCGACGGTCAAAGATACCATTACTTATGACAGCAGGAACGAAGGGGATATGGAGATCATCGACACGCTGAAAGGGATCATCGACCGCATTTCGTATTGGGAGAACGATGATATGCTGGATCGGGTGGAATTTGATTTCGACGGCGATCTCACGTTCTCCGACCGGCAATTCACCTATTATTTCTCTTATGACAAGCGGACGATCTACTATGACCATTATTTCGGCAAAATGTCCAAGAGCGACGCGGAGGTTTTGCAAAGCCTTGCGGGATAAAGAAAGGTAAACAAAATAGATGGCAAGTCACTTTGACTTGCCATCTCAGACTGTAGACAAACCTATCGGCAGAGGTTCGACATGCATGGGGGAACCGTGAGGGGGGACGGGAATCCCCCCCTCACGTAATATCCTTGCAAAATCAGAATGCATTTCTGATTTTGCGCGCAAGCTGTCGACACTTTGTCGACAGCTTGAGATGGCAAGTCATTTTGACTTGCCATCTGCCGTTTCCGGGATCCCTTCCCATCACAGGAGCCATGCTCTTTGCCCAGGCCACCGGCAAAGCCCGGGAGCCTGCCGTCAGCCCTCCTGCCCGGCCGGCGGCAGCGGACCGAGAAGGGAGGCGCAGGCCGCCGCTGCGGTCATTTCGTCAGGTCCTCATAGAGGAAGTGCCGCCGGTACCAGAAATCCGCGATGCGGAAATCGGAGATGATCTTTGCCTGCTCCGGGGTGGGGTCGGTGGTGAAGACGCCGTCCCAGCTCACATAAAACCCATTGGAGGTGAGCACCGGCAGGGCGCGCATGACCGTGTCGGTGTACTGCATCCAGGCGCTGCCCTTCCAGCCGCAGAGGCGGAAAAGGTAATCCATGAGGAAGCTGGGGCTGAGGGCGGGCCCTTCGCCCACGAAATCGTTGCCCAGGGCCTCCTTGGCTTCGTCGTTGGCCCAGATGAGCCAGCGGGTCCCGTAGTAGTTGTAGAAGCCCTCCTCCGTGCCCGTGTTCATGTTGATGCCCAGCTCGTGATAGACGCTGTTGGCGTCCCCGAACCAAGGCTTGTGGTCCCCGAAGACCACCAGGACCACCGGCTCGCCGCAGTCCCGGAAAGCGTCCACCATTTCCGCCAGCCGGTCGGAGGTGTCCTTCACGGAACCGAAATAGTTGTTCATGATCATCCAGCTGGTTTCCGAATAGTCCAGCCGGTCCACCCACTCCCCGAACCAGAGGGTCTCCAGGTCATAGGGGCCGTGACCCTGATAGCTCAGGTTGAAGGAGAAGCTAGGGCCGTTTTTGAAGTCCTCCAGGCAGAGCCGCGTCAGCTCCGGGAAGAAGGTGTTGTCAAAGGCGATGCCCCCGCCGGATACCGCGTCGTAGTGGTCCTCCAGGAAATAATAGTCCTCGAAGCCCAGATAGCTGTTCACGTTCCGCCGGTTGTAGAACCAGTTGTAGCAGGGGTGGCTGCCCCCGGTCTTGTAGCCCTGGCTGCGGAAATACCAGACGTAGGAGTTGACGTTTTTGCGGTAGTTGTCCAGGATACCGCTGCCGGTGAGGAAGCAGCGCTCCGTGTTGGTGGTGCCCCCGGCGAAGATGTTGTCCATCAGCTTGCCGCTGACGCTCTCCGCCTCCAGAGCGTGATAGGAGGCATAGACCTCCTCGCTCAGGCCGGGGATGTTCCAATAGGACATGTCGCTGAAGGCTTCCAGCATGAGGGTGACGACGTTCACCTTCTGCCCCTCCGGGATGTCCGCGTCGGCATAGGGGGCCAGCAGGCTTTTCGCGGCTTCGCTGCTGTAGCCGTCGGGCGCGGTGGGGAAGGCTTCCCCCACGCTGTGGAGGAAGGGATAGAGGAAGCCGCGGGAGAGATAGGCCTGCGTGGCGCTCCAGCGGTTCACATGGTCGAAATTCTGGGTCTTCTGCTCGTAGATGCTGTTGCTGAGATAGGTTTTCCGCAGGGGGAAAGCGCAGAACAGCAGGACCAGAACCCCCACGCTGAGGCGCACCGGCCACCGGGGCTTTCCCCGCACGAACAGCGCCAGAAAAACCGTGGAAATGACAAGATAGAGGATGCATACCAGCAGCCGCCTGTCGACGGCAAGGTTATAGTTTCCCACCACGCCCATGGCCGTGGCCGCGTCCATGATGTCCGCGAACAGCAGCGTATCGTCCCGGAAAAGGAGCATGAAATAGTCCGCCGCGCTGAGGCCCAGCACCAGCAGGGAAGCGGCCAGGTGGGCGATCCAGCTCCGGCCGATGGCGCTGTAGAGGATCAGAAACAGCGCGATCACCGGCAGAAGGTTCAGCAGGGCGATCAGCGGGCGGCTGAAATAGCCGTTGAATACCGCCCGTTCATAGCGCCCGTATGCCAGGGTAAGGCTCGCTAGTCCCGTGCCCGCGGCGGCCAGGATAGGCAGGAGCCAGTTCCAGAGGTGGAACAGCGCCTTTTTGCCACCGGACAGACCGGCGGCGCTCTTTCCGAACAGCCAGAAGCTCAGAAAGTTTTTCTTCGTGGAAGCCATACGCGCCTCCTGTAAGCAAGGATTCCATTCATGGATTTCATACAGTATAGCACAACTCCGGCCAAATTCCCACCACAATCTGAAAATCCAACGCATCCTTGGATTTTTGCAAAAACTCCTTTGTTGACTTGGATGGACGCGCCCGCTATGCTCTTATTTGAAAGGAGCTGAACGCAATGGAACTGGCGAGCAACCTGAAGCGGCTGCGGAAGGCGGCGGGCCTGACCCAGGAGGCCCTGGCGGAGAAGCTGCACCTGACGGGGCAGGCGGTGAGCCGCTGGGAGACGGGGGAGGGCTGCCCGGAAATCACCCTGCTCACCACCCTGGCGGACATCCTGGGCGTGACGGTGGACACCCTCCTGCGCCCCGCCGCGCTGACGGCGGAGGAACGGTACGCCATCGAGGGGGAAGCGCTGCGATTGGAGCAGGCGGGGAAGCGGGAGGAAGCCGTCGCCCTGATGGAAGAACAGCTGCGGCTGCATCCGGAGGAGGACGGGCTTCGGGAGCGGATGACCAGGACCCTTCTGCTGAACGCGCGGATCCTGCGGAGCGGGGGAGAGGACGCGCAGGCGGAGATATGGCTGCGGAAAGCGGAAGCCGCCGCGGAAGCTCTGCGCGCTTCCAAGGATCCCTGGCTCAGGCGTCAGCCGGAGACGGTCCTGCCGGAAATCTACTATCTCCTGCGGGAGAGGGACAAGCTGCGGGAGCTTCATATACTTACGATCGACCCCTACTATGCCTCCCTGTATAATTGCGCCGTAGGAAAGGATTTTCTCTATACCTTTGAGCGGGCGGTCCTGGATGCGGTGTGCCAGTTGGATTCCTGTCTGGGAAATCTGGCCTTCCGGATGCCGAAGGGACGGCGGAATCCCCTTCGCGCCGGTCCCGACGAGCCGGGAGAGCCGCTGCTATATGATCCTTTGCCGGGAGAAGAGGCGTGGACCGTCAGCGACGCCGAGCGCTTCGAAATCGAGCGTTGCCGCATGGAACTGCTGGAGAAGTTCTCCGGCGGTGCGGGGATGGGTCCCTTCCGGGAACGCGAGACGGGGGTTTTCACCATGATGCTGGCCCTGGCTGCGGAAATGGAAGACAGGGAGCTGCTCCTGGAGACTCTGGAGCTTTATGTCCGGCGCTTTGCCGACCGGGAGCTGACGGAATGGGAGCACAGACGGGTCGAAGCCTCGAACAGCTATCGAACGGCGATGCAGAGGCGGCATCGGGAGGGAAGCACGACGCCGGAGACGGACGCGATCACTCTCTTGACGCCCGCGGAGCGGGAAATGATGACGGAACCCGTCAGCCCCCTGCCCATGCTGCGGCATGTGCAGCTTTTCCGCGTCTATTGGCGGAGCGTGCCGCTGCTGCCGATCCACCTGGAAAAGACGGCGGAGCAGCTTCGGGAGGCGAGCTTCGACTTCGCGCGGGAGGAGCCGCGCTTCCGGGCGGCTGAGGAGCGGATATGCGCTCTGGTGAAGGAACTGAAAGGATCGGGCCGGCTTCCGGCGAAAAGGCCGTAATCCTTTCATAATGCGGATACGAGCGGCGCGGGCGGGGAGCGATCCCCGCCCGCGCCGTGTGTCAAAAACCCGCTTGAAAAACGCGTGGGGATGTGCTACTCTGTATTTGGCAGAACAGTATCTATGACCGTTGCACACGGTCACCCAGCCTGGAAATTAAAACACTACACATACAAGGAAAGGAAGATCGCAATGTATCAGTTCAGCCCTATCACCGAGCGCATCGGCAGACTGCGCGACAAGGTGCGGGACCGGGTCATCATTGCCGACCCCGCGAAGTCCCGCATCAAGAGAGAGGCCCAGGCCAAGTATAAAAACTATCCCCCCGTGGTGCAGAAGCCTGCGGAATCCCTCTATGTCATCTCCCATATGCCCATCGACATTGTGGAGGACGAATACTTCGCGGGCGACGTGGGCAACGAAAACTGGGGCGCCTCCAGCGGCTCCATGTGGGCCATGATGGACGTCGAGCATAAGTGGATCATGCAGGAGGACGGCCTCTACCACGCCCCCGACACCGACGAGTATTCCCACCAGAAGCTGGCGATCTCTCCCGAAAACCTGAAGGAATTCCGGGAGGATATGAAGAAGAACATGCCCACCGGCCCCATGGTCCGTGCCGAGCAGTGGCTGCCCGAGGGCGCGCAGGAGCTATATCAGCTGGAGGCGGCGCCCTTCGGCCGTCCCGGCGGCTTCGGCGTGCTGATGCCTCCCGGACACCTGACCCCCGGCTTCCAGACCATCCTGAAGCGGGGCTACGGCGACATCCGCAAGCAGGCCCAGGATTGGCTCGACGCCCACAAGGGCAACGTGATGGGCAACGATATGGGCAAATATCTGTTCTATTCCGCCGCTGTCCTCGCCTGCGACGGGGCCATCACCCTCAACAAGCGCTATGCCGACAAGGCCCGGGAGAAGGCGGAGGCCGAGACCCGGCCCGAGAAGAAGGCCGAGTATCTGCGCATGGCCGACAGCCTGGACTGGATCAGCACCAACACCCCGCGGAATTTCTTTGAAGCCCTGCAGATGGTCATGCTCTACCATATCTTCCTCATGGTGGACAACGGCCCCGGCGTCACCAGCATGGGCCGCTTCGACCAGTATGTCTGGCCTTACCTGAAAAAGGAACTGGAGGAGGGCACCATCACCAAGGCATACGCCCAGGAGCTGGTGGACGCTTTCTTCCTCAAGCTGAACATCTTCTACGGCGGCGGCTTCGGCAAGGGCGCCCAGACCGCCGGCATCGGCCACATCGGCCAGCATACCACCATCGGCGGCTGCATCCCCGAGACCGGCGAGTGCGCGGTGAACCCCGTCAGCTACATGGTCCTGGAATCCATCGCCCGCCTCAAGCTCCATGAGCCCACCGTGTCCCTGCGTACCGACAAGAACACCCCCAAGGAGATCTGGGACTGCGCCATCGCCACCAGCATGAACGTGGGCGGCCTGCCGCTGCTGCAGAACGACGACGTCATCATCGCCGGCATCCAGAAGGAGCTGGGCTTCACCCTGGAGGACGCCCGGGATTACAGCTTCATCGGCTGCCAGGAGATCGTGGGCTCCGGCAACGACTATCCCGCTCCCAACGGCTCCGCCATGGGCATCAACGGCATCTACTGGCCCATCGTCCTGGTCATGGCTATCAACAACGGCATCAACCCCATGAACGGGAAGCAGGCCCCCAAGGAATACTGCTCCGGCTATCTCTATGAGATGAAGTCCATGGACGAGGTCAAGGCGGCTTATGAGAAGCTGGCCACCTGGATGTTCACCTGGATTGCCACTCTGAACAACTACTGCGAGCATGAATATGCCCGGCTGTTCCCCTTCCCGAACCTCTCCATCTCCACCATCGGCTGCATGGAGTCCGGCAAGGACGTGTCCGAGGGCGGCGCGAAGTACAACTCCTACGGCGGCACCGCCACCGGCATGGCCACCGTGGGCGACAGCCTGACGGCCCTGAAGTATATGGTCTTCGACAAGAAGATCGTCTCCGGCAAGGAATTCCTGGACGCCCTGCTGGCCAACTGGGAGGGCTACGAGCCCCTGCGTCAGCGCATCATCAACGAAGTGCCCCATTACGGCAACGCCAATCCCTATGCCGACGTGGAGCAGAAGTACGTCATGGACACCTACTACGGCATCAGCCGCGCCTTCAACAACGCCC
>JAEEGI010001983.1_pt1 | contig 50671 bp, 49 predicted proteins | sample 8958751 | NCBI WGS metagenome assembly JAEEGI01 (sample SAMN16246545, study PRJNA631951) | gut metagenome | biome: gut microbiome; feature: rumen; material: KS-attached | host: Bos | place: Iran: Karaj | collected 2018-10
GGACGCCCCAGCAGCCAGCGACCCGGTAGCGCCGCAGACGCCGGCCCAGCCTGCCACCCCTGAAGCCGCAGCCCCTGCTGCGCAGTAGGCGCAAGCACATCACGACAGCACGGCCGCGTTCCTCCCCGCCATGCGGGAAGGGCGCGGCCTTTCTGCGTTTTCAGGATGCGCCCCGCCTCGATAGCGAAGCCCCCTTCCAGGCATTGACTCGTTTTCTCTCAGTATCAGCTGGCCACTCGCAGACTGCACGAACCATGCCACCCTAGCTTTGGAAAAAGTACCCTCAGCAACCTCCATCGACTTCATCATGACAAGGCAAGCCCCAAAACGAGATATTGCAACTACTTGAATTTAAACAAATATTTTGCTATTCCAAGACTGTTCGGCCGGACGACGGCGCTCTGATCAAAGGGGACCTACGCATGTTTTGAGGGTGTTCGGCACCCTCATCCTGAAAAAGGGGAGACAGGGGGGGCTAGAAAAAATGTTTAATTTCAATAAGTTGTGAAAGCGTCATCTTCTTTTTAGAAGGCATGAGGGTACCTCATCGGAATTGTCAGGGATGCCAAGCATGCCTGCTCGTTGAGAGATGGCTTCTCTGAGGAAAAGACCTGCGGGGCAAGACTGCCTGAACGGAGCAATGCTCATATCCACCACTGCGTCCCCTTTTATACCCTTAACCAAAAAAACATAAAAAATTCAAGGCGCTATAGCTCTGCCATCGCGAGAGCACATTATGTCCTCAGTGCGCCCTCTGAATCCTTGTTAAAAAAGCTCAACGATTCCAAGCTGTTGTCCGACATCCCTTAAGAAGAAGGGATAACGTTGAGCATATTTGGGCTTGCGCGAGCAATCTTCTCGAGAGGAGAAGCCTTGCCATCGCGCAGCCACCTCAACATAGCGATTAGACTCTATCGCTGAGGGCGCCACCGCTCTTTTCTCGTAGAAACTGCCAAGGAACAGACGTTCCCTGGACTCCCGGTAAACTGGATCCCCGCATTCCGCCTCCAGCTACGGGAAGAGCGCCGCCCCTGCCCGCGAGCTTCCTTGCTGCTGGCGCCCTCAGGAAAGCCGCGTGCGGAAGTCGCTGTAGCCAAACTCGCGCACGAGCCTGAAGTCCACGGCGTCTGCGCGGTTCTCGGCCAGTCCTATGCCCGGCAGGCGCAGGCCGTTGAAGGTGTTGGTCTTGACCATGCTGTAGATGGCCATATCCTCGAAAATCAGGCGCTCGCCCTCGGCAAGCTCGTGCTCGAAGCTGTACTCGCCGACCACGTCCCCCGCAAGGCAGCTCTTGCCGCCGATGCGGCAGGTCCAGCGCTTCTCGCCGGGCTCGCCTGCGTGGACAAGGGCCCCCCCGTGCTCGTAGAGGATGCGGGGCGTGTAGGGCATCTCCAGCACGTCCGGCATGTGGCAGGCAGCCGAAGAGTCGATCTGCACGAGCGGCATGTCGGCATCCGTCACGTCCAGCACCGTGGCGACCAGCCAGCCCGCATCGAGGGCGCAGGCTTCGCCGGGCTCAAGATAGATCTGGGCGCCCCAGGTATCGCGCAGGTGGCAGACCGTCTCGCAGAGCAGGTCAAGGTCGTAGCCCTTGCGGGTGATGTGGTGGCCGCCGCCGCAGTTGATCCACTGGCAGCGCTCGAGGAAGGGCGCAAACTGACGCTCCACGGCCTCGACGGTCCGCGCGAGGGCATCGGCCCCCTGTTCGCAGAGCGTGTGGAAGTGCAGCCCGCTGATGCCGGTCTCCATGATGCCGTCCGGCATGTTCCTGCGTCGGATGCCAAGCCGCGAGGTGGGCGAGCAGGGATCGTACATGGGCACCGTCCCCTCGGAGTGCTCCGGGTTGATGCGCAGGCCGCACTCTATGTGGCGCGGAGCCCGCTGGACAAGCTCCCTGAACTTTGTCCACTGGCGGGGCGAGTTGAAGGAAACGGCGTCCACGAGGCCCACAAGCTCCTGCATCTCGGCCTCGGACCAGGCGGCCGCAAAGGCGTGCACCTCGCCGCCGAAATCCTCCCTGCCGAGTCGCGCCTCGTCCACGCTGCTGGCACAGGTGCCCCAGAGGGTACCGCCCTGCCCCAGCGCCCGCGAGAGCAGCGGAAAGCAGCGCCAGGCCGCAAAGCACTTGAGCGCCAGCAGCACTCTGGCGCCGGTGCGGCGCTGGACGCCATCGAGTATGGCCATGTTGGCGCGCAGGGCATCGAGGTCGACGACAAAGCAGGGGGAGGGGACTTTCGTCCCCTCCAGCAGAAAGGCCGGACTTGCCATGCCTAGAACTTCTCCTCTTCAGGGACGTCCACGCACTGCCAGGGCAGGCCGTACTTGGCCAGATCCGCGAGGAAGGGATCCGGATCGTTCTGCTCCATGTTCCACACGCCGGGAGCCAGCCACTTGCCCTCGCACATCATCTTGGCGCCGCACATGGCGGGAACGCCCGTGGTGTAGGAGATGCCCTGGGAACCGATCTCGGCGTAGCAGTTCTCGTGGACGCAGACGTTGTAGATGTAGACGGACTTCGGCTTGCCGTCCTTCACGCCACGCATGACGTTGCCGATGCAGGTCTTGCCCCGGGTAAGCGGGCCGAGGGTGGCGGGATCGGGCAGAAGCGAGGCCAGGAACTGGATGGGCACGATCTTCTGGCCACGGAAGTCCACGGGCTCGATGCCGGTCATGCCCACGTCCTTCAGGACGGCGAGGTGCCGGAGGTAGTTGTCCGAGAAGGTCATCCAGAAGCGTGCGCGGCGCAGGCCCTTGAGGTTGAGGGCCAGCGACTCGAGCTCCTCGTGGTACATGAGGTAGCACTTCTTCGGGCCTATGCCGTCCGGGAAGTCATAGTTCATGGACCAGGACAGGGGCTCGGTCTGCACCCACTCGCCACGTTCCCAGTAGCGGCCCGTGGCCGAGACCTCGCGGATGTTGATTTCGGGATTGAAGTTGGTGGCAAAGGCCTGGCCGTTGTCGCCGGCGTTGCAGTCGATGATGTCGAGGACGTGGACCTCGTCGAGCTGGTGCTTCATGACCCAGGCGGCGAAGACGTTGGTGACGCCGGGATCGAAGCCGGAGCCGAGCAGGGCCGTCAGGCCAGCCTGGCGGAAGCGGTCCTGGTAGGCCCACTGCCACTTGTACTCGAACTTGGCCTTTTCCGGCGGCTCGTAGTTGGCGGTGTCGAGGTAGTGCACGCCGCACTCGAGGCAGGCGTCCATGATGTGCAGGTCCTGGTAGGGCAGCGCAATGTTGAGGACCATGAAGGGCTTCACCGCGCGGATGAGGGCGCAGAGTTCGGGAACGTTGTCCGCGTCCACCTGGGCCGTGGCGATGTCGACGCCAAGGCGCCGCTTGACGCTCTCGGCGATGCTTTTGCAGCGGGACTCAGTCCTGCTCGCCAGGGTGATGCGACCGAAGGCCCCGTCCAGGGACGCCTGGGCGCACTTGTGGGCCACGACGCTGCCGACGCCGCCGGCGCCGATGATGAGGATGTCTACTGCCATTGCTTCTCCTTCAGCGGCCAAGCCTGTTTGGGTTCGTTGCGGGTGCTGTCCTCGTCGATGCACAGGACGTGGGCATACCTGCCACTCTTTCGCGCCTGATCCAGTTTTTCGAAGGCCAGATCGCGGCAGTGCGGACACGCCCCGCGGGGGATGAGGACGCAGAGGGAAAGCGGCACCCTGGAGGACTGCGTATCGATGATGCCAAGTCCATGGCACGCAGGACACAGGCCCCAGCGCTCCGTCTGCGTCTCCTGAATGTAGTCGGTGTCGTAGAAGATGTTCCTGCGCCGCACCCAGAAGCCGTCCTGCTCCTTGCCCTCCGTCGGATGCGAGGGCGGATTCGCCCACTGGGCCAGCACGTTGTCCGCGAGCTTGGCGATGTAGTTCGTCACGTCCGCAGACTGGCGGGTGGCGCGCGGCGTCCAGTCGGGCTCGACGATGTCGCCGGCGGGCAGGCCGGCCAGCGCCAGGCAGATGCCCATATTGACGTAGGGCAGGGCGCCGCGGATGGAGTAGCCGCCTTCGAGCACGGCGATGTCGGGGGCAAGGCGAGCGTTGAGGGCCGCATAGCCCTGGGCCGAGAGCTGCTCGTTGGCCAGAGGGTCGGTGAAGTGGTTGTCCTGGCCTGCGGAGTTGATGACCAGATCCGGCTTGAAGTCCCGCAGGATGGGCAGGACCACGCGCTCCAGGACGTCGAGGTAGCCTTCGTCCGAGGTGCCTGGCGGAAGCGGAATGTTGACCGTGCGCCCAAGGGCTGCAGGCCCGCCGTTCTCGCTGAGGAAGCCCGTGCCGGGATAGAGCGTCCTGCCGTCCTGGTGCAGGGAGATGAAGAGCGTGTCAGGATCGTTCCAAAAGATGTCCTGGCTACCGTCGGCGTGATGCACGTCGGTGTCCACGACAGCGATGCGCAGGGGCCGGCCGCCCGGCCCTTCGTAGCGGTCGCGTATCCAGGCGAGCATGATGGCTTCGTTGTTGATGTTGCAGAAGCCGCGGTTGCCGTGGACGACGCGCATGGAGTGGTGGCCCGGAGGCCGCACCAGGGCGAAGGCCCGCTGTTCGCGTCCCTCGAGCACGAGCCGGGCCGCCGTGATGGCACCGCCGGCCGAGGCCAGGTGCGAATCGGTGATGACGGCCTGAACGCTGGGCAGGCAGAAGTGCACGCGCTGTATGTCGTCGTGGCTGCACAGGCTCGGGCGGTGCTCGGTGATGCCCTCGATGTCGAAGAGGCCCTCCTCTTTCAGCTGGTCGCGGGTGTAGAGCAGGCGCTCCTCCCGCTCGGGATGCGTCGGGGAGATGGCCCAGTCGAAGGCCGGGAAGAACACGACGCCCAGCGAAGTGGGGGCTTTCGTGAAGAGCTTCTTGTCCATATGTCGCCTCCTTGGCGGCTTCGCGCCAATCCCTCGGGGAGCCTGGCTCTGGCTGGCAACGCAGAACCGTGCGCCTATTCTTGATCTTGGGGCGCCAAAATAGCAACTGCCGCAAGGCGGCCGTCCGCTACCCTTCGTCCCCGTTCTCGAAGATGTCGGCGCCGTAGCGCAGATTGGCAACCAGGGATGCGTAGTGCGATGCCGTCTCCGCCAGCGCGAGGTTGGAGTTGCAGAGCACCACGAAGCTTTTCTCCCCCGTCTCGTCGTGGACGACGATGGAGCCACCGCCCTCGGGGAAGCGGAAGATGCTTGCCGACATAAGCTCTGGGTCGCCCGCGCCGCACAGCGGGTCGATCTGCCAGTCGTCCAGCCTCGCCAAAAGATCCCTGTCATCGCATTCGCGCATATGGAGCGCGCCGTCGAACGTGGCTTCGTAGACTTCCAGTTTCCTGTCCATGGCTCTATCCTTGCAGAAGCGTTTCCAGATGCCTGAGGCACTGTGCCTGCACCTCGGCAGGTGGCCTCGAGGAATCGATGATCTTGACCCGTTCCGGCTCCTCGCTGGCAATGGCGAGAAAGCCGCTTCTCACCTTGGCGTGGAAGGCGAGGCTCTCGGCATCGAAGCGCCCTTCGGACGAGACGGTGCCAAGGCGCTCGTTGCGCCTGCGGGCCCGCGCAAGCCCCTCTTCCACGGGCAGGTCGAGGAGCAGGGTCATGTCCGGAACGAGCCCCCCCGCAGCCTCAGCGCTGAGCTGGCGCAGGACCGCGGGATCAAGCCCCCGGGCATAGCCCTGGTAGGCCAGCGTAGAGTCGGCGTAGCGGTCGCAGAGCACAACGATGTCCTGCTCCAAGGCAGGACGCACGACCTCCGCAACGTGCTGGGCCCGGTCCGCCAGAAAGAGGAAGAGCTCCGCCCTGGAAGCGATGACGCTCTTCTGGTCGAGCAGAAGCGTCCGCAGGGTCTTGCCAAGGGCGCACCCGCCGGGCTCCTGGGTGAGGAGCACCCGGCGGCCCCGGCGCTCCAGCCCGTCCGCAACGGACGCAATGGCGGTGCTTTTGCCCGCGCCTTCAATGCCTTCAAAAGTAATGAACATGCCGCACCTCAGGCTAGAGGCTCAAGAGAGAGCCAGGCTTTCTGCCTCGACTCTTGTTCTTGCCTCGCCCCTCCTTGTCCTGCGCTGGCCTGCCGCGCTTGCCGGAGCTTTCGTCCCCAGCTGCCGCAGAGGGCGCGGAAGCCGATGCCTGTTCGGGCGCAGACGCCACTGGAGACGATGCAGACGCTTCAGGGGCTTCAGGCGCCTTGGCCAGTGCCGGCTGTCCTGTCGCCTCGGGAGCTTTGATCGGCTCGGCATCGGCCTGCAGGCCAGTCTTGCCCTCCGCCGGACTCATGGCAAGATCCATGGCAAGCTCTCCAACGGCAGGCTCGAGTTCCGACAGGGCGTCCTCAGAACCATGGTCGCTGGGAGAAGCCCCAGTCTCCACTAACACAGGCTGCGCCTCTGGACCGCTGCCGGCGTCCCCAAAGGCGGACTTGAGATCAGCCAGCGCATCCTCAGACCCCTGGTTCCCAGAAGCATCCCCGCTCTCCACCAGCGTGGGCGACGGCGCATCCGAAGCGATGCCGGCATCGCCAAAGGCTGCCTGCAGATCGGCTAGCGCCTCAGAGCTCTGGGCTGAAACCTGGACAGAGGGCTGGTCTCCAGCCACGGCATCGCCAAGCGCGCCCGCATCGTCTCCTGGGGCAAAGACAGCGCGCAGGTCGGCAGGCTCAGACACGGAGCCAGACGCAGGAACGGGCGCAGAGGGCGCAGTTCCGCTAAAGGCCTGGATCAGGTCGGCGGTCTCCACGCCGGCTCCGACGGCAAGGCCTGCTTCGGCAAGCACGGCCATGGCCTCGGCCGGCAGGCTGCCTGCGCTTTCCGGGGCTTCGGCAAGCCCGTCCGGCAGGCGCTGCCACTCGGCGTCGGGCGCATCAACGGGAACCGGCGCGTCTTCCAGCCACTGCGGGACTTCATCGGCAGTGCCGGCGCCCGCAGGCTCCGATTCAGCCGGCACGAAATCAAAAGGGCCGAAGCTGCCGTCATCCGCAGGAGGTTCGAGAACGGCGTCCGATGGCGGAGGAGGAGGCGTCTGACGGGATTTTCGGGACTGACGTGACTTCCGGGATTGGCCCGCCGCTGCCGGCTCCTTCCGGAAACCGTCCGCTCCGGGCGTCTTTTCCGGCCTGAAGACGGGATCCTCGCCGCGCTGGCGCTTATACTCGTTCACCTGCATCTCGCCAATGAGGCGTTCCTTGGTGTTCAGGTGCGAGGAGAGCATGTCCGCATGGTGGAGCGTGAAGGCCTCCATGGAGGCAGGCGCCTTTACGGCTCCGAATTCAGGCTGGCCGTGGTGGCTCAAGATCAGGTGGCAGAAGTGGGCCGCAACGCCTGCGGGCAGGCCGCTGGCGTCGATGAGGGGCTTGAGCATCTGCACGCCCAGCACCATGTGGCCGACGAGATTGCCGTTCAGCGTGTACTCTGTAGCAAAGGCGGCGCTGCGCATCTCCTCGAGCTTGCCGATGTCGTGGAAGAGGGCGCCTGCCAGCAGCGTCTGGCGGTCCATGGCTGGATAGAGATCCGCCATGGCGCGACAGATCTTGAAGACCTCAAGGGTGTGGACGCAGAGCCCACCGGCCCCCACATGGTGCATGGACGCCGCCGCAGAGGCGGCTTTGAAGGCCTCAGCCCGTGCCGGATCGCCGAAGAAGCCGTCGACGACGCTCCTCCAGGCAGGGCTTGAAAACTCCTCGGCAGCCAGCGCCATGAGCTCGTCGAAAGCCTTTTCGCCGTCGTAGCCCGAAGGCAGGGAGAACCACTCGGTCCTGTCAGCCGCCGGCACGGCCTCCGGCTCGACAAGTTCTGCCGTGTTCGCCGTGATCTGGCGCGTTCCCTTCCATTCGTTGAGCTTTCCGCGCTGAATGCGGACAAGATCGCCGGCCGCCAGCCTGTCCGGGTGCAGGAAGCCAGAAAAGTCGCTCCATATCTTGCCTTCGATGGAGCCAGTCTTGTCCACCAGCCGAAGCTTCCAGAAGTCCTGGCCGGACTTCGTGACCATGCGCTCCGCGCTCGCCACGGCGAAGATGCCGTCCACCGCGGGAGTCCGCTCGGACAAGTCCTTGATCCACTGGCCTTTTTCCATGACTTTGCCCTGCTCCTTGGTTAAGGTGTCTGCAAGCGCCGGGGTCCGGCCTCCCGGCGCCGGCCAAGCGGCTCCGCGCAGGGCACCTTCCCCGGGGGACAGCTCAGGCTTTCGTCCTGCCTTCCTGCAGACCGAGGTGAAGATTTCCTTGTTTCAGAGCGCTTGTCAATTGCTCCACCGCCTCGGCGCCTCGGCAGGCCCAGCGCCTCCCGTGCGTTGCGGCAAGGCCCTGAGGCCGGCACCTCCTACCAACAGCAAGCACTTTATGAACGTACTCATCACCAACGACGACGGCATCCGCGCTCCCGGCCTGCGCGCCCTGTACAGGTCTCTCATGGAGCGCGGCCACGAGGTCCACGTGGTCGCCCCCATGCGCCAGCAGTCGGGCGTCGGCCACTCCCTCACGGTCTTCGAGCCCCTGCGGGCGGTCCAGTTCGACGAAGCGGACTTCCACGGCCTCGGCATCTACGGCACGCCCACCGACTGCGTGAAGCTCGCCCTCTCCTCCCTGCTGGACCAGCGCCCCGACATCGTGCTCTCCGGCATCAACCTCGGCCCCAACTGCGGTCCCGACATCCTCTATTCCGGCACCGTCGGCGCGGCCACTGAAGCCTGCCACGAAAACCTGCCCACCATGGCCATCTCCGACGACGAGTCCGAGCCCGTGGACATGCTGGAAAAGGCCCGCCACGCGGTGCGGCTCGCCGAGACCATCGACTTTGCCAAGTTTCCGCCAAGGCGCGTCATCAACGTGAACTACCCCAAGGGCCCCTTCGCGAAGAACAAGGGCGTGCGCGTCTGCGCCCAGACGACCGCCGTGTGGAAGAACGGATACCTCGAGCGCCGGGATCCCCGGGGCAACCGCTACTGGTGGCTGGAGGGCGAGATCCCGCCGGAAACCATCAACCAGGGTTCGGACAGGGACCTGCTCACGCGCGGCTACGTCACCGTCACGCCCCTCTTCTTCGACTTCACGGACCAGGAGAGCCTGGACCTGCTCGACGGCATGGATCTGGCCCCGTCAAAATAGCCCTTTCCATTGTCGGGCGGGGACTATCCGTATATACTGAACCAAACGGGGGCTGCCCAATTCCGGGCGGCCGAAACCTAGGAGCACGCTTATGCCTCTCATCGGACCCAAGGAAATGTTCGAGGCCGCCTATGCTGGCAAGTTCGCCATCGGCGCTTTCAACGTCAACAACATGGAAATCATTCAGGGCATCATGCTGGCTGCCTCTGAAGAGAAATCCCCCGTCATCCTGCAGGTCTCTGCCGGTGCCCGCAAATACGCCGGCCAGCGCTACATCATGAAGCTCGTCGAAGCCGCCCTCGCCGACGATCCGAGCATCCCCGTCTGCGTGCACCTCGACCACGGCCCGTCCTTCGAGATGTGTCGCGACTGCATCGACGGCGGCTTCACCTCCGTCATGATCGACGGCTCCGCCCTTCCCTACGAGGAAAACATCGCCGTCACCAAGAAGGTCGTCGAGTACGCCCATCCGCGCGGCGTGTGGGTCGAGGCTGAACTTGGCAAGCTCGCCGGCATCGAAGAGCACGTCCAGTCCGCCGAGCACCAGTTCACGGATCCCGACCAGGCCGTCGACTTTGTCGAAAAGACCGGCTGCGACTCCCTCGCCGTTGCCATCGGCACCAGCCACGGCGCCTACAAATTCAAAGGCGAGGCCAAACTCGACTTCGAGCGCCTCGAGACCATCTGCAAAAAGCTCCCCAACTACCCCCTGGTGCTCCACGGCGCCTCTTCCGTGCCGCATGAGTTCGTCGAAGAGTGCAACAAGTACGGCGGCGCCGTCGGCGACGCCCGCGGCGTGCCGGAAGACATGCTCCGCAAGGCTGCCTCCATGGGCGTGTGCAAGATCAACGTCGACACGGACATCCGCCTCGCGCTGACCGCCTCCATCCGCAAGTTCATGGTCGAGCATCCTGAAGCCTTCGACCCGCGCCAGTACCTCACCCCCGCCCGCCAGGCCGTGAAGATGATGGTCGCCCGCAAGATCCGCGACGTCATGGGCTCCTCCAACAAGATCGAGGCCCTCAAGCTCGCCTAGCATTATCCCGCAGTTTCCATCGAAAAAGGCGCAGGTTCCACCTGCGCCTTTTTCTGTTCAGGCATGCCTGGCCCAGCCGTCAGCGTATGTCGAGGTACTTGTGCATCTGCAGGCTCAACCGCCAGCCGCGCGCCATGCAGGTCTGGATGCACAGCGCCGTCGCCTCCCTGCCCTGGCTCACGGGCTGCAGGCAGACCTTGTCAGGCGGAAGCGCCACCAGCTCCGCTTCGTAGCGCTCAATGTCGGCGCGGGTCTGGACGGGGAGCTTCACTTCGTCGGCCCTGGCCCAGCTCTCCTCAAGCGGAGGCCTGGCCTTGGGCGAGAGCGTCACGAAGACCCCGCCTGCGCAGCGCAGGGCTTCGGTGCCGCTTGTCTCCAGCTGCACGGCAAGCCCCGCCTCCAGAAGGCGCCTCGTCAGGAGCAGAATGTCCTGGCTGCAGGGCTCGCCGCCCGTCAGCACGCAGTGCATGCCGGGCAGGCTTCTGGCTGCAACGAAAGCGGCAAGCGCTTCTGCGCCGAATTCGCTCCAGGCGGGCGAGGCCGCTGTCTTCTCGGCCACCAGGGGACTTTCGTCCGGCAGGCGCAGGGCCTCGTCGACGCGCTGGGCGTAGCCGGTGTCGCACCAGGGGCAGCCGACCGTGCATCCCTGAAGGCGGATGAAGGCCGAAGGGGTGCCCGTGAAGCGCCCCTCGCCCTGGAGGGACCAGAAGATCTCGTTGACCCTGAGGCGGGCCGGCCCGCTCTGCGTTCTGCCGCCAGCCACTACTCGGCGCTCCATGTGGCCCAGCTCGTGTCCGTCTCGTAGACCGTCACCGCGGCGACGGCGACGCCTTCCATGCCGGCGCGCGCCATGGCCTCGGGGAAGAGCGCCGTGCCAAGGTGGGCAGCCATGTTCTCCGCCGTGGGGTTGAAGGGCACAGGACGCAGGGAATCGTCGTCCAGCACCGACTGGAGATGCCCGCACAGCGGGTCCTCGCTGAAAAGCAGGGTGCGGTGGTCCCAGGCTTCGTCCAGCGCCCCAAAGAGCACCTTCTTGACGTCCGCAAAGTCGACGACCATGCCGAGGCTGTTCATGGCGCTGGCCGTCAGGGTCACGCGGATGCGGTAGTTGTGGCCGTGCAGGCGCTCGCAGCGGCCGCAGTAGTCGAAGAGCCGGTGCGCTGCCGCGATGACGTGCTCGCGGGTGATCGAAATCATGGCGGAACCTCCTGTACAGCCGGCGCCGTCGGCGCCAGCCGAAGCGGCACTGTAGCTCCAATGCCCTAGAAAATGAACTGTCTGCTGGCAAGGAGGCCTTCGGCCGGCGTCTTGCCGAAGCGCTCCCAGGAGACTACAAGGGAATCCGCCCCCCTCCAGACGCAGGAACCGCCATGTTCAAGGCCCGTGCAGGCACGCTGACCTTTCCTCCAGACCTCCCGCTCTTTGCGGAACACTTTCCCGGCGCCCCCTGCGTGCCGGGTTCGCTCATCGTGGAGGCACTGCGCCTGGAGGCAGAGCGCCGCTTCCCCGCCCTGCGCGTGACGGAAGCGTCCAAGTTCCGCTTCCGCAGCTTCCTTGCGCCTGGCAGCCACCCCTATGCCCTGGAGCTGGACGAGGCCAGGGGAACGATTGCCTGCAGCGTCGGGGAGTCCGGCACCCCTTCTGCAACAGGCTTGTTTCACGTGAAACAGTGCCGGGAGCGCTAGACCTTGAACAGCACCTACTTCAAGCCAATTCTTGTTGCCGGCGCCGGATCTGCCCTAGCCCAGACACTGCAGGCAAAGCTTGAGGCCAAAGGCCTTCCCTTCTGCGGGGCCTGCAGCTCGCAGGGAGGCCTGGCCGCCTGCCAGGCCCGGGGCTGGCCTGCCATTCCGCTGGGAGACATCGAAACGCTCCCAGAGCGCGCCGAAGCGCTTGTGGGCGCCCCCATCGAGGCGCTGGTGGACTTTCTGCACTCGCCCCTTGAATGCCTGCTGTCCCAGGCCGGACCTGAGGACATAGACCAGTGGGCCGTCAACAACATCGCCCAGCGGGCGCGGCTCCTGCGCGCCTGTTCGCGGAGCATGCTTGCGCGACGCCGGGGACGATGCCTCCTCGTCTCCTCATCGGCAGCCCCGCGCCCCGGCAAGGGGCAAGGCTACTACGCCGCAGCCAAGCTGGCCGGCGAATCCCTCTACCGCTCCATCGGCCTCGAGCTAGCCTCCCGCGGCGTCACGGCCTGCTCCCTGCGCCTGAGCTGGATCGATGCCGGCATGGGCTCCGCCTTTCTTGAGGGACGCCGCCAGAAGGCAGAGGCTCTGATGCCGGCAGGGCGCCTCGTGACGGCCGGCGAGGCGGCGCAAGCCCTGCTCTTTCTCCTTCAGGAAGGAACTGTCTCTTTCAACGCGACGGAGCTCAACCTCGACGGCGGCTTTTCTGCCGTGAAGCCGAGCTGCTGAGCACGTCTCCAGATTCCGCGCCGACACGGAACCCTGGCCAGTCTCAAGGCGCCTTGCTGTCCTCCAACCTCAACCAAACGGATCCCCATGGACCACAACGACATTCTTGCTTCGCTTTTTGCCATCGTCGACGAAATCATGGAATGCGGCCAGGACAAGCTTACTGGCCGCACCCGCGTCATGCAGGATCTTGCCTGCGAATCCATCGACCTGCTTGAAATAGGGGCCCGCGTTGCCCAAGCCTTCCACATCCGCGTGGACGACGATGCCATGTTTCTGCGCTCGCTGCGCACCAAGATCGAGGCATCAGGCCAAGGCGCCGACGCGAAAACGGTCATAGCCGAAGCCTATCCCTGGCTTTCCCTTGGACGCGTGCAGGAGATGGCGGATTCGCTTGCCGAAGGAACGCCCCTCCTGCGTCTGGACGATGTCGCGGCCTACGTGGCCCACTGCCTCGGACAGAGGTAAACCGCGTTCAGAACGGAAGAACATCCCTCCGGAGCGCCAGCGCCAACCCTCTTTGTGCGCTCATGCCCCTCAGCGAGGACAAGAAGGAGACTTTCCATGCATCGCGATTGCGTCGTCACGGGCCTTGGCCTTGTCTCGAGCCTCGGCTGGAACCAGGACAGCATCGCCCGGGCCCTCCGGGAGGATCTGACCGGCTTTGCCGAAAGCCGCGCCCTCCCCGGCCAGGCCGTCTGCCCCGTGCGCGACATGGGCGACGACGCGCCCTTTGCTTTCCTCTCCTCCTGGCGCTTCCGCAGGTACCTGAGCAGGCCGGCCTTCCTGTCCGTTCTGGCAGGGCTGCGCGCAGCCACGGATGGAGCACCCGAAGGCCTTCCCGCAGACTGCGCCCTCGTGGGCACGGCCTCCCCCACCCTGGACTTTGCCAGGGAAAAGACGCTGCCACCCGGGGACGGCAACCTTCTCGACGCGCTCTGGCTCCTTCGCTGGCTTCCCAACACGGCTCTTTCCGCCCTTTCGCGCCTGCTCCAGATCCACGGGCCGGGTCTTGCCGTGGGCAGCGCCTGCGCCTCTGCCCTGGATGCCCTGGGCGAGGGAATGCTCCGCCTGCGCCACGGCATGGCGCCAGCCTGCCTTGTCGCCTGCGGCGACTCCAGGCTGAGTTCCGGCGGACTCATGGGCTACGCCAAGGCGAGCACGCTGAGCCAGGAGCCGGATCCCCTGCAGGCCTCACGGCCCTTCGACCGCCAGCGCTCCGGCTTCGTGCCCGGCGAAGGCGGGGCGGCCTTCCTGCTTGAAACCAGTGCGGGCGCCGAAGCCCGCGGCGCCAAGGTGCTTGGCCACCTCCTCGGCTATGCCGCCACCATGGATGCCGGCAGCCTCACGGCCCCCGATCCCGACGGCCGCCATGCCGAAGCAGCCGTCCGCAAGGCGATCAGCGATGCCGGACTCGATCCTTCGGACATCGCCTGGATAAGCGCCCACGGCACGGGAACGGCGCTCAACGACGGCATCGAGGCCAGAATGCTGGCGCGCGTCTTTCCTGACCCCAAGCCGCCCGTCACGGCACTCAAGTCCTGGACAGGGCACTGCGCGAGCGCCTGCGGCGCCGTTGAAACCGCTCTGCTCTGGCACGCCTCCCAGATCGGCATCCTGCCCCGGATCCGCAGTCTCGAGAATCCGGAGCCGAACGATCTGCGCCTTGTTCAGGGGACGCACGCCCCCTTCCCCAAGGGACCGGGTCTTGTGGAGAACTTCGGCTTCGGCGGGCAGAACGCCGCCCTGGTCGTGGAGTTCTGCTGATGGCAGCGCCCCTTGCCCCCATCCCCGAGCCCTTCTGCCTTCTCGATGCCGTCCGCTGCTGGGACAAGGAGAGGATAGAGGCTGAGCGGAGCTTTCAGGATGCGCCCGTCTGGCAGGCGCTGGAGGCGGCCGCCCAGGCTTGCGCCCTGCACCAGCGCGTGCTTGCGGACTTCAGGCTCCACGCCTTCCTCTTGAGCGTGCAGCGCTTTCCTCTGGAACCCGCCCGCCTCGTTGGTCGCTTTGCCGTTCATGGCAGGGTGCTCGGCCAAAGCGGCAGGTCGGCCCTGTACGGCATCCGCCTTGCCCCGCTTGCTCCCCTTGACGCCGGCGCCCCTGAAGCAGCCGCAGGCCCGCAGGGCTGTCTCGAGGGCCAGATCGCCATCGGGCTTGCGCCCTGCGGGGAGCGCTTCCGGCAGGGTCTGCTCGAGGCGCACTTCCGGGAACGCTGGCGCAGGCTCGCAGGCCAGAAAGGCGGGCAGGAACGCGGACAGGGAGGCCGAGGATGACGCTGTCCCAGCCCTTCGCCATGACGCTGCAGGAAGCCCTCGAGGCCCGAGTGCGCGATGCCGAGAAACGGGGCCTTGCCCGCAGGCCCCCGCTGGTGCGCGAACTAGGTCGAGGACCCGTGATAGAACAGGCAGGCAGGCCCTTCCTCAGCTTTCTCTCCAACGACTACCTGGGCTTGGCCGCAGACCCTGTCTGGCGCAGGGAAGTGGCCGAGAGCTTTGCCATGGAGGCGCCCTCGGCGTCGGCCTCCAGGCTCGCCGGCGGACGCAGCCAGATAGCCGAGGAGGCCGAGTGCACCTATGCCGAGTACTTCGGCTTCGGAGAGTGCCTCTTCCTGCCAAGCGGCTTCCAAGGGAATCTCGCCCTGGTCACTGGCCTGCTCCAGGCAGGCCAGACGGTCTTCGCGGACAGACGCGTGCACGCCAGCACCGGCCACGCCCTCATGGAGGCGAAGGCGGACCTGCACACCTACCGGCACGGCGACGTCGGCCACCTCGAACGGCGCCTTGAGCGGGCCGGCGCGACGGCGGTCGAGCCCGTGGTGCTCACCGAGTCCCTCTTCAGCATGGACGGCTCAGCCAGCGATCCCGCGGTCTTTGCCAGCCTGAAGGCGCGAAGGCCCTTCTTCCTCGCCGTGGACGAGGCGCACGCCGCAGGCTGCCTTGGCCCCGGCGGAAAAGGCCTCTTTGCGGAGCTTCCCGGCACGGCGGACGCCATGCTGGGCACCTTCGGCAAGGGACTTGGCTTCTTCGGCGCCTTTCTGCTGCTGCCGGCAGGCTTCAGGCGCCTGCTGGAGAACCTTGCCTCGCCGGTCATGCACTCCACGGCTCTCCCTCCGGCCCACGCCCGGGCAGCCCTGCGTCTGCTCGCCCGGCTGCCCGGCCTCGAGGGCGCCAGAGAGCGCCTGGCCTCCAATGCCAGGCTTTTCAGGACGCTCCTAGCCGAACGGGGCATCGAGGCTGCCGGCGACAGGCACATTCTGGCCGTTCCCGTGGGCGATGAAAGGCTGGCAGGCCAGCTTGCGACCAGCCTTGCCGGGCAGGGCATTCTTGCCCTTGCGGCGCGCTTCCCCACGGTGCCGGCCGGACAGGCCATCCTGCGCTTCAGCATCACGGCTCTGCACGAAAGGGCTATGCTTGTGCGCGCAGCCGATGCGCTGGCCACGGCACGGCAGGCATGCCGGAACAGGGCAGCGCTGCAGGCGTGAGGGAGGGGAGCCTCTGCGGCCTTCAGCGGCCTTCGGGGGGGCATGCGAGCCGAGTCGCGCTAGCCCCGGCGTTCCCGGCGGACGATGCCGGGCAGCGTGGAGAGGGCGAAGAAGCAGGTGGCGACGAGGACGATGGTAGCGCCGCTGGCCGTGCCGAGCCAGTCCTCGAGGGAAAGCACGAGCCCAAGGCAGGCGGAGAGCACGCTTAGGGCAATGGCCCACCAGAACATGCCCCGGGACGAGCGCGCGATGTTTCTGGCCGCGGCCGCCGGCACGATGAGCAGGGCCGTCACGAGCAGGACGCCCACGGCCCAGACCGAAAAGATGACCACAAGCGCCAGCATGGCCGCGAAGAGGTACTGCCACAGGCCCGTGTGGATGCCGTGGGCTCTGGCCATGACGGGGTTGAGGGCGATGAGGAAGAGCTGGTTGGCGCCTGCGGCCTGGAAGGCCAGCATGGCCGGAAAGAGCGCCATGAGGAAGCAGATCTCCTGATCGCTGATGGTGAGGATGTCGCCGAAGAGGAACTGCTGCATGTCGCGGGCGACGGCGGGCGAACGGCTCACCACAGCAAGGCCGAAGGCCACCACGGCGGAGAAGACCACGCCTATGGCCACGTCCGAGGAGATGGCGGTGTGGCGCTTGAGGGCGATGATGGCCAGGCCCACGAGTATGCCGAAGACGGGCATGGCCAGGTGCGGATCTACGGCGAGCAGCATGCCGATGCCGGCACCGGCGAAGGCGGAGTGGCCTATGGCGTCGGAATAGAAGGCCATGCGGAAGTGGACTATCTGGACGCCGAGCATGGCTGTCATGGGCGCCAAGAGCAGAAGGCCCAGCATGGCCCGCTGCATGAAGCGCAGCTCGAGGCAGTCCAGGGGAATGCACCCGATGAGGGAGAGCAGGAAATCAAGCATGTCCGCCTCCGTGCCGGCAGGCGCAGGCCTGCCCCGCAGCGGCGGCCCCGCCTTGATCCGGCGCCGCCTCGACGCCCTGATCCGGTGCCGGCACGCCGGCAAGGGGCAACAGGCAGGCAGGCCCTGCGGGCAGGATGCCTTCGTGGCCCATGGGGCAGGCGCAGGCGGAGCCAGGCTGGTCCTGTCCCTCGTCCTCCACGCCAAAGGCGCCGCACTTGGGACACTGGAGCTGCGGTTCAGAACACTGGTCGGGATAGAGGTGGATGGGGATGCCGAAGACCTTGATGAGGTTTCTCGCCGTGAGCACGGCGCGCGGAGAGCCCTCGACGACGCTTCCCTCATGGACGCAGATCACGTGGGTGGCGTAGTGGGCGGCCAGGGGGAGGTTGTGGCTCACCATGGCAATGGTGAGCCCGTAGCGTCGCCTGGCGTTGTCGAGCGTCTCCCAGAAGAGGCGCTCGCCCTTGAGGTCGACGCCGGCGGCCGGCTCGTCGAGCACGATGAGCGAGGGCTTGCGGAGCAGCGCCGAGGCAAGCAGCACGCGACGCATCTGTCCGCCCGAGAGGTCGCCCAGGCGAAGCTTGGCGCAGTCCGGCAGGCCGACCTGCTCCAGCGCCTCGCGCGTCAGGGCGAGGGCCTTTTTGCCGAAGCCGAACCAGAGGGGCCTGCGGGAGACTCCGAGGCTCAGGAACTCCTCCACCGTCACCGGCGTCTGCACGTCGAAGTTCAGGTTCTGGGGAACGTAGCCTATGCGACCGGCGCAGCGCGCCGAAAGACGGATGGAGCCGGCGTAGGGAACCTCGCCCAGCAGGCAGAGCAGGAGGGTCGTCTTGCCCGCGCCGTTGGGGCCGACGAAGACCGTGCAGCCACCCTCGGGGAGGGAGGCGCTGACCCCTTCCAGCACGGCGCGGCCGTGAAAGCGCACCGTCAGGTCGCGTATAGCTACAGCAGTTCCGTTCATCGCTTGCCCACGTGCTTTTGTTGAAAGACGTCGCACTCTTCCTTCCGCAACGATTTTTGTCAACCTGCCCTGCCTGACGCCCGCAGGCAGCGAACCTTTCCTTTTGAGGGGGCTTCTGCTAAGGAGACAACTTCCAACGGTGCGCCCCGAAAACCGGGACGCCCGCATCAGGGAGGGCATCTTGTCCGCATACAACGCTGCAGCCAAACATATCAAGGGGAATGCGCCAAAGAAGCACGCCCCCATCCTTGCCGCCCTGCTGGGGCTGCTGGCTCTGCTGGCCTGGCAGGCGCCAGCTTTTGCCGATGACGCCAAGGACGCACCTCAGGCGGGCATACAGGCTGCGGATGAACAACCTGCAGCCAAAAGCGCGCAGAACGAGGCCGGCGCGCAGGACAAGGCTCAGGCCGACGGCAGCTATCCCGCCAAGACCGCCGGCAAGGACGCCTCTAGCAAGAACGGCGCCGGCGAGGACGCTCCTGGCAAAGACGCCTCTGGCAACGACGCCTCCGGCAAGGACGGCGGCGCTGCGACAGAGCCCCCGAAGGACAAGGACGGCAGCTCCAGCGACACGGCGCAGAAGGACGGCGCAAAGGAAACGTCCGACGGCAGCGGCAAGCCCGGCGGGAAGGACGCTGGCGACGGCAAAGACAGCAAAGACGGCAAAGACAGGAAGGACGGCAAAAAGGACAAGTCCGGCAAGAAGGACAGAAAGGACGGCAAGGGGGACGAAGGTCCAACCGCCGGCGAAGGCTACTCGAAGAAGCATCTCTGGCCTCCGGTCGGGGCGCTTATCACCTCGCCCTACGGCGCCATCCGGGGCACCTACCGCGTCTTCGGCGCGGCTGGCGTCCGCCGCCACGGCGGCGTGGACCTGCGCGCCCACCTCGGCTGGCCCGTCACGGCACTGCGCGACGGCACGGTGGTGCAGGCCGGCCCCAGAGGACCAGCAGGCATTGCCGTGGACCTCAAGATGAAGGACGGCAGGCACGCCCTCTACTTCCACCTTTCAAAGGTGCTGGTGAAGCCCGGCGAAACCGTCTCGCGCGGCCAGCATCTGGGCCTCGTGGGCTGCACGGGCAGAACCACGGGCGCCCACCTGCACTTTGCCATGAAGAACGAAGCCGGCGCGACCATCGATCCCACCCCGCACATCCAGGGGCTCTGGGAGCTCTTTGACCCGCCGGCCAGCGACCTGCGAGGCACCATCCAGCCCCAGTCCTGCGACGGCCACCGCTATCCCGGCGGCTACCCCTGGGCCGGCAGAAACTACCGCGGCGGCTGGCGGGGCAAGCCCTGGCGCGGCAGGCACTACGGCCCCCTGCTCGACCGCAACTACTTCGACCTGGGCAACAGCATCTTCGGCAGGCACGTCCCCCCTGCCATCCGGGGCAACAAGCGCCTGCGCGGCACCCAACAGTATCTGCGCATGCGCAGAGCCCTGCAGGACTCCTCGCACTACCGCATCCAGGATCCCATTCCGTCCTGGGAAAGCCAGCACAAGTAGCCCTGGCCGGCATCCGCCACAGACAGGCCTGTCCCAGTCAGGCCTGGGCTAGATGTCGACGAGCTCCACTTCCTCCTCCTTCAGCTCGCGGCCAAGGAAGAGGCTGCCCGTGCGCGCGAAGCGCGCGGTGTTGTCGGTGGCCATGAAGCGCACCGTTCCCCGCTCCTTCGACGGGCTGGCAAGGCCCGTGGCCGCAAGGTACTCGGCCACGGCTTCGGCCGTGGTCTGGGCGGAGTCTACGAGGCGCACGCCGGGGCCGACCACGCGGGCCAGGGCGCCCTTGAGGAGCGGAAAGTGCGTGCAGCCGAGCAGGACAGTGTCGGGACGGCGCTCGCCTTCGAAGAGATCGCCCACGTAGCGCCGGCAGACGCCCTCCACCACCTCGCCCTCCATCCAGCCCTCCTCGGCAAGGGGGACGAAGAGCGTGCAGGCGCGGCCGACGACTCTGGCAGCGGGATCCAGCTCCGCAATGGCGCGCTGGTAGGCCCCTCCCTGGATGGTGGCCTCGGTGGCGAGCACGGCGATGCAGCCCTGCTTCGTGGCCCTGACGGCGGCCTTGGCGCCGGGCTTGATGACGCCCTGCACGGGAATGCCGGGGAAGGCCTTGCAGAGCGAGGGCAGGGCCGCGGATGTCGCCGTGTTGCAGGCGATGACGAGCATCTTGACGTCGCCCTGCTCCACGAGCTTGCGGGCGGCGTTGAGCGTGTAGTGGATGATGGTGTCCCGGGACTTGGTGCCGTAGGGCAGGCGGGCCGTGTCGCCGAGAAAGCGGTAGCTCTCGCAAGGCAGGCGTTCGGTCAGCGCCCTGAGCACCGTCAGACCGCCCATGCCGGAATCGAAAAGTCCAATGGGGAGGGAACGCTTGTCTTGCATGTCTGCTCCTCTCTTGTGCTGGTTTGGGCGCGGGGGCCTGCAGGGCAGAGCCTGTGCGCCGAATGGGCCGCAAGGTAGCCGAAATCCCTGCGCGCGGCAAACTCTAGAAAAGGACGGCCGCGACGGATCTTGTCTTTTCCCGCTGTCCGGATAAAAATGCCATCTTTCCAAGGCTCTCTCGCCTTGCCCACACTCCCGCCGCCTCCTGCCTCTTGCGCTGGAAGGCGGGCTCCAGGATGGACCCCATGCTCGCAATTCTCGACTACAAAGCCGGCAACCAGACCAGCGTCCTGCGGGCGCTGAACCACCTCGGCGTGCCGGCCGCCATCACGGATGACCCGGCAGTCCTCAGGGCCGCGGAGGGCATTGTCTTCCCCGGCGTCGGCTCCGCAGGCCAGGCCATGGACCTGCTCTCAAGCTCCGGCCTCGGCGAGGTGCTCAAGGAGGCCGCAGCCACGGGCCAGCCCGTGCTCGGCATCTGCCTCGGCTGCCAGATCCTGCTCGAACGAAGCGAAGAGCACGACACGAAGACCCTCGGCATACTCAAGGGCGAATGCCGGCTCTTCCCCCAGGGCCTGAAGCAGCCCGACGGCACGCCGGCGCCCGTGCCCCACATGGGCTGGAACACGCTCTCCTTCAAGCGCGAGGATCCGCTCTTCGAAGGCGTCAGCAAAGACGCCCAGTTCTACTTCGTGCACAGCTACTACACCGCGCCCGACGAAAGCCTCGTCATCGCGACGACGGACTACGGCATGGAGTTCTGCTCCGCCTACGGCCGCGAGGGGCTCTGGGCCGTGCAGTTCCACCCCGAGAAGAGCGGGCGCTACGGCCTCATGATCCTCCGGAACTTCTACCGCTACTGCAAGGGGGCCGGCCATGCTGTCTAAACGCGTCATCCCCTGCCTGGACGTGCGCAACGGCAAGCTCACCAAGGGCGTCAAGTTCGCCAACAACGTGGACATCGGCGACCCCGTGGAGAGCGCAAGAAAGTACTACGAGGAAGGCGCCGACGAGATCGTCTTCTACGACATCACCGCCTCGGCGGAGAACCGCGGCATCTTCATCGACGTCGTGGAGCGCGTGGCCTCCACAATCTTCATCCCCTTCTCCGTGGGCGGCGGCATTTCCTCCGTGGCCGACATGCGCCAGGTGCTCCTCGCAGGCGCCGAGAAGATCTCCATCAACTCCGCGGCCGTGAAGAACCCCCGCCTCATCTCCGAAGGCGCCGATGCCTTCGGCAGCCAGGCCGTGGTGGTGGGCATGGACGTTTTGCAGGTGGAAAAGTCCGAGCGCATCCCCTCGGGCTACGAGGTGGTCATCCACGGCGGACGCAAGCCCATGGGCCTCGATGCCATCGAGTGGGCCCGCACCTGCCAGAAGCTCGGCGCAGGGGAGCTGTGCATCAACTCCATCGACGCCGACGGCGCCAAAACCGGCTACGAGCTCAACCTCACCCGGCTCATCGTGGACGCCGTGACCATCCCCGTCATCGCCTCCGGCGGCGCGGGCTCGCCCCAGCACATGGTGGACGCCGTGACCGTGGCCGGCGCCTCGGCGGCCCTCATCGCCTCCATCGTGCACTACGGCGAGTACACCATACGCGAGTGCAAGGAGTACATGGCCGCCCACGGCGCGCCCGTCAGGCTCGACTGGTAGGCTGCCGTGATAGCCTTCAACCCCTTCCTCAAAATCCAGGCCAGGATGGTGGCCGACGGCATGCCAAGGCTCGCCGTGGCCTACTCCGGCGGACTCGACAGCCGCTTCCTCTGCTACGCGGCCGCGCGCGCCGGCGCCAGCGTGCTGGCCCTGCACTGCCATGGCCCCCACATCCCGGCGGAAGAGACGGAAGAGGCGATCGCCTTTGCCCGCGAAGCGAGGCTGAAGCTCGAGCTCGTCGAGGCCGATCCCCTCGGGCTTCCGGAAGCGGCCTGCGGCTCGAAGCAGCGCTGCTACGCCTGCAAGAAGTTCATGATCTCGCGCATCAAGGCCCGCCTTGCAGAACTCGGGGAGCAGGACAGGGTGCTCTGCGACGGCAGCAACGCCGACGATCTCGCCCTCTACCGCCCAGGGCGCCGCGCCCTCGAGGAGGAGGGCGTGCGCTCGCCTCTGTGCGAGTGCGGCATCGCCAAGCAGGATCTGCTCGACCTGGCCCAGACCATGCCGAGCCTCGCGCCCTCCCGCCCGCCGCGCGCCTGCCTGCTCACGCGCTTCGCCTACGGCGTGCCGCCCCGTGCCGAGGCTCTGGGACGCGTGGCCAGGGCCGAAGCCGCGCTTGCCAGGCTGAAGGACGATGGCGGCCAGCCCCTGCTCGGAGACTTCCGCCTGCGCCTCACGCCGTCCCCCCTGCTCCAGGCCGAGCGCTTTGAAGATGCCTGGCGGGCGATCGTTGCGCCCCTGCTCGAGAAGGAAGGCTTTGCCGGCTTTGACGTCCTCGCCGGCGAACCCGTCAGTGGCTACTTCGACAGGGCCGGGGAAAAGGCCTCCAGCTGAACTTTTTCCCCTTGATTTGCTTGCCTATTCTCAACGTTCAGTTGTATAAATTCTGTTCCTGTTCAAGGCGAGCGGACCCTGCCGGGGCCTGCTCGACAATACCATACATCCCTGGGAAAGCCAGAGGCCTTCCCGCTCAGGAGTACACCATGGCCCACAAGAAAGTTGAACGCAAAAAGGAACTGGACCGCCGCCGCCATCGCCGCCAGGAGCGCCTGAAGCAGCGCATCAAGGAAGCCAAGGCTGCCAAGGCCTAGCCTCCGGCTCTGCGGTTCCCCCTCTTCCTTCCTCTGCCGCAAGGCCGGTCGCGTGCCGGCAGGCCCCGTCGAGGCAGGAGGAAGGGAGGGTGCTTGATCTGCCGTCACCTCCCCTTCCAGGGGAAGTGTCCGGCTGTTTTTTTGTCTGCTCTTTCCTGCGCCAGGCGCAGGCCTGTCCTGCGGAAGACGCGCCCTGCGGCGCCCTCCGCCTGAGGAAGCTTTCATCCCATGCCTATCTACGAGTACAAGTGCCCCACGTGCCAGAAAGTCTTTGAAGAATGGGTGCACCTTTCCGAGATGCACGACGCCGTGCCCTGCCCCGACTGCGGCGCCGCGTCTCCGCGCATCATGTCTGAAACCTCGTTTGTCCTGAAGGGCGGCGGCTGGTACGTCACCGACTACGGCTACCGCAAGGGCGTCAAGGAGGACGGCTCTGCTCCCGAATCCAAAGACGCCAAGGCCGATGCCGCGTCTGGCGGCGCTTCCAATGCCAAGACCGGCGCCGACGGCGCCAAGGCCGAGGCCAAGCCTGCAGCGGAAGCCAAGCCCGCTGCCAGCGCGGCGCCCGCGGCCCCGTCCGCGCCCAAGGCCTCTGCCGGCGCCTAGCGGCCACGGCAGGATCACCTACCACCACCAAGACCAGCAAGGCGCGGGAGCCCTGCTCCGCGACCTGAGGGAGTCGACACATGATAGAACGCTACACCCGTCCTGAGATGGGACAGATCTGGACGCTGGAAAACCGCTACAAGGCCTGGCTCAAGGTTGAAGTCGCCGTCTGCGAGGCCTGGGCCAAGGCCGGCAAGATTCCTGCCTCGGCCGTGGAGACCATCAAGGCCAAGGCCGCCATCGACGTGGACCGCATCCTCGAGATCGAGGAGACGACCCGCCACGACGTCATCGCGTTCATCACCTCCCTGGAGGAGAAGGTCGGCCCCGATGCGCGCTTCATCCATCTGGGCTGCACCTCCTCCGACATCGTCGACACCGCTGGTGCCTTGCTCATGGTGGAGGCGGGCCAGCTCATTCTCAAGGACATCGACGCCCTGCTCGCCACCCTCGAAGAGATGTGCTTCAGGTACAAGGGCGTGCTGTGCATCGGCCGCTCCCACGGCATCCACGCCGAGCCCACCAGCTTCGGCCTCAAGATGACCGGCTTCTACGCCGAGTTCGTGCGCCACCGCGAGCGCATCGAGGCCGCCGTCGAAGACGTGCGCACGGGCAAGATCTCCGGCGCCGTGGGCACCTACACCATCGTCACCCCCGGCGTGGAGGCCGACGCCCTGGCCCTGCTCGGCCTCAAGGTGGATCCGCACTCCACCCAGATCGTCCAGCGCGACCGCTACGCCCACTTCTTCTCCGCCATCGCCATCATGGCCGGCGGCATAGAGCGCCTGTGCACGGAGCTCAGGCACCTGCAGCGCACCGAGGTGCTCGAGGTGGAGGAGGGCTTCGCCAAGGGCCAGAAGGGCTCTTCGGCCATGCCCCACAAGAAGAACCCCATCTCCGCGGAGAACCTCTGCGGCCTCTCCCGCCTCATGCGCTCCAACTCGCTGGCTGCCATGGAAAACCAGGCTCTCTGGCACGAACGCGACATCAGCCACTCCTCCGTGGAGCGCGTCATCATGCCCGACTCCACCATCCTGGCCGACTACGCCCTGAACCGCCTGCGCCGCGTCCTTGCCAATCTCGTTGTTTCCCCTGAGCGCATGCAGGAGAACCTCGACCGCTCCTACGGCCTCTACTTCTCCCAGCGCGTGCTCACGGCCCTCATCGATGCCGGCCATCCGCGCCAGGCCTCCTACGTGGCCGTGCAGAAGCTGGCCATGCAGAGCTGGAACGAGCGCACCTCCTTCCCCGCCCTGGTCAAGGCCGACCCCGAGATGGTGAAGGTGCTGGGCGAAGCCTTCCTGGACAAGCTCTTCGATCCCTTCTTCTACCTGCGCCACGAAGACGACGTGTTCCAGCGCGTCTTCGGGCGCTGCAAGTAGCCCCGGCCGTCCAAGGAGAACACCGTGAACACCGAATTCAAACGCCGCCTTGCCAAGATTCTCGTGGAGCGCTCCTACAAGGAGGGCGACTTCCTGCTGGCCTCCGGCCGCCGCAGCGACTACTACTTCGACTGCCGCGTCACTGCCCTGCACGCCGAGGGCTCCGAGCTCATCGGTAATCTCTTCTTCGAAGCCGTCAGCGAGATCATCGCCTCCGGCACGCCTGTCAAGGGCGTCGGCGGCATGACCATGGGCGCCGACCCGCTGGTCTCCGCCACCACCGTCGTCTCCAGCCAGAAGGGCCAGCCCCTGAACGGCCTCCTCGTCAGGAAGGAATCCAAGGGCCACGGCACCAACCAGTTCGTGGAGGGCCTCGCCAACTTCGAGGCCGGCGATCCCGTCGTCGTCCTGGAGGACGTGGTCACCACCGGCGGCTCCCTCCTCAAGGCCTGCCAGCGCATCGAGTCCGCAGGCCTCAAGATCGTTGCCGTGTGCTGCATCCTGGACCGCGAAGAAGGCGGACGCGAAAAGCTCAAGGAAGCGGGCTACGAGCTCAAGGCCCTCTTCACCCGCCGCGAGCTCCTCGAGCACGCCCGCTAGCCCCAGGCCTTCCTCGGCATTTCCAAGCCTCCTGCCAGCCCCCGGCGGGAGGCTTTTCTGCTCTGCCACGTCCCTCAGCTTCGCCCCTCTGCCACGGAGGTCCGCGCCATGCGCCGCACAGCCAAGCCTTTCGGCCTGCTCGCCGTCACCGCCCTGCTGCTCCTGCCAGCCCCTCTGCATGCTGAACCCGGCGCCTGCGACTACGCTGAAGCGCGACGACTCGACGACCTCGAAGTTCCGCAGGCCAGAGCCGCGCTTGAAATCTGCGCCCGCCAGGGACAGCTCTGCGCCAGGGCCCGCTTAACGGACTACGACGGCGGCGAGCTGGACAGCAGGCAGGCAGCGGAGCTTCTGCAGGCGCTCAAGGAGGAAGGGGGGCCCGAGTCCCTCGAATGCCGGGCCCTGGTCTGGAACCACGCCCTCCACTCGCCGGAGAACGGCAGGCCCCTGCTGGAACGCGCCTGCCGCGAGGGGCAGGCCTCAGCCTGCGGAACGCTCGGCGCCTGGGCCCTCAACGGCCAGGGCATGCCCCAGAACGGCGAGCTGGCGGCATCCTCCCTGCGCAAGGCAGGCGCTGCCACGGCCTCGGCCCTCTACCACCTCGGCACCTGCTACGAGCAGGGCATAGCTTCACCCCGGGATCCTCTTGCTGCGGCCATGCTCTACCGCAAGGCCGCAGAGCGGGGCCACCAGCGTGCCGCCTTCAGCCTCGCCCTCTGCTACCAGCACGGCAAGGGCGTGGTCAAAGCCCCCGGGCTTGCCTTCGACTGGTTCCTCAAGGCTGCGGAGCGGGGCAGCCTCGACGCCTGCGAGGCGCTGGGACACTGCCTTGCCGACGGTTTCGGCAGGCCGAAGGATCTCCAGGCCGCCTGCGCCTGGTGGCGCAGAGGCGCCGTGGAAGGGCACCCGGGCTGCCAGTGCAGCTACGGCACCGCCCTCCTGCGCGGGGATGGCGCGGCCAAGGACGAGGCCGAAGCCGCAAGCTGGCTTGAAAAGGCCGCCAAAGCCGGCAGCGTCAAAGCCCAGGTCAACCTGGCGCTCGCCCTCCATCGGGGCATAGCCGGCAGGCCTGAGCCAATGGAGGCGGCCTACTGGTTCCTCAAGGCCGCGGAAGCCGGCAACGCCCAAGCCCAGAACAACCTTGCCGTCTACTACAGCAAGGGGCTCGGCGGGCTTCCCTGCGACAAGGCGCTTTCTCTCCACTGGCTGAAGAAGGCGGCCGACGGCGGCGATCCCATGGCCCTGCTTGCCCTCGGCAAGGCCTACCGGGATGGCTCGGCCGGAGCCCAGGACCTGCGCCGTGCCCACGAGTGCTTCCTCAAGGCAGGCGAACAGGGCGATGCGGAAGCCCTCTTCCTCGCAGGCCAGGACTTCGAGGAGGGCCTCGGCGCGCCCCGAGATCCAGGCTCTGCCCTCGACTGCTACCGCAAGGCGGGAAAGCTGGGGCTGGCCCGCGCGAAGTTCGCGGCAGGACGCCTGCTCATGGAGGGCCTCGGCGCGCCCCGCGACACGGCCAAGGCCGAAGTCCTCCTTGTCGAGGGCGCCAGCCGGAGCGCCGAAGAGGCCTCCGGCCCCGACGGCGCGCGCCTAGCGGCCCTGCTCGGCATCTTCTACCACGACGGACGCCTTGGCAGGCAGGACTTTGCCAAGGCCCGCGCGTGGTTCGAGAAGGCCGCGGCCCTCGGGTCGGGCCAGGCCATGAACAACCTCGGCTTCTACTTCCAGGAGGGACTCGGCGGTCTTGAGCGGGACGAGGCCAAAGCCCTCGAGCTCTACCGCAAGGCAGCCGACGCCGGCGACCGCGAAGCCCAATACTTCGTGGCCCTGCAGCTGCTGGAAGGAACGCGCCTGCCCCGGGATGCCACAAGGGCCCTGGCCCTGCTAGAAGCCTCGGCTGCCGACGGCGAGGGCAAGCCCGAAGCGGCCTACCGCCTTGGCCAGTGCTACGAGCAGGGCGAAGGCGCCCCCAAGGATCCCGTTCGTGCCCTGCGCTGGTTCGGCGTGGCCGCAAGCATGGACTACCCCCCTGCCCTGCTCAAGGAAGGCCTGCTCCGGCTGGCGGGAACGGGTGCGCCGAAGAACCTCCAGGCCGCCTCAGCCCTCATCTTCAGGGCCGCCTCCTTCGGACTGCCCGAAGCCCAGCGGCTTGCAGGCCAGCTCTGCGAAGCAGGCGAGGGCGTGGAGAAAAGCCTTGCCAAGGCCCGCCAGTGGTACGCAGCGGCAGCGGAGCAGGGCGATGCCGAGGCCGCACGGCGCCTCAAGCTACTGGAAGAAGCAGGTTCCGCCGGCAACGCAGCTGCGCCCGCCCAGACTGGCCAGCCGGCCAAGCCCTCTCAGGCAGCGCGGCCGGAACAGCCCTAGCTAGCGCATCTGGCCGTCGAGCAGCTGGTAGCGAGCTGAGCCCCGCCGTCCCTTGTAGGGCGAATCGATCTCAAGATAGCGGCCTTGGACGAAGCGTCCCAGGCTCTCCGCCTTGATGAAGGCCGTGATGACGGGCGCCTTCCAGGTCCAGGTGAACCTGACCGGCTCCTTCCGCGTTGCCTTGCCGTAGGCGCCCGTGCCGTCCCGGCTGAAGCTGAAGTAGTGCTGCCGGCTTGTCTCGCTGCACTCCTCGTCTGTGGTCGCATAGGTCGGCTTGACGCAGGCATAGAAGGTGCGGGTTCCGGCATGGGCAAAGAGATCCTCGAAGCTGGCGGGCGCGTCCTTGTCCAGGTCCGGCGAGGCAAAGTGCACGAGCTGGGGCCTGATCAGGCCGACCGAGGCCTGCAGGTAGGGGCTGCGGTACTCCACCACGTCGTCCATGTGGCTGACGATGACAACGGCGTCCTTCTGCTCCAGCCATTCCCCCCTGGTGCTGAAGGCCTTCGCGCGAAGAGTGGCGCTGCCGTCGCCGCGCAGCACCCAGACGGTCTCCTCGTCCAGCACGCCGCACTCCTCCTCCAGAGCGCCGGCCTGCCCTGCGCACAGCGCAAAGCGGAGCTCTCCGCGCTCCTTCACGAGCTCAGCCAGGCTCTGGCCATGGGCGCAGGAAGGCTGCAAGCCGAGGGTGCACAGCAGGACCAGACAGGCAAGCGCGAACAGGGTGCAGGGACGTGCGGCCTTGTTGCTCATGGCATTTCTCCTCAAGTCGGCATGGTGGCGTTTTCTTGCTGGCGCTCAGCATGCCGCAGGATGGCTGCCAGGCTCAAGCGTTGCCCCTGCAGGCGACAGAGACTACAAGGGAAGGCAAACGCTTCGAGGTAGCGCACATGGCCCTGCGGCTCCAGCTCTTCCATCCCGCCCTTTCCGCCAGTCCAGCCCGTTCCGGTTCAGTCCTGCCGGCGCTCGCCCTGCTTTGCGCCTGCCTGCTTTTCTGCCGGCACGCAGACGCCTCCGAGTTCGACGCCATCACCTCCCAACCGCCGGCGCTGCAGAAGCAGGAGACGGACATCCCCTTCTTCGGCGAACCCGTCGTCGTGGAGGAGGACGTGCCGAAGGCAAGGCAGGCTGAGAAGCCTGTCCCGAAGCGGCAGGAAGCTAGGCCACGGGAACTGGTGCCACGCCAGCCTCAAGCCCGGCAGCCACAGGCCGAGGCCAGTCCCCGGCGCCCCTCAGGCAGGCTCGAGATCCCTGAAGACGCGGCCAGGCGCGGCGACCTCTCCTTCCTCAAGGGCTGCTGGTACATGGAAAAGCGCGTGTCGCGCCACGACAAGCCCGGCACGCCCTATGCGCGCACCATCCAGGAGAGCATATGCCTCGACGGACACGGCGGAGGCACCTTCCGCGTGCACGCCTTCGACAACGGCTGGACCGTGTCCGCCAGGGCCAGGGCGCGCTTCGACGGCTCCACCCTCGTCTTCGAGCACGGCGACATGCGCTTTCCGGACGGCATGCGCTTCTACGGCTCGAGCTTCCAGTGCCGCGGGGCCGGCATCGGCACCTCCTGCGCCAAGTACTGCCCCAGCTGCCGCTACATTCCGAAGCACAGGACCCTGCGCATCACGCGCACGCCCTGAGGCAGGCCTACGAAGGGCCGGGCAGCGCCCGCAGCGCCGGCGACACGCGCAGGGTCGCAGCCACGGGGGAAAGCCGCGCGATGTCACCCTCGAGGGTCATCATCAGAAAGGCCTCCCCCGCCACGAAAAGCCACTGCTTGCGCAGGCCACGCTCGATGGCGTTGACCCACACGAGCCCCGCCTCCTCTCTGGCGATGGTCCATTCCGAAAAGGGATCGCGCTGGCGCAGGGCGCGGATCGCCTGCTCAGCCAGCTCGCGGGCCGTCTGGCCGCCGCTTCTGGAAACCGCGCAGGTGATGAGCGTGCGCCTGTCGTCCGGATTGGGGCGCAGCACCACGCCAATGGCGTAGGGCTCGACCTCCCAGTCCTCGGGAACGTCTAGGGTGAAGGGGCTCCACTGCGGGCCGAAGGCCATGACCTGCGCCCAGGCAGACGCGACGACAAGAGGCTGAAGGCATAGCTGCAGGAAGACGAGGACGGCGATGACGGCGGCGCGGAGCAAGACAGGGCCTCCCTTGTCCGCTCAAGGCGCTTTGCCTGCGGACGGCTTCTTTTGCCGGGCCTATACCACCCGCTCCGGCAGGGGGGCAATGCCGCTGGCAGCCACATGCCAGCCGGACGCGACACATGGCACAACGAGGCATATTCTGGCCCTCTTGCCGCAAAACATGCCTCGCTGGCCTCTCAGGCAGGACGCTTTGCGCCGTGCTGGCGGCTACGGTGCGCCAAGCGCCGCAGGGAGCCAGGTCGCCAGCGCAGGCCAGGCGACCAGCAGGACTATGGCCGCAAAGTAGGCCGGCAGGTAGCAGAAGACGCCCCGGAAGATGTCAGGCAGGGGAATGTCCCGGCACATGGAGGAAACGACGTAGGAGCACACGCCCACAGGCGGGGTGACGGCGCCCACGGTCGTGATGATGGTGATGACCAGGGCAAACCAGTAGGGATCGAAGCCGAGACCTGCCGTCAGCGGGAAGAACACGGGCATGGTGACCAGCAGGAGCGCCAGGGCGTCCATGACCATGCCGCCGAAGAAGTAGATGACAAGGATGCAGAAGAGCACGCCGCCCGGCCCCATCTCAAGCGCGGCCACGAGGTCGGCGAGCGCGAAGGGGATCCTCGTGGCGGTCAGAAACTTGCCGTAGATCATGGCGCCGGCCACGAGAAGCAGGATCATGCAGGTGAGGCAGAGCGTGTCCTTGAGGGCGTCGAGCAGGCCCCTGAGGGTGAGCTGGCGGGAGCAGGCGCCAAGCAGGAGGGCGATGAGGGATCCAAGCCCGCCAGCCTCGGTGGGGGTCACGATGCCGAAGCCCATGCCGCCGAGCACGCCGCCCCAGAGCGCCAGCACCTCCACAAGGCCGGGGAGAGCCCTGAGGCGCTCGCCGAGGGGCGCCTTGGGCCGGCGCTGGGCAAGGCTGGGCTTGAGGATGGCGACTGCCTGCGCGCAGGCCACGAAGAAGGCCAGGAGCAGGATGCCCGGCACGACCGAGGCCAGAAAGAGCCGAGAGACGGAAAGCCCGGTCTGGAGGCTGATGACGATGAGCACGACGCTCGGGGGGATGACGACGCCAAGGGTGGCGCCGACAGCGACGGTGCCGGCCGCAAAGGCCCCCTGGTAGCCGTAGCGGCGCATCTCGGGCAGGGCGACGCCCGCCATGGTCGCAGCCGTGGCGGTGTTGGAGCCGCAGATGGCGGAAAAGCCGCCGCAGGCAAGCAGGGTGGCGACGGAGAGCCCGCCTGGCACATGGCCTGCCAGAATGTTGAGCGATTTGTAGAGACGGGCGTTGAGTCCAGAATAGAAGCAGACCTGCCCCATGAAAATGAAGAGGGGCACGACTGTCATGCCGTAGGAGGAAAAGGAGCTCCACAGCTCCGTCGAAAGCAGCGAACGGGCCGCTTCCGTGCCGCTGAGCAGGGCCGTTCCGCCTATGCCGAGGAGCGCCAGGAGCACGGCGATGGGCATTCTGAGCCAGAGCACGCCCAGAAGGAGCAGGCAGAAGCTTAACCCCGCAAGGCCGGCTGGAGAAAGCAGTCCTTCCACAGGCTACTCCTTTCCGCCCGACAGGACGGCGCGCAGGAAGGCGCAGCCCATGACGCAGGCCTCCCCGGCGAAGCCGAGGGACGTGGCCGCAAGGAACCAGGGGTACCACTCGCCTATGCCGTCCACGGTCTCTCCGCTCTCGAAGGCGAACATGGCTAGATCCCAGAGCTCGTAGGCCGCTGCACCGAAAAAGGCGCTGGTTGCAAGCAGGCTCAGGCCGTTCAGCAGGGCGCGCAGCAGGGCGGGAAGCCTGGCAGCCGCCACGCCGCCTTCGATATGGGCGTGCTGGAGATGGGCATAGCCGAGGGCGAGCGCTGCGCCCGCCCCGCAGAGTACACCCGAGCTCTCCACGGCGCCCCTGACGGGGATGCCGAGAGCCCGGCCCCCCACGTTGAAGCAGACCAGCGCAAAAAGCGCGGCTATGGCAAAGGCCGAGGGAACGGCAAGGAGGCGGACCGTCCAGCGCTCGACGCTCCGCAGGACGCGGCAGGCGTAGGAGCCGGCGATCGCCGTCTTCGCATCTTCCATGGAAAAACCCTTTGCTCGATCAGCAGGCTACAGGCCGGCGCGGATGAACTGCAACATTTCAGCGGCAGGAAGATTCTTGGCCTTCATCTCCGCCTCCCACTTGGACACCAGGGGCGACACGGTCTCCAGCGCCTTGGCGCGCTCTTCCGCAGGCAGGGGCCTGTAGTCGATGCCGTACTTCTCCTTGCCCCACTTCAGGGCGTCCTGACCGTGGGCGTCGACGTAGGCGCCTGTCCACTGGGCCGTGGGCATGGCGAGGTCGTCGAAGACCTTCTTTACGTCCTCGGGCAGGGCTTCCCAGGACTTCTTGTTCATGATGACGATGAAGGGATACACGGACATGTTGACGAGCAGGCCGAAGCGACAGGGCTCGGCGTAGTTGAGGTCCTTGACGACGTCGAGGGAGGTGAAGACGCCGTCCACGGCACCGCGCTGGATGGCGTCGGGGGCCTCGGACTGGGGCATGGAAACGGGAGTTCCGCCGAGCAGGGAGACCTCGTCGGCAAGGATGCCGGCGGCGCGCAGGCGCAGTCCCTTGACGGCCTCGAGATTCTCGACGGGCTTGCGGGAGAAGACCTGGGCGGGCGGGCAGGTGTAGGCCGTCAGGACCTTGAGCTTTTCCAGCTCCTTGGGCTGGAACTTCAGGATGGCCTGAAGGAGCAGCACGCTGGCCTTCTCGGCGGACTCGAAGCCCAGCGGCAGCTCGAAGGCCGACATGAGCGGGAACATGCCGGGAAAGTAGGCCATGCTGATGCAGCCGATGTCCGTCTGTCCGCGCATGACGCCACGCACCATGGAGCGCGCATCGACGAGGGTGCCGGCGGGGAAGGTGTCCACCTTGACCTTGCCTTGCGTCAGCTTCTCCACCTCGGCGACCCAGTGGTCCATGGACACGCAGGGGAAGGTGCTGGCAGGGGGAAAGTTGGCAAAGCGCAGCGTCACGTCGGCGGCCTGGCTCTGGGAAGCCGGGGTGGCCAGCGCACAGGCGAGGGCGAAAACGCAGGCCATGAAGGAAAGCTTGGCTGCATGCAGCATGGGGAACTCCTTGTGATGGGGGCAGGGACGCCGGGGACCCGGGGTGCAGAACTGCCTGAGGGAAAAAAAAGCTTTGCCGCAAGGGCTGGGCAGAGCATAAGGGAATGCATAACGTAGGCGGGCAGACCTTTCTCCGTCAATACCATTTGCTGGCCAGCAGGCGCGCTTCAGCTCTCCCCGCACGGCGCATCCCCTTCCCACGCGCACGGCGCGTATACAAAAAAAATAAATTATTCCGGAAAGTTGCGAGATATTCTGACAGATGTTCCCGATCTGGCCCGCGTCTGACGACAGACATGCAAAATGCCAGCAACAACACAAAGATTGCGACACAGCTGGCGGGGGACAGGATGCCGGCGCCCCTGCCGGGAAGGTCTGCCCAGCCCGCATTGCCCCCCCCTCCGCCGGCAGGCTATGACGGAAGGGCACAAGGAATGTCCCCATGTGCAAAATCACATCCTTCGCTCTCGTTGTGCTCATTGTCGCCCTGGCAGGCCTCTGGCACGCCAAAGACGACAGCCGCCAGGCGACAACAAGCCTGTCCAGGTTCATTCCATGGACGTCACCCTCGAGCTTGAGCGGAAAAACGCCGTCATGGTCACGAAACTCCTCCAGGTGAAGATCCCGCAGGGCAACCGCAACCTCGGCATCTTCCGCACCCTGCCCGTGTCCTCCAGATTCCCCGCCCGCATGGCGGAAGCCCCCTTCCTGCACGTCCTCGAGGCTTCCATCGACGGCATGCCCTGCCGGACAGACGACGTGAAGGCCCACTTCGGCAGCCAGAACGTCACCGTCTACCTGCAGGACAAGGAGGCTTGGCTTGCCCCCGGCATGCACTCCTTCAGGCTCGTCTACGAAATGACGGGCATGATAGGCTTCGGACAGGACGAAGACCGCATCTTCTGGAACGTCACCGGCTCCGGCTGGGAGCGCGGGGTGCTCGCCTCCACCTGCACCCTCGTGCCGGCCGAGGGGGCGCCGCTGTCCCACGGGAAGGCCTATCTCGGCTATGCCGGCTCGACGGACTCGCCGGTGGACTTCGCCAAAACCGAACGCGACGGAAGAACCTGCTTCGTCTTCACGGCCAAGACTCGCGTCATGCACGGCCAGCACTTCTCCGTCGGCGCCGCCTTCCCCAAGGGGACAGTCCCCGAGCCTGCGCTCTACAGGCGGAAGGAGACACCATGTTCACGGGCCTGTGCGCCGGCGACTGCCTCCTCTCCATCCTCCTCAGCCTCTCTCTGTGGTGGCGCTGGGGACGCGCTCCCAAGAAAGTCCCCGCCGCGCCGCTCTTCGCCCCGCCGCGCCTGCCGAAGCGCTTAGCCGGCCAGGGCCAGCCCCCAGGCCTCTCGCCGGCCCAGAGGCAGTATCTGGCCAACGACTGCCAGCCCCACAGCAGCAGTCTTGTCGCCCTTTTCCTCCGCTGCACCGCAAGGGCTGGTGCAGGCTCTCAGGCAGCGCCGAGGAGGGCTTCAGAGCCGTCCGCCTCCAGCCTTCCGCCAAAGCGAAGCTGGAGTCGCTGCGTCCTGAGGAGCAGGCTGCATGGGCAATCATGCTCCGCACGCTGGAGTTCAAGGAGAAGAACGCCGATGCGCTGGAAGAGGTGACCTCGGCCTGCACGCAGCAACTAGACCAGCTCTTCTGCACCCTGTTTCGGAAAGCCTTCTTCCTGCGCTTTCTCTGCTTTGCCGTGCCAATCAGGCCTGATGGGCGTCAGCCTCTGCCATTCGCCCATGGGGCGCATCTACGGACCGGCATGGCCCAGCTCCGCCGGAAACGCCCTTCTGCTCTTCGGCATCTTCCTCGTCTGGTCGGCCCTCCTGCCACGGTTCGGCCCCCGGCAGAGGCACTAAAGTGGCTCGGGTGGAGCGACAGTGAGCGGAGGGACTCCCTCGACAACGTCCTCGCCACGATGAACCGACTTCTCATCAGGGAGAAGGCCCACCGGTGCCGCAACCTTCCCTCCAAGGTCGTCAGCATGCTGCTCGCCGCCGTGAGGAGGGACTGGCCGGCCGTCTACGGTTTCGAGATATTTCTGGTGGAGACGTTCGTCGATCCCGCCGATTTTGCCGGAACGACCTACAAGGCGTCCAACTGGATAGAAATCGGCCGGACGGCCGGACGGGGCTGGTGCGACAGGGAGAGAAAGGCGGACGCGGGCGCGAAGACGCTGTACGTTTATCCGCTCGTTCCCGACTTCCGCAGGCGCCTGGGACTTCCCGAGCCGGTGGACAGGTCGGTTCCCCCGTGGGCGCGGAAGGGACCCCTCGGCCGCTATGAAGGCCTGGCAGGCGAGACCTGGGCAGAGCAGGAGTGCGATGGCTGCGACCTCGGCCACCGCTACAGGAACGCCCGCCTTGTCTACAGCGTCGGGCACTTCGCGAAATCCCCCCGTTTCTCCGCCGGCGCGGCGATGGGCACGGACGCCGCCGGCATAAAGGGCTGGTACAGGTTCATCGAGTCCCCCCATGAAAAGGTCAGCGCGGAGTCCATGCTGGGCGGGCACCGCGAATGCACCCTGAGGCGCATGATGGGCTTCAGGGAAGTGCTCGTCGTGCAGGACGGGATGGACGTCAGCACGTCCGGAAAGACGGGGACGGAGGGGCTGGGGCCGATAGGAAGCAGCCGCCCGGGCTCAGTCACGCTCGGATTCAAGGAGCACGGCTCCATAGCCGTCGGCGTCGAATGGACGGACGGCGGGATCCCCGACGCCAGCTTCCTCGGCATACTGAAGGCCAGCTTCTGGTCCCGGCCCATGCCCGTCCGTCGCGACAGAAGGCGGAAGCGACCCCAGCTCCCTGCCGAAAAGAGGGAGTCGTACATTTGGATCAAGCATGCGGAGAGCGCGGAGGAGGCGGGCCGGCATATGCCGGGCACGATCCAGATCATTGTCGGCGACCGGGGCGCGGACAGCGCGCTGCTCATGTACAAGGTCGCCGCCATGGAGCACTGCGGGCTGATTGCAAGAGCCAGGTCGGACAGAAGGCTGCCCGGCGAAAGGCACACCCTCTTCAACCTCATGGCGAAGCAGCCCCGCGGAAGGACCGTCGCCGTGGACCTCTGCGCCAAGACCGAGCGCCGGAACGGAGCCGGAAAGATCCTGAGCAGGGGACGGAAGGCAAGGAAGGCCGATCTGGAGATCGTCTTCCGCCACGTCAGGATCGCCCCGCCCCCTGAAATGGCCGGGGCCGATCCCCTCGAGATCACATGCGTGACCGCCATGGAGGTCGATCCGCCGAAGGGGGAGGAGATGATCAGGTGGCACCTTTTGAGCACGCTTCCCGTGGAGACGCACGAGGATGCCTCCAGGGTTGTCCGGCGCTACCATCTGCGGTGGATCGTGGAGGAGTTCCACGGCATGCTCAAGTCGGACGGCTGCGACATCGAGTCGCTCGCCTACAGGACCGTCGAGCGGATGCCAATTATGCAACGAATATTATTTCTAATTGTTAGTTATATTTCTATGTTGAGTATTTTTGATCTAACCATCATAAGAGCAAATCCAAGAAGGTTTTTACCTTTCCATTTACTCATATCAAGGCGATCAGGATTTTTCATAGATAATCCAATACCCCATATCTGATCTTTCACAGCACATTCTGCAAGAACTGAACCTTCTGTTTGAAGAAGCATATTTTTCATTTCTTTATTTTGTGTAAACTTTGCAAATAATCCATCATAAACAACAAGCTGTCGCATACCATTCCAGATGGTATCATTATACCCATCAACTTGACGACCAAGCTTTTTTATTTGGCTTACATCGTTAGTATTCATTATTTTAGATGCAATATTTGCATCTTTAAAACATTCTGCCTTCTTATACATCATATATTGCTCAATAGATGTAAATACACAATTATTGATCATAAAATTTGAAGGAAACCAATTACTAAGATATCCATTTATCTCATCTGGATTATGGAAACATATAATATTCATCGTATTGCACCGACTTTCATTACAGCAAGATCAATATCTAAATCATGAAGTCCATGATATGCTCCTGTTAAAAAATCTACAGAAATTCTATTTACAACTATGGCGCTTGGAATATTATAAAACCACTGATAATACGCATAAAATTCACCTATCCAATCAGGCACAAATCCTTCTATAGCTTTCCCTGTTTTCAGTATATAGTTTTCAGTCTTACAAAAATACGTCCATAAATCATATTGGTCCATTGTGCATACATACGACATTGCATTGTCAATACTTTTTCGTGTTTTGCTTGACATATAGGTGTTTATAAAGTCTTTTGTATCTTTGTCTTTAAAAGATTGAGCTACGAAATCAAATAATTTACCCTGATTTTCAACTACATCTTCAAGATATTCTTTTGGATATGTATACATATAATAATCCTTAAACAAGCGTGCTGAAAACTTTTTCTACTTTGTTTTTGTCTGAATTAATTAATTCTTTCATTTTTTTTCGCGCATCTATATCTCTTTTATTATATCGTTTATTGAATTCGTCGTAGTTTACACAATATAATTTCTCTTTAATTTCAAATAATTTCTCGTATGCAAGTTTTGATTTTATACAATACTGAATTCCTAATCCACCTAGTGATAACAAATCTTCTAATATGTCTATATCAACATTATCTCTAACAAATTCCTTTGCAATATAAAAATATGAAGCATTAGCGCGCCAGCCTCGAATGACATCACAACAACTAGTGTCTATGCCATATTTTTCTATAAATTTTTTTGCTAGCATCTTATATCTTTTTGAGTCAGAAGCATCCCTGTGTTTCATCAGTTCTGCTAGCCATACTATAGCTTTTTCTTTTTGAAATTTACAAATATTTAAGCCATTAATTGCCAATTCATATGTATGTACCCAGCCATTTTTCTCGTTTGGTCGACATACAGCCCATTCTTTTGCTAGTTCAATATCCTCTGTAAGGTAAAAACCTCTTCCATAATCATGTCTGTCATTTCCTTGGCCAAATATAGGAGTTACTATTTTTTCAGACGTGCCATGATATAACGTGATTTTATCCATAACCTCTACCTTCCTTATTCATAGGCAGAGAACTAAAAAGCAGATCTCACTTTCTTTTGACATCGATCACTGAAGAGTTTTTACAACAGAAAAGCCCGCTTTGCTCAATGGCGCTACGGGCTTTTCGAATCTATGTAGAATAAACATTGGCGGAAGGAAAGGGATTTGAACCCCTGGAGGGCTTGCACCCTCAACGGTTTTCAAGACCGCCGCATTAAACCACTCTGCCATCCTTCCGTATAAAAACTTGGCGCGCCACAGTCTTCTACTTCATCTTATTTCGACTGCAGGGCTTCTTTGAGCTGCTTGCCAGGCACGAATTTAACGACCATGGAAGCAGGCACGGTGAATTCTTCCTGCGTGCGGGGATTGCGGACTTTCCTAGCCGCACGCTCTGCGACCTTGAAGGTGCCGAAGCCCGTCAGCACAACGGACTCTCCGCCGGAAAGAGTTTCCTGGAGCGAATCGACGCACGCGGCGAGAAGCTTCTCCGCCTGCAGCTTGCTCTCAAGCCCAGCCTTAACCTTAATCTTTTCCACGAGTTCTGCTTTCGTCATAATAGTCGCTCTGCACCCCCCTCCTTGCGCAGGGGAGTCACAGCCTCCATGTAGGACTTATACCCGCCGCGCCCAGGCAGGGTATGTTGCTTGGCAACTTGGGCTGTCGGCCCTGAAGACGCCGTCAGAAGCCATACTTCAGCAGCTTCTTCAAGGTCTTTATGGCTATAGGGCAGGCTTCGAGCCCTTGTCAACAGACTTGGCCGCCGGCTTGGCCGGCGCAGAGGCAGGCGCGCCCAGCTGGACGACGCGGACCTCGCCCCGGGCTTCCTGGACCCTGCGCCTGAAGCTCTGCCTCCTGTCCTCGCCGTCGATGACGCCGGCAAGGAATTCGGCCACGTGCACGACGTGGTTCCTGCGCTTGAGGTTGATGAGGCAACGGGCGATGCCGATCTTGCAGGAGGGGCAGGACACGAGGAAGACGCCGTCGTAGGCCTCGCCCATGGCGGCCTTGAGCCGCTTGATCTTGCGTTCGCGCAGGCGGTTGTAGATCTCGGGAGAGGTGATGGCGCCCATGCCGGACTCGCCGCAGCAGCCGGGCGAGAGGACTAGCTCGGCGCCGCTGAAGGCGTTGACCGCCTTCATGAGCATCTGGTGGCCCTTGACGCGGTGCACGCCGGCCCACGGGCAATGGCAGGAGCCGTGGTAGAAGAGGCTGGTGCCGGCAGGCAGGGTCTTGCGCTCTTCCGCCGGCACGCGCTGCTCTAGGCTAGGCAGGGCGAGCTGGACGGCATCAACGATCTTCAGGTCTGGGAACTCCTCGTTCAGCCCGAAGCGCTCGAGGCTGTCGAGGCAGGTAGGGCAGCTGGTCACGACATGCCTGCAGGCGAAGCCCTTCTGGGCAAGGCTGCGGAGCATGGATGCCAGGTACTGGCGGTCCCTTGCCATGTTGTCCTCGTACTCGGTATCCATGCCGGCGGCGAGGAGGGGATAGCCGCAGCACAGGTGGCTCGGCGGAACGGCCACGGCGTAGCCTGCCTTGAGCAGGAGCATGACCGTCGAGAGGCCGATGCGGTCGTAGAAGAGGGCGCCGCCGCAGCCCGGGAAGTAGAGGACGGCATCCATGCCCTCCTTGAATTCGGCGGGGGCGAAGACGTTGCCGCGCTGGACCTTGAGGGACTCGTAGAGGTTGGTGTAGCCCATGGCGGGGCCGGGTCCGGAGAAGGCCGGCGACTCCAGGCGCCTGCGCCAGGACTCGGGCACGAAGTGCAGGAAGCGGTTGCCCATCTTCTGGCCCACGGAGGCCAGCTTGGCCAGCTTGGGCACGCGCTGGGAAACGTCCTTGACGACCCAGTCGAGCACCTTCTCCTTGAGCGGGTGGCCGCCGGCGTCCTCGTGGCCGAGCATGGCGCGCAGGGTGAGGGCGACCTCGCCCGAAGGGATCTTCATGGGGCACTGGGACATGCAGCGGCCGCATGCCGTGCAGTGCTCTACCTGGCGACGCAGCTCGCGGAGTATCTCCTCGTCGATGCGCCCGTTGTTGATCTGCGCGTAGTAGATGGCCTCGACGAGCATGCCGTAGGCCATGTTCTTGTTGCGCGGATGGAACTGCAGGGAGCGCTCGGGGCTGGCCATGGGGCAGACGGACTTGCACTTGCCGCAACGCGTGCAGGTCTGCACGGAAGTCAGGATGCTGATGAGCTTGTCCTTGTCGGGAAGGCCCGACTCGGAAATGTCCTGGATGAGACGGTTGAAGGAGAAGGTGTAGGGTCGCACGGGAAGGTCGTGGGTGACGAGCTTGGCCGGATTCATGACTTCGCGCGGATCCACATGCTCCTTAAACTCCTTGAACTCGTCCATGCGCTTCTGGCTGAGGAAGTGGATCTTGGTGATGCCGATGCCGTGCTCGCCGGAGACGACGCCACCCATCTCCTGGCACTTGGTCATAATGCGCTCGACGACTTCCTCGCAGTGGCGGAGCATGTCGGCATCGTTGGAGTTGACCGGGATGTTGACGTGGCAGTTGCCGTCGCCGGCGTGCATGTGGCTGGCCACGACTAGGCGGGAAGCCTCCATGCGGGCCTCGATCTTGTCGATCTTGCGGGCGAGCTTGGGATACTTGCCACGAAGCTGGACGAAGAAGTCCCGGCAGCGCTGGAGCAGCTCGGTGTCGGACACGTCCGTGCACAGCACCCCGCCGAGGGCAGCCTTGGAGACGTAGGTAAACTCCTTGTTGAAGCTCTTGTCCTCCATGGGGAAGCCGTAGAGGGCGCCTATCTCCTGCATGGCCCTGCGGTAGGCGTGGGCCGTGCACTCGAGGTTCACCTGCTCGAGGAACTGGGCGAAGTCGGGGATGCGCGTGATGGGGATGACGACGTCCTCGTTGATCTTGAAGCCCGAGGTGCGCTTGGCGATGAGGGAGAGGCGATGGCGGTCCTCCCAGAAGCGCTCGCCCTCGGCCTCGTCCCTGGCCACGGCGATGTCGACGAACTCCTGCCTGTCGACCACGTCCACGATGTCGTTGACGCACTTGTCGAGCAGATAGGGATCGTCGCCGTCCACCTGGACGATGATGACCGAGATGGGCTGTCCCTCGTACTGGGTGCTCTTGGTCTGGTAGTCGATGGCCTGGACGTACTTGGCGTTGAACTCCTCGAGGGCCGAGATGCGAGCGTAGTCGCCCTCCTCGCGGATCTTGTTGCGCAGGGCCACGAGTTCGCGGACCACGACGGCCGCGGGACGCATGCTGCGACCGAAAAACTCCAGGGCCATGACGCGGCTGAATTTGGGCTTGGGATGGATGGTGAAGCAGACCTCGGTGATGATGCCGTCGGTGCCCTCTTTCTGGACGCCGGGCAGGCCCCCGAGGGCCTTGTTGGTGACGTCCTTGCCAAGGCCGGGCAGGCGGATCTCGTTGCCCTTGAGGTGGACGATGCTGCGCACGCCCCCGGAGATGTCCTTGACGGCGAAGACGGCGGTCTCGTCGGGAAGGATCTTGTGGCGCGGATGGTTCTCGCGCTCGACGGAGATGATCTCGCCCGTGGGCGTCACCATGCGCCACCAAAGCAGGTTGTCGATGGTGGTGCCGTACTCGAAGGCCATGGGACCGCCGGCATTCTCTGAGACGTTGCCGCCGATGGAGGAGGCCTGCTTGGAGGCGGGATCCACGGAGAAGAGGGCGCCTGCCTTGGCAACGGCCTGAATGACGTTGTTGGTAATGCAGCCGGCCTGGCAGACGACGGTCATGGTCTCGAGATCGATGCTCTTGATGAAGGACATGCGGGTCATGCTGACGATGACCGTCCGCTTGCGGGCGGGCACGGCGCCGCCGGTCATGCCGGAACCGCCGCCGCGGGGAATGAGGGCGAACTTGAGGTCGTTGGCGAGCCTAACGAGAGCCGCCACCTGCTCTGCGGTATCGGGCTCGACCACGGCCAGGGGAAGCTCCATGCGCAGATCCGTGGCGTCGGTCTCGGCGGCCACGAGGGAGGCGGGATCGGAAAGAATGCCCTCAAGGGGTAGGATCTTGCGCAGCTCTTCGATAAGGTGGCTACGGAACTCAAGCTCGGCTTCGTGGGCCGACCAGAACATCGTGATGCCTTCGCTGATCACGGTGGCGTAGTAATGGGCCAGCGAAATGGACTCGCGCTCGTAGCGCTCCTGCACGCTCGAGCGCACCGTGTCCGCATTGACAAAGGGGTTGTAGGCCGCAAGGAAAAGCTCCTCGGCAATGGAGATGGCAAGCTGCCTCACGGATTCGGGCCAGCCCTCGAAGTCGTCGATGTTGATGCGCAGGATACGGTTGACGACGAAGTCGGGCGATATGGAGATGTGGGGGCCCTTCTGCGGCATGGAACAATCCTCCCCTCGCAAGCGAGCTTGACTAGAGATTTTTTAAAAAAGCAAGATACGTCCAAGCGCCACGCATGGCAAGAGCCAGTTCTGCCTGCATTTTCGGCCGAATACGCCCAAAGGAAGCACCCAGCCCATGACTGCCAACATCCTGTCCCTAGCCGCACGGCTCTTCGACGCCATAGAAGGCCTTTTCGAAAGCACCTCCTCGCAGAAGCGCATCGCCAAGGTCTTCCTGTGGACCTACCTGCTGGCGCTGGCCACCGTCGAATGCCGCCTGCGGGGGCTGGTTCCGGAGGGCCTGGCGCGGTTCACGCCCACAAGCCACTTCGCTGCCGTGCAGCTGGCCTTCACCCTTATCCTCGCCATGGAGATTCTGGAGCTCATCCTGACCATACCGAACTCCTTCGCGCAGTCCATGGGCAAGCAGCTCGAGATTCTGGCGCTCATCCACCTGCGCAACGCCTTCAAGGAGCTGACCCACCTGTCCGAGCCCGTCAGCGGTTCCCCTAGCCTCGCCTACATCTGCGCAACAACGGCGACGGCACTCTGCATCTTCGTCGCCCTCGGTATCTACTGCCGCATGGCAGACATGCGGCAGTCCGCGGCCCTCAGCGAGCAGACGCCCCACTACATTGCCTGCAAGAAGCTGCTGGCGCTCGTGCTGCTCGCCTTCTTTGCCGTGGCCGCCGGCATGGAGCTCTGGGAGGATGCAGAGGGACGGCATGACCTGCATTTCTTCCAGACCATCTACACGGCGCTCATCTTCTCCGACATCGCCGTCGTCCTCCTGGCCCAGCAGTTCATGCCATCCTTCCACGCCGTCTTCCGCAACTCCGGCTTCGTCATGGGAACGCTCCTCATGCGCCTCTCCTTCTCGGCGGAGCACCCTCTGGACATCGCCGTAAGCCTCTTCGCCACGCTCTACGTGCTTGCATTGACCTATGCCGTCAACCGCTTCCCGCCAAGCCTTCTGCACAATGTCTCTGAAGACGGGGACGACAAGCCGGAACCGTAGGCGCGCCACGCCCCGCAGTGCAGGCAAAAAATTTGTACCAAGGCTGTGCCACAACGGAAATTACGTGGCAAAAATTCCTTAAATCTTTTGTTTCCCTGCTGTTTTCCGGCAGTTAGACCGCTAGTGCAAGGGATTTCCAGTGCCTGGCCCGTTGACAGGCGCTTCGGCCCTCTGCTATCCACCAACCCATTCATCTATTAAGCTTCACGGGGGAGGCGACATGGAAGGACAGGACAGGAACCTGGCTGAGATATGCCTGAAGGTCGACGGTTGCGAAGACTTCGTCTTCAAGGGACGGATTTTCTCCGAATGCTCCTGGTACGACGAGGAGTTCGGCATCCAGACCCGCCAGAAGCTCTATGTCACGGACACCAGCGACCAGGTCTACTACATTGTCCGCTCCGGCGCCGAGAAGTCCCGCAAGGCCTACCGCCTCTCCTTCGACAACGGCCTCTACACCATCTGGAACGGTTCATTCCAGATCAGCCTGACCGCTGAGATGCTCAAGGTTGCCCTGCGTAGCCTCTGCGGGCTCAAGGAAGAGATCGAGCCTGCCGTCGACGAGATGCTCGGCGCAGTCAACGCCTAGCCGCCCGCAGCACCCGAATTACGCCTGCGTATTTCCACGGCGCTTCCGGCCTCTTGCCGGATGCGCCTTTGTCATTTTCCGACGTTCGGACTGTCTGAACCGTCCTGAGAGGCTTCGCCGCCTGAAGCGCCGGAACTTTCCCCGCAGCGCTGGCCGTCCTGCGCATTCCTGCCATCCTAGCTATCTTGGCCATCAAGGCCGGCAAAGGACCGGTAGCAGCGCGCCACCGGCGAATCAGGATCCATCTCTGCAAGCCACCGGCCTGTGGGACGCTCTGCGGGCCTGGGCGCAGGCGGGGCCGGCTCTTCATCCGCCTCCGGGGGCCTGTCGAGGCCCTTTCTGCCCTGGAGGGCCATGATCTGGCACTCCTCGAGCCAGGGCTTTTCAAAGAAGGCGTTGGCCCTTGCCACTATCTCCTCGCGCAGGAAGCCGAGTTCGGTCATGGCCATGCCGTCCTCGGCGCCCACGAGCAGGCGCTTATCCCTGTGGCCGAGGGGCACGGCCAGAAGGGCGATGTCGTCGCCCATGACGAGCTTCCAGTTGCGCCACAGTTCGCAGAACTCCCGGCGCATGGCATCGCCGCCGGCCAGCGCGTCCAGCAGACGCGCCAAGCCGCTGTCCGCGCGTTCGACGGACAGGCTGCGCTTCTTCAAGCGCTCCTTGAGCGCCGCATTTGCCTCTTCCTGCGTCTGCGCCATGCCTCTGCCTCCGACAGGAAGCCTATCCTCAAGGCGACCGCCCCGTCCACTCCTTTGACCGGCCCCGCCCCGACCGGCAGCTCGGACAAAGCATTTGGAATGCCAAGGGTAGAGCCCTTAACTGGCCGTTTTTCCGTCATGTATTGACTTTATAAAAATATCCGAATATATTGTATCAAGCTATGTTGATGAATAGCTTCCCTAGGAGGCCCCCGTGACCGTCACCCTTTTCAAAGCCCTCGCCGATGCAACGCGAATCCGCCTGCTCCGGCTCCTGATCAAGCACGAACTCTCCGTCAACGAACTGGTGAAGGTGCTCAAGATGGGCCAGTCCCGCATCTCCCGGCACCTGCGCGTGCTCTCTGATGCAGGGCTTCTGACCAATCGCCGCGACGGCCTGTGGGTCTTCTACCACGCCAACGCCGACGGGGAGCAGAAGGACTTTCTCAGGGCCGTCGCCCCCTATCTCGAGGACATCCCCCAAGGGCCGGAAGACACGGTGCACTGCAACCGCCTGCTGGAGGAGAAGAACGCCAAGACCCGGCAGTTCTTCAACAGCGTGGCCGAAGACTGGGACAACCTCAGCAAAGAGGTGCTCGAGGGCTTTGACCTGCCGCAGACCGTGTGCGACGTCATGCCGGAACGCTGCCGGCTCGCCGTGGATCTCGGCTGCGGCACGGGAACGGTGCTGGTGCGCATGCTGTCCCGTGCTGAGGGCGTCGTCGGCGTCGACGGCTCACAGGCCATGCTCGACATCTGCCGCAAGCGCTTCTCTGACATTCCCGGCGCAGAGCAGAAGATTTCCCTACGCCTCGGCGGTCTCGACCATCTGCCCCTGCGCGACCAGGAGGCGGACTTCGCCTCCATCAACCTGGTGCTCCACCATCTGGAGGAGCTCAGCCCAGCGCTTGCCGAGGCAAGACGCATCCTGAACGGCCAGGGCAGGCTCTTCATCTCGGACTTTCTGCGCCACGACGACGAGACCATGCGAACCCGCTTCGGCGACCGCTGGCTCGGCTTCGAGGAAAGCAAGCTGGCCATCTTCCTGCGCGAAGCGGGCTTCAACCGCACGCACATCCGCAAGCAGAAGGTCGGCCGGGGCCTCACGCTGCTTCTGGTCACCTCCTATGTGGATCCGGGCTCTTCCCGCCTCACACTCTCTCCGCCAACAACTTCTTCCCTCTAACACGCACTCGCAAGGAATCGCACAATGGTTAAAGATCTTGATCTGTCGCTGGACTATCTGGTGAAGGACATTGAACAGGCCGATTTCGGACGCAAGGAAATGCAGCTCTCCGAACGCGAAATGCCGGGCCTCATGGAATGCATCAAGAAGTACGGTCCGGAAAAGCCCCTCAAGGGCGTGCGCATCACGGGCTCCCTGCACATGACCATCCAGACGGCCATGCTCATCAAGACCCTCTACGAACTTGGCGCCGACATACGCTGGGCCTCATGCAACATCTTCTCCACGCAGGACCATGCGGCCGCGGCCATTGCCGCCGACGGTCTCGCCAAGGTCTTCGCCTGGAAGGGCGAGTCGCTGGAAGACTACTGGTGGTGCACTGAGATGGCGCAGACCTGGCCCGACGGCAAGGGCCCCGACCTCATCGTCGACGACGGCGGCGACGCGACCCTGCTCATCCACAAGGGCTACGCCTGCGAGGAGGATCCCTCCCTCTTCGACCAGCCGGCCTCCTGCGAGGAGGAAGCCGTAATCATGGCTCGCCTCAAGGCCCGCTACGAGAAGGATCCCCGCCACTGGCACGAGATCGCCGCCCATGTGAAGGGCGTTTCCGAAGAGACCACCACCGGCGTGCACCGCCTCTACCAGCTCGCCGCCCAGGGCAAGCTCCTCTTCCCGGCCATCAACGTCAACGACTCGGTCACCAAGTCCAAGTTCGACAACCTCTACGGCTGCCGCGAGTCCCTGGCCGACGGCATCAAGCGCGCCACCGACATCATGATCGCCGGCAAGGTCGTCATGGTCTGCGGCTACGGCGACGTGGGCAAGGGCTGCGCCCAGTCCATGCGCGGCTTCGGCGCCCGCGTGCTGGTCTCCGAAATCGATCCCATCTGCGCCCTGCAGGCCGCCATGGAGGGCTTCGAAGTCTGCACCATGGAAGACGCCCTGCCCATCGCCGACATCTACGTCACCTGCACCGGCAACGTGCACGTCATCACCGGCAAGCACATGGAGCAGATGAAGGACGAAGCCATCGTCTGCAACATCGGCCACTTCGACAGCGAAATCGAGATGTCCTACCTCACCTCCACCGCAGGCTGCGTGAGGACCAACATCAAGCCCCAGGTGGACAAGTGGAAGCTGCTCTCCGGCCGCTCCATCATCGTGCTCGCCGAAGGTCGCCTCGTGAATCTGGGCTGCGCCACGGGCCACGCCAGCTTCGTCATGTCCAACAGCTTCACCAATCAGACTTTGGCCCAGCTGCGCCTCTGGCAGGACAAGACCCTCGAGAAGAAGGTCTACACCCTGCCCAAGGATCTGGACGAGGAAGTGGCCCGCCTGCACCTTGGCCGCATCGGCGCCAAGCTCACCAGGCTCACCCAGGAGCAGGCCGACTACCTCGGCATCACGGTTGAAGGCCCCTACAAGCCCGACAACTACCGCTACTAGCCCGCCGGCAGCAGGCACAAGCGCATCTTGCAGGGCGCGCGCCGGAAAGCTTCCGGCGCGCGCCCTTGCGTTCGGCATGCGCCCTGGAACCTGGGATTTGTTGCGATACATGCTTCGACCCGTCAAGAACCCTCCTGAGTTCGTTCTCTTCCATTGCTGGCGACCCGTCCAGCTTTAGGGTATGCTTCCCTTTCCCCATCCGCCCGCAAAGGCCCCATTTCCCAAGGAATACGCTTGAAACACGTCATCATCTACACAGACGGCTCCTGCCTCGGCAATCCCGGCGCCGGCGGGTGGTCCGCCATCCTTACATTGAAGGGCTCCAAGGCCCGCAAGGAGATCTGCGGCGGCTTCTCCCACACCACCAACAACCGCATGGAGATCCTGGCGGCCGTCAACGCTCTGGACCTCCTGACGGAGCCCTGCGAGGTCACCCTCCATTCCGATTCGCAGTACCTGTGCAACGCCGTCCAGAAGGGCTGGCTTGCCAGCTGGATCCGGCATGCCTGGATCAAGAGCGACAAGAAGCCCGTCAAGAACGTGGATCTCTGGATGCGGCTCGTGCCTCTGCTCAAGACCCACAAGGTCACCTTCAAGTGGCTGCGCGGCCACGCTGGCCATGCGGAGAACGAGCGCTGCGACGAGCTGGCCAGGGACTGCGCGGCCAGAAAGGAACTGCCGGAAGATGCCGGCTACGAAGAGGAATAGGCCAGGCGGGGGCAGGGCGGGGGAGAGCCGTCCCGGAAGCCCCCAGCGCAACGACAAAAACAGGACATCCCTACCGCCGCCTGCGTGCGGCAAAGGCCACGCCATGCACGACGAGATACCCTCCACGCCCCGCGCCGAGCAGACCGTCACCGTCCGCTTCATCCCCCAAGGCAGCGTCAGTACCGTCAAGCGGCCGAAGAACGTCCGCCAGCTCCTCCAGACCCTTGGCATCATGGAGGAGACGGCCCTCGTCATCCGGGACGGGCGGCTGCTGACCGAAGACCTGCCCATCCATCCCGGCCAGACCATCGACATCCAGCGCGTCGTTTCGGCAGGCTGAGGCCCAAACCGCCTTCAGGAAAACCCCATGTCCTTCCACTTTTCCGATGCCTTCGCCGAGAGCCTCCTCCTCGAGGACTGCCCCTACGGCGACCTCACCACCGACGCCCTCGGCATAGGCGGGCTATCCGGCCGCATGAGCTTCTATCCCCGAGCTCCCCGCTGCACCGTTTCGGGGATCGCCTTGGCTGCCAAAATCCTGCGCAAGGCAGGCCTTGCCTGCGAGGAGCTGCTGGAAGACGGCGCCCTGGCCGAAGGCTGTCCCTGCCTGCTCCAGGCCTCGGGCAGGGCCTCCGGGCTCCACAGCGCCTGGAAGATAGCCCAGAACGTGCTCGAATACATGACCGGCATCGCCACCCGCACGGAGGAGCTTGTCGCCAATGCCCGCAAGGCACGGCCGAACATTGCCGTTGCCGTGACGCGCAAGAACTTTCCGGGCGCCAAGCGCATGTGCCTGGCCGCAGCCACGGACGGCGGCGCCTCGGTGCACAGGGCAGGGCTCTCCGAAAGCGTCCTCGTCTTCGACAGGCACACGCTCTTTCTGGACGGCGAAGACAAGATCACGGCCCTCAGGGAGCGTCTGCCTCTGATGCGGGCCAAGGCCCCCGAAAAGCGCCTCGTTGCCGAAGCGTCCACGCTGGAGGAGGCCTCCCGCCTTGCCGACATTGGCCTCGACGCCATCCAGCTCGACAAGTTCTCCCTCAGCGACCTTGCCGAAGCCTGCAGGCTCATCCGCCAGACCTCTCCCGGCACCCTCGTGCTCGCGGCCGGCGGCATCAACGCCTCCAACGCCTACGAGACGGCTCTGCAGGGGCCGGACGTGCTCGTCACCAGCTGGGTCTACTTCGGCAAGCCCCAGGACATCCGCGTCGCCTTCGAACGCGACGCCTAAAGGAGCAGAACGCACGCCATGCTCGATCTCTTCAGCGGCGCCGGCTTCGCCGAGTCGGTGCGCCACTTCGCCATCGTCTTCATCCCCGCCTTCCTCGGCATCATCCTCCACGAAGTGGGCCACGGCTGGGCAGCCCTCAAAATGGGCGACCCCACGGCCAAGCTCGCGGGGCGCATCACCCTCAACCCCCTGCCGCACATCGACCCCATGGGCCTTTTGTGCTTCTTGCTCACAAGCCTCTCCGGCGCCTTCGTCTTCGGCTGGGCCAAGCCCGTGCCCGTGAACATGCGCTGCTTCAGGGATCCCAGGAAGGGGATGCTGCTCTGCTCCCTGGCCGGCCCCGGCACCAACGTCGTCCTGGCCTTCCTCTTTGCGGGGCTCCTCAAGCTCTTCCTCGTCCTCAATCCGGGCGTTCTCTACAGCGCCTCGCCTACGGAGGTCTTTCTGGCCTCCACGCTCTCCGCGGGCGTGAGCATCAACCTCTGCCTCGCCATTCTCAACATGCTCCCCGTCCCGCCTCTGGACGGCAGCAAGGTGCTGGCTTATTTTCTGCCTGCCCGCGCGGCCTTCTCCTATCTCGCCTGGCAGCGCTGGGGCTTTCTCGTCCTGCTGGTCCTGATCGTCGCGGGCCTGCTGGACAAGATTCTCGTTCCGCTTCTGCAGGGAAGCTACAAGCTCGTGCTGAGCCTCTTCGGCATCTAACTACCATTGAAGGATTTTTCCCATGAACAATGAAATCCGCACCTGTTCGGGCATGCGTCCCACCGGTCCCCTCCACCTTGGCCACTACTTCGGCGTTCTCAAGAACTGGGTGGATCTCCAGAACACCCAGCGCGCCTTCTTCTTCGTGGCCGACTGGCACGCCCTGACCACGGACTTCAACCGCACCGAGCAGCTCCGGCAGAACACGCTGGAGATGGTCAAGGACTGGGTGGGCGCAGGCCTTGATCCCGACAAGTGCACCATCTTCCGCCAGTCCGACCTCAAGGAGCACGCCGAGCTCTCCCTGCTGCTCAGCATGATCACCCCCGTTTCCTGGGTGGAGCGCAACCCCACCTACAAGGAACAGCAGCAGCAGATCACCACCAAGGACCTCAGCAACACGGGCTTTCTCTGCTATCCCATCCTCATGGCCGCCGACATCCTCATGTACCGCCCCCAGGGCGTCCCGGTGGGCGAGGACCAGCTGCCGCACATGGAGCTCACCCGCGAGATCTGCCGGCGCTTCAACTTCCTCTA
>JAEEGI010001984.1_pt1 | contig 50653 bp, 32 predicted proteins | sample 8958751 | NCBI WGS metagenome assembly JAEEGI01 (sample SAMN16246545, study PRJNA631951) | gut metagenome | biome: gut microbiome; feature: rumen; material: KS-attached | host: Bos | place: Iran: Karaj | collected 2018-10
CCACTGGGCGTTACGCCTTGAGCCGCGGAGGCAGGCTTGCCGCTTTCGTACATCACGGCCTCGCTGCTCGGTGCAGGCAGGTAAAGCGTTGCGACAGCTTTGCCCCGAGGCGGCGGCTTGTTTCCCTCCGTGCGTCGCGCGAGAACATTTTATTGGCTGGCAAAATTTTGAATTGTGGAATAATTGTCGTACCTTTGCCCCCGACTAAAACTAAAACACATGAAAAAACTCCTTATTTTCAGCTTCCTTCTGCTCTCTTCCCTCAGCATGATGGCAGATGCAAGCGTGACAAACACTTATGTGGAAAACCCCGATTTCGAGGCAAGGTTTGCCGGATGGGTCAACAACGGCTTCTATTATCAGGTCAACCAGAGTTTCGGCAAGAAACACGGCAAGGTATATATGGAAAGATGGGTGTCGTCGGGCAGCAAGCTCCCCAATGTGGAGATATGCCAAGACCTGTACCTTCCCGTCGGGACATACAAGCTGACGGCCGGTTGCCAGAACATCCAGCAGTCGGGGCAGATAGCAGAATGCAAAGGCGCCGTCCTGTATGCCAACGACGAGTCGGTGACGGTGACCGCGAGCAATGACTACAGCGTCACCTTTACCGTGCTGCAAGGCGTGACGCACATCGGTTTCAAGGTGACCGCGACCGACGCGAACTGGGCGGCCTTCGACAATGTGAGGCTGGTACGCCTCACCACGGACATAGAGGCCGAGCATGCCGAACTGCAGAAACTCATCACGAATGCCGAGGAGGCGCTTGGAGAGGGTGAAGGCGCCGCCGAGCTCGCCGCCTGCATAAGCGAGGCGAAAGCTCTGATAGAGAGCGGAACAGACGAGAACATCGGTGTCCTGGCCAAGCAGCTCAGCGACCTGACCCTCAACTATCGCATCCTGAACGCTACAGGCACGGCTCCCACGATAACAACCAACCAATATGTTGCGGCCGGAGCCACCATCCTGCTGGGACGCATGACGCTGAGCAGCTCGTCGGGCATCCTGGAGAAAGGCTTCTGCTGGAGCGAGCAGCCGGAACCCACAATCTTCGATAACCGCTCCACCCGCACCTTCTCGAGCAATGGCGACATATACCGCATGGAGAAACTCACCCCAGGCACCATGTACTATGTGCGTCCGTATGTCATAACCAAGAAATACAAGCTCTCCTATGGCGACGTGGTGAAGGTGCCCACGCTCCTGAAGGGCGCAGTGACTGCCGATTACGACAACGGCGGCAGCACCGACGAGAACAGCCGCATCTACTCTGCCATTCAGGAAATCCTGTGGCTCTACAACAATCTCTCCTCCGTCAAGGGCATCAAACTGAGCGTGCACTACGGAGCGCAGACGCAAACGGCCGACTGCTCCTATGGCGGCTACATGCGTGTAGGCCCCAATGCCTCTTACCAGCAGACGGGCACGGTACTGCACGAAACCAACCACGGCGTTGGCGTCGGCACGAGCGATGTCTGGTGGGACGGCAACTACCGTGCAGAGGGAAACAGAGGGAAATGGCTCGGGCCGCGTGCCACACAAATGATTCAGTTCCTCAATAAGGACGACGGCGCCTATATGACGGGCGACAACACGCATATGTGGCCGGTATCGTCGTACAAGGGACTGAACTACGGCATCAACGGCGCTCACGAAGACACCTACAATCCCGAGAACACGCTGCTCTATTACGGCAACGTCCTCATCACCCACGCCTTGCATCAGGACGGGCTCGTCTGCTCCGAATCGGTGGGATTCGCATCGCCCGCCTACACCTTCGCTCAAGAGGATGAAACGAAATACTACATCAAGACCACCGACGAGACCTTCGGCAACGAGACCTCGTACCTCTATGCCAACGAGGACGGAACGCTCTCGCAGAAAGCGATGAGCGCGGCTCAGGCACAAGCCGACGACAACTGCGCCTGGAATATCGTCTATACGCCGAAGACGGCCTACTATTCGCTCCGCAACGTGGGCACCGGACGCCTGCTGACGTGTTCCAGCCAGCGGTTCAGGACATCAACCCGCACATCACCCTCCACGGCGGAACGCGTGCAGCTGCTCCCGTCGAGAAAGAACTTCGTGAAAGGCCCCCTCAACACCCCGTCGTATTGGATTATCATCGGGAAAACCGCTATGAAGGCAAACAGCCAGACAATAATAGGCGGCGCGAATTTCGATGCCAACGACGACAACACCAAACAGCACTGGCTTATTCTCACGGCAGAAGAGGTGGACACCTTCGACAGCTACTGCATCGACAAGGCAATGCCCACCCTCGACGAGATACTCTTGGCAGCCAAAGCATCTGTGCAGACCGCCGCGCTCCCCCTCTCAGAAGAGATGAGCCTGGAAGCCGCTGCAACGCCCCTCACAGACCTCATAGCACAAACCGAAGCCGAGAAAGAAGGCTATAGCATCAACGACATAGAGAATGCCATCAGCAACCTCCGCGAAACATTCATCGCCTATCTCGGAAACGTGAAACCCGCCTCTGCCACACAGCCCATTCCCGCTACATGGCTCATCGACAACCCCTCTTTCAACGAGAACGCCGACGGATGGACAGGAGGCCCCGCAAGCATCAGCTCCGGTATCGCCGCATTCTCGCAGACGAAATTCGATACCTATCAAACCATCTCGCCCGAGCTCCCGGCAGGCAACTATGTGCTCTCCGTAAAAGCCTTCCAGCGCCCCGGAACCTATCAGAACACCTATGCCGACTGGGCTGAGGGCAAGGAAACCGTCAAGGCCCAACTCTATGCCACTTTCAGCGGGCAGACAGCAGACAGCGGACAGCAGGAGACGCTTCAACAAACCATCCACAACATTTGGGACGGAGCCAGCGAAACGAGAAAGACAGGGCAATGCTCATTCTACAGCAACCTGTATATACCCAGCAACGCCGTGGCAGCCAACTCATGGTTTGCCGACGGCTGCTACGAGAATCAGCTGACCATAGGCCTGGCTGTGCCTTCAACGCTGCTGATTGGCATCAGCTCGCAGGAATACGGCACATCATGGTGGACATGCTTCGACAACTTCGGCCTCCTCTACTACGGCCCCTACGAAGCAGGAACCGGCATCCACGAGATACAAACGCCCATGGCAGGCGATTCCGACGCTTGCTACTCGCTCGATGGCCGCCGCGTGAACAAAGCACAACAGAAGCACGGCATATATCTCTGGAAAGGGAAAAAGATTCTCTTCTAAAGGAAAAAGAACTGTTTTCTTTTTATATTTAAGAATTATGTCGTAACTTTGCAGCCGAAAAGAACATCAACCCTAAATACATTAACACTTATGACAGTCTCTGATTACAACTTTGCCGGTAAGAAGGCAATCGTGCGCGTTGACTTCAACGTGCCCTTGAATGAAAATGGTGAGATTACCGACGACACCCGCATCCGCGGTGCCATCCCCACCTTGAAGAAGATTATAGCCGATGGCGGCGCTGCCATCATCATGAGCCACATGGGCAAGCCCAAAGGTAAGGTGAACCCCAAGCTCTCGCTCGGCCAGATACGTGGTGCCGTGGAGAAGGCACTTGGATGTCCCGTTGCCTTTGCTCCGGATTGCGCCAAGGCTCAGGACGCAGCTGCTGCCCTGAAGATGGGCGAGGCTCTGCTTCTCGAAAACCTCCGCTACTATCCTGAAGAGGAAGGCAAGCCCGTAGGCATCGACAAGGAAGACCCCGCTTACGAAGACGCCAAGAAGGCTATGAAGGCAAGCCAGAAGGAGTTCGCCAAGACTTTGGCAAGCTATGCCGACTGCTACGTGATGGACGCCTTCGGAACAGCTCACAGAAAGCACGCCTCTACAGCCGTCATCGCTGATTATTTCGACGCCGACAACAAGATGCTCGGCTTCCTCATGGAGAAAGAAGTGCAGGCCGTGGACAATGTCCTCTCGAACATCAAGCGTCCCTTCGTTGCCATCATGGGCGGCTCGAAGGTGAGCACCAAGATCGGCATCATCGAGAACCTGCTCGGCAAGGTGGACAAGCTTATTCTTTGCGGCGGCATGACCTACACATTCATGAAGGCTCATGGCGGTGAGATAGGCAACAGCATCGTAGAGCTGGACAAGCTCGATGTGGCCCTCGGCGTAGAAGAGATGGCAAAGAAGAACGGCGTGGAGCTCGTTCTGGCAGAGGACAGCGTATGCTGCACCGGCTATGACTTCGGCACGTTCAGCGTGAAGCCAGGTGCTGAGGTGAAGACGTTCCCAAGCAACGCAATCGAGGAAGGCTGGGACGGCCTCGACGTAGGCCCCAAGAGCCAAGCCAAGTTTGCTAAGGCCATCGAGGGTGCAAAGACGATTCTCTGGAACGGCCCTGCAGGTTGCTTTGAGTGCGACGACTTCTGTGCCGGCAGCCGTGCCGTAGGCGAGGCTGTGGCAAAGGCAACCGCAGAAGGCGCTTTCTCCCTCATCGGCGGCGGCGACAGCGTGGCTTGCGTCCACAAGTTCGGCCTTGAGGACAAGGTGAGCTACATCTCTACCGGCGGTGGCGCTCTTCTCGAGGCTATCGAAGGCAAGATCCTTCCTGGCGTAGCTGCCATCAAGGGCTAAGCAAAATAGCTGAATGAAAGAATGAAAAAATGAAGAATGAAGTGTATCATGACTAAATCAGTTTGCTCATATTCATTCTTTCATTCTTTCATTCTTTCATTTTTATTACTGGTTTCCTGTTCTCACAAGCAGGAGGCCGTGCAGTTTGAAGCAGACAGCACAGGCATCGACACGACGGTTCTGTGTGTTGCCGTGATGCCTGCCATGAATTGTCTGCCGGTATATTATGCCGAAAGGAGCGGGCTTGCTGACAGTCTTGGCTTGGAGATGCAGGTGCTTCGCTATCAGGCACAAATGGATATCGACACGGCGGTTATCAACGGCTATGCCGATATCGCCTATACCGACCTGATTCGTAGCGCAAAGCTCAACAAGACAATCTCGGTTACGCCCTTTGCATCTTGCGACGAACCGCTCTCCCTCATCTCGCTCAAGACGAAGCGTGTGAAGCAAGTCAACCAGATGAAGGAGCAGATGATTGCCGTGAGTCGCCTTTCTGCAACGGATTATTGGACAGACCGACTGCTCGACAGCACGCGGACAAGCTACGACGACATCTATCGGCCGCAGGTAAACGACGTACAGCTCCGTGCCGAGATGCTGAGGCTGGGCCTCATTGATGCCGCGATGATGGGGGAGCCTTATGCGACTTGGATGACGATGCTTGGGCACAAACGCCTCTTCCAATCGAAGGGCAAGCAACCGCAGCTCTATGCATGGGCAAACATCTCTGCCACAAAGATGCAGCAGAAAGCTTTCCTCAAAGTGCTTGATGAGGCAATAGAGCGTATGGGAAAACTGAGCGAGGCTGACCTCCTGCGCGACATCCTGAAGCAGGAATACCTGTTGCCGCCGGCTTTGGTCGATTCGATGGCGTTGCCACCAGTCAAGCCCGTATCGGCCATTCGCACCGCAGATGTCGAGACTGCTGAAGCTTGGTTCAAGAAAAGAACCAGCCGCAAAAAGTAATTGTCATTCTTCTTCACTCTTCGTTTTCCATGGTTGACGCCAAGACACTCCGCCTCATCACACAGAATGGCCTGCAGAACTTTGCCGAAGGGCACATCCTGGACGGCATCGCTGCTCTGCGCTCTCTCCTTCCTTATTGTGCAGGGGACACGATTCTTTGTGCTGAGGCTGAGAGCCTGGAGGAGAACTACCATCACATGCTCTCGTTTCTCCGGAAAGGAGGGGACGATGAGAAGCGGGGCGAGGTGCAGAAGAGGCTTCAGCAAAAAGGCGTTTCCCTTTTGGAACAGGCAAACAGAGCCATTCGCATCAGCCTCGACAGCGACCTTTATTGCAGGGCTCGGAAGACGGTGTCACTTGATGCAGACATCCTCGAAACCGACGAAAGACAGGACGATATCTTCGACATGCTGTGGACTTCACCGCTTTGGACGGCAGGGGACACGGCGCTTTGGTACGACTTTATCCTGAGACAGAGGGACATGGTGCAGCAGCACTTGGCCGGAGCCTTGTTCCTTTCCCTATGGGAACATTACGATGCCGAGAAGATGCAGCTGCTGAACATGCTGGCTGAAAGCGAGTGCCATCGCACACACATCTCGGCTGCCTCCTATTTGCTGTTGCTTAGGCTGCGCCACAAGGAACTGGTGCCCCTGATGCCGCCTTTGCCTACGAGCCTTCTTTCCCGTAAAGGGAGGCGCCTCATTGCTCAGGTGCAGTACGAGTTTCTGCTGATGCTTGTCTCGGAGAAGGACATGGAGAAGGAGATGAAGGAAGCCGAGGGGCTCACCAACGACCTGCTTTCGGGCAAGCAGACGCTGAATGTGAGCAACATCAAGGAAATAGTCTCTTTGCGCGGACGCTACTTGAGGAACCGTTTGCAGCGAGGGCTCGACATCAATCTTTCCAAGATAGCGCTCCTGCACCACTGCCGCTATCTGCGTCGTGTCAGCCATTGGTTCCTGCCTTTCGACAAGACGCATCCCCTCTTCCAGTCGGTCATGATTGACGAGAAGGGCAATGAGAAGCAGCATCTCTCCACGCTGGTTGACCTCATCATGGATTGCGATGTCGATAAGTTGGCGATGCTTTATCTCGTTTCGAACGACAAGGACTTCTCGAAGGCAGTGCAGAGGCTGGACGAGCAGGAACTGCCCGACCTCGAGAATGCCGTGATTCCCGAGTACACCATCCGCTTCATCATGCAGGACCTCTATCGCTTCTTCATGCATTCTCCCCTGCACTCCCAACTCGTCAACCCTTTCCGAAAGGCTGAGACACTGCTCGGCTTCCCGGAAATAGCCACATTGTTCTTGGCCGAAGACTGTGTGAAATGCTGCGACTTGCTCTTTGAGCTCGGGCGTGACAAGCAGGTCCTCGCCATTCTCGATGACTTGATAAACAGGGAAGGCGCCTCTGCCATGGCCTTGCTTCTCAAGGGGAAAGCCTTGCGACAGCAGAAGCGTCTTGCCGAAGCCATCAGCTGTGTGCGCAACGCGGAAATGCTGGAGCCGGACAATCCGGACCTCATCCGTTTCCTCATCGAGTGCTATGTGATGCAGAACCGCTTCGAGGAGGAGCTGGAATACCTGCAGAGGCTGGCCGAGCTCGAACCCGAAAACAAACATCTCCCCCGCCTCATTGCTACGGCGATGGACAAGGCAGGCAGGAAGGAGGAAGCCTTGCAGCTCTTCTTCAAGCTGGATTATGAGTTGGCGGAGGACGATGAAGACCACAAAATCCTTGTTTCCTCCATCGCCGACACTGCGCTGGCCCTCGACAAACTCGACATTGCAGAGCGATACACCGAGAAGGAGCTGGAGCTCTTCGACGGCAAGAGGTGGGAAGCGCATCTCAGGATGGGACACATCAAACTGCTCGAAAACGACCTGAAAAGCTGCCTCGACCACTACGAACAGTTCGTCAACAATTTCGGCGAGCAGTTGGTGCCGGAAAAGAAAGTCGCGCTGGCCAAGTTTGGCGAGAGTTGGGAGATGCTCATCAGCAAAGGCATCAAGAGGCAGGACCTCCTGCTCATCCACGACATCCTGCTGGGCGACTCATAATCCCTTTTTAGCTCCCCTCACATTCCTTAAAGGGAAGGGGTAGGGAAGGGGCAGGAAGCGTTGCTTCTTCCTCAACGCTCCGCCTCTCTCTTTGCTTTGCAGAGATGTGCGAGGCCGCATTTGTCGCACTTCGGCCGCTGGGCTGTGCAAGTGTAGCGGCCGTGGAGGATGAGCCAATGATGGGCGTCGGGAATCTCTTCTTCTGTGAAATGACGGGTGAGCACCTGCTCGACGGAGAGCGGTGTCTTACAAGAGGATGGCACGAGCCCCAGCCGGTGGCTCACACGAAAGACATGGGTATCGACAGCCATCCGTGCCTCGCCCCAAACCACACTCAGCACCACATTGGCTGTCTTGCGGCCCACTCCGGGCAGCTCGGTCAGTTGCTTCAGGTCCTGCGGCACCTCGCCGCCGTATTTCTCCCAAAGCATTCGGGCCATCTCGGCAAGGTGCTTGGCTTTGTTGTTGGGGTAGGAGACGCTTTTTATGTAGTCGTAAATCACTTCGGGCGTCGCCAGAGCCATCGTCTCGGCGGTAGGATAGTCCTCGAAGAGGCGGGGCGTGACCTGATTGATGCGTTTGTCGGTGCATTGCGCACTCAGTATGACGGCCACGAGCAGCTGGAACGGATTGTCGTAGTGCAACTCCGTCTTGGCCTCCGGCATTGCCTGCCGGAAGTAGGCCGCCACTTCGCGATATAGCTGTTTGCGAGTCATGTTTTTTCCCTTTTTCTGTGGCTCAAAAAAACGCCTGCAGCGAGGCTTCAAAACGCCGCCTGCGGCGATTGCCAACGCCGCACGCGGAAATGGCCAACGCCGCACGCGGAAATTGCAATCGCCGCAGGCGGCGTTTTGGGGTTCTGCTATCTCCTTATTTTACTGCGACTTACGCCTTCGAAAGTCATCTTGACAGGAGCAATTGTTCCGTCCTCGTTGAAGATGAGCTTGTCGATGCAGGTGACGCGGTGGTTGCCATCGGTCTCTTCGAGCGGACGGCGGTGGTAGATGATGTAGTACTCGTCCTTGCCAGGCACTTTTATCACGCTGTGATGACCGGCGCCGCGAGCGATGCTCTCGTCCCTCTGCAGTATCTTGCCCTTGAGCTTGAAGGGGCCGAAAGGACTGTCGCTGATGGCGTAGGCCACGCAGTAGTCGGGACCGGTCCATCCGCCCTGGCTCCACATGAAGTAGTACTTGCCGTTTCGCTTCAGCATGAAGGGGCCTTCAACGTATTCCTTGCTCGGCGTTATCTCGTGGAACTTCTGCCCGTCTTCCCACGGCACGATGGAAAGGAGGTCGGGGCTCAGCTTGCAGACATTGCAATGCCGCCAGCCGCCGTAGAACATGTAGTATTGTCCGTCGTCGTCGCGGAAGACAAACTGGTCGATGGGTTGTGCGCCGTTGACTATCTCGTTGATGAGCGGCTTGCCGAGCGCGTCCTTGTAGGGACCTTCGGGCTTGTCGCTGACAGCCACGCCGATGCCGCCCACCTCGCCCTCATGCACGTCGTTGCCGCCGAAGAAGAGGTAGAACTTGTTGTTGGCCTCGATGATGGCAGGCGCCCAAAGCGCTCTGCGGAGCCAAGGGATGTCGGCCTTGGTGATGACGTTCTCGTGCTTTGTCCAGTTCACGAGGTCTTTGCTCGAGAAGGCGTCGAAGTGAAGCTGCTCGTCGTAGGGCGCACTGAATGTCGGGAACACCCAGTACTTGCCGTCCAGCACGGCGCCTTCAGGATCGGCATACCAGCCCTGGAAGATAGGGTTGCCGCTGGTCTTTTTCTTCTTAGCGTCGACAGTCGCCTGGATGCAGCACAATGCGAGGATAAGGAGTAAGACTCTGCGTCCCCCTTTAGGGGAAGAACTAAAAGTTTTCATCTTATTTGATTCTTTCGTTGTTATCTTTTTCACAATCCCCCCTAATGGGGACTGGGGATTCTTAGTCCTCCACTACACCCTGCTTCGTGGAGAAGGTGTCGATGAAGCCTTGGAAGATTTCCTCCACGCGGTCCACAGTTTTCCTGCGGAACTTGCCGCTGCGGGGATAGAGCTTCGTGCCCTTCTTGTTGACGGCGAGCTTGTCCGTAATCCACTCCTCTGCCTTGTAGGGCACACCGTTCTTGCCCTCCATGTCCTCATTATAATAATAGGAAATCTGTGTGATGGTAAGGGCGACTTTCTTTCCCTTGACAGTAGCACTCAGCAGATAGCGGAAGCGGGTGCGGTCGAGGTTGAGGAAGACGTGGCTGAAGGTCATGTACTCCTCAATGCGAGCCACGATGGTGCCGTTCTCCTTCTCTTCGGAGATGACGCGTGTGTAGGGCTGCATCTTGTCGTGAATGGCATTCGCGATAATGGTGTTGGAGATGTAGGCATGCAAACCGTCGTAGATTTGTTGCTCACTCTTGTCCGTCACGCTGAAGTTCTTCTGGAAGGTGACGACGCCGTCCACTTCAGGGACTGCCCCAAGCAGATACTTGGGGTCTTTCATGTAATCCCTCTTTCCTGCCATGAGGAAAAGAGGCAAGCAGAATAGAAGGATAAAGACCCCTCCAAACCTCCCCTTAAAGGGGAGACTTAATAATGAGTTAGTTTTCATAATCGATATATTCTATATTATATTTAACGTTTAATCATTTGCCATCTGTCTCCCTCCCTTATGGGAGGGTCGGGGAGGGGGCTTATTCGTATCTTATTGCTTCGATGGGGTCCATAAGCGCTGCCTTTCTGGCAGGAACGTAGCCGAAGAAGATGCCGATGAAGGCACAGATGCAGAAGCTCAAGCCTACACTCCATAGTGGCACGCTGCTCGGCAACATGAACACATCCTTTGCCAGCCAACTGCCCCCGTAGCCGAGGGCAACGCCAAGCAAGGCGCCCGTCAACGATATCAGGACGCTCTCGATGAGGAACTGGCTCATGATGTCGATGCCCCTGGCGCCTACACTCATGCGAAGGCCAATCTCCTTCGTACGCTCCGTCACGCTCACCAACATGATGTTCATGATGCCGATGCCTGCCACGAGCAGCGAGAAGGCTGCTGCCACGACAAGGATGAGGGTGATGGTGTCCATCGTGGTCGACATCGTCTCCATCCATTCTGCCTGCGAACGGATGGTGAAGTCGTCGTCGGCATCCTCCTTGAGCTTGTGGTTGCGGCGCAGTATCTGCGTCACTTCCTCGATGGCATCGTCGCTCAGCTCTTCTGCGAGGGCACTCATCACGATGCTGCTGAAGAAGGTCTGTGCGGCAAGGCGTTTCATGACGGTCGTATAGGGAGCAATCATCAGATTGTCCTGATCCATTCCCCAGCTATTGTAGCCTTTCGACTTCAGTACGCCTACGATGCGGAACGGGATGCTCTTGAAGCGGACAACCTTGCCGATGCAGTCGGCATCCTCGCTGCCGAAGAGCTCCTTGACGACGGTCGTTCCCACAAGACACACCTTGGCGCTCTTCAGCACGTCTTCCTCGGTGAAGCAGTCGCCACTCTTGATGTCCCAAAGCTTGATGGTCATGTAGTCAGGACTCTCGCCGTACATGGTGCTTGTGGTGTTCTTGGAACCATGAATGACCTGGCCGCTGCTTGTCACTTCGGGGCTGACGTGAGTGATGAGTGTCGCTTCGTTGAGGATGCTCTCGTAGTCTGCCATCTTAAGCGTCTGCATGGCCGATGGGTCCAAGCGTACGCCGCCTCGCATATCGCCGCCAGGACGAATGGTCAGCAGGTTCGTGCCCATCTTGCTCAGGTCTTCGCGAATGCTTTGCTTCGAGCCTTGTCCGATGGCCATCATGATGATGACCGCAGCCACACCGATGATGATGCCAAGCATGCTCAGGAAGGAGCGGAACTTGTTGCTCATGATGGCGGTGAGGGCAACTTCAAGTAGGTTCGTTATGCTCATTGTTAATCGTCGTTAGTGTTAGGCAAAGCAGCCAGCGCGTCTCTCGCGTCGAGGATGTTTGTGTTCTCCACATCATCGCGAATCTTGCCGTCGCTAAGCATGATGTTGCGGCTGCTGTATTGTGCTATCTCGGGGTTGTGTGTGACGAAGATGATGGTGCGTCCTTGCCTGTGCAGCTCTTGGAAGAGGCACAGTATCTCGAAGGAAGTGCGTGTGTCGAGGTTACCTGTCGCCTCGTCGGCAAGGATGACGGCAGGGTTGTTGACCAGTGCCCTTGCGATGGCCACGCGCTGCATCTGTCCGCCCGACATCTGGTTGCTCTTGTGGTCGAGGCGGTCGCCAAGCCCCACGGCCTGCAATGCCTTGATGGCCGCCTCTCGACGCTGTCGTGCGTTGTATGTCTTGTTATACATGAGGGGCAGCTCGACATTCTCCACAGCCGTCGTCTTGGCAAGCAGGTTGTAGTTCTGGAAGATGAAGCCTATCTTGCGATTGCGCAGGACGGCCCTTTCGCTGCGACGCATCTTGCGGACAGGAACGCCGTCGAGGATGTACTCGCCGCTGGTTGGCGTGTCGAGGCAGCCAAGCTGGTTGAGCAGCGTGCTTTTGCCGGAGCCGGATGTGCCCATGATGGTGACGAACTCGCCCTCGTGTATCTTGAAGCTGACGCCTCGAAGGGCCTTCACCACTTCACTGCCTACATGGAACTCGCGCCGCACGTCCTGCAGTTCGATGACGACCTTGGACCCCCTATTCCCCTTTAAGGGGGACTCTTGCTTGTTATTAACGTCTGACATATATTGTAACTTTATTCCCCCTAAGGGGGTCAGGGGTCTATTTCTTCTTATCCTTATCTTGGTTCCTGTTCCTGGGCTTGGGCATGAAGGGGTTGCTGTTCTGCTGCGCCCCGTCCTCAAGGTCGGGCATGCTGCTTTGTACATCGATGATGACCTTGGCGCCTGCCGAGAGGCCGCTTGTTATCTGTGTCAGCGTACCATTCGTCACGCCTGTCTGCACGGCGATGGCTTTGAGGTTGGGGCCTTCCTTTGTCCATACCTTCAGAGGGCTCTCCACGTCCGTTATCGTCTCGCCTTCGTTGAGCATGGCCTCGCTTGGCTTGAAGCGGAGCGCTTTGCTGGGAATGGCAAGCACACCGGGCATCTCGAGCGTGTAGATGTTGACATTAGCCGTGAGGCCTGGCTTGAGCTTGAGGTCTTGGTTGGGAGCGCTGATGACGACCTGATAGGTCACCACATTGCTCTCTGTCGTGGGCTGCTGACGAACCTGAGTCACGGCGCCTTCGAAGGTGTCGTTGGGGAAAGCATCGACTGTGAAGCTGACGCGCTGCCCTTCCTTCACTTCGCCTATGTCTGCCTCGTCCACATCAGCGATGACGCGCATGTCGGTCAGGTCCTTGGCAATCGTGAAGAGCGTAGGCGTGTTGAAACTCGAGGCGACGGTCTGTCCTTCCTCCACCTCCTTCTTCAGCACGACGCCGTCGATGGGACTGGTGATGGTGGCATAGCCGAGGTTTGTCTGTGCCTTCTTGACGCTTTCTCTCTGATGAGTGACTGTCTGCTGCGCCTTGATGTAGGCGAGGCGGGCCTGCTCGAAGTCGTTGGCCGAGATGAGGCCTTTGTCGTAGAGCGCCTTGAAGCGTTCATAGTTGGTCTTCTGGTAATCGAGGTCGCTCTGTGCGCTCTTCAGGTTTGCCTGTGCGCTGCTCAGCTCGCTTATGAGGTTCGTGCGGTCGAGCTCTGCGATGATTTGGCCGGCCTTGACCACGCTGTTGTAGTCGACATAGAGCTTGCTGACGATGCCGCTCACCTGTGTGCCGACATCGACGCTCGTCACGGGTTCGATGGTGCCGGTGGCTGTCACACTTGTGGTGACGTCCTGTACTGCGGCTTCTGCCTCTGTGTAGGTAAATTCAATCTTCTTGCTGCAACTGCCCACTGTGGCTGCTGCAACTATCAGCATCGCTGCTTTGATGAATGTGTGGGTTCTCATCTTATATAATATATAATAATGTATATCGTTTTATAGTTCAATCTTCTCTCCTGTGTAGAACTTGAGGAGCTGAATGTTGAGCAGCGCCATGTACTTGCTTTGCAGCATGTCCTGCTCGGCGCTGATGACGTTGTCGCGGCCTTGCAGCACATCCACGGTGTTCTTCAATCCGTTCTGGAACTGCTCGTTCAGGAGCTCGTAGCTTGCTTCCTGACTCTTGACGCGAGCCTTTGCAGCAATATAGTTCTGCTGGCCGCTGTTGGCATTGAGCCAGTACTGCTCGATGGTGCTGGAGAGCGCGTTCTTCCTGTCCTGCAGGTCGAGTTTCGACGAGAGCTGTTGCAGCTTTGCCGTCTTGACGTTCGACATGTTGCGACGGTTGTCGAAGATGGGCACACTGAAGTTGAGGCCGGCGCTCATGTTGAGGTTCGTCTTCATCTGTTCCCCCCAGCCGTTGCTGCTGCCTGTCGAGTGGTTGCTGCCCAGGCTTGCGCTTGCGCCAATGGTGGGATAGAAGCCGCGTTTGGCTATGTCGAGCTGCATGTCGGCTGCCTCGATGCTGAGCTCGGCGCTCTTTATCTCGGGACGCATGTCGAGGGCCTTTGCGTAAGCCTCCTGCGCGCTTGGCACGAGTGCCATCACCTGCTCGTCGGTCGGGATGTTGCCTGCCACATCGAAGGATGTGTTGAGGTCGAGCTCGAGGAGCGCCTTGAGCTGACGCTTGTAGTTGGCAAGCTGTGTCTCGCTATTGACCACAGCATATTGTGCGCTGCTCAGTTGTGCCTCGAGCTGCACGACGTCTGCCCTTGCCATCTGCCCTTGCTTCATCATCTCCAGGCCGCGGTCGTATTGGCTTTGTGCCGTGGTGAGAAGTTGTTCGTTGACGCGCTTGGCTTCCTTCGTGTACATGATTTGTACATACAGCTGCGCTATCTGTTCCTGGATGGAAAGCTCGCTTTGCTCTGTGGTGAGCTTCGTGATGCGGTTCTCCAGCTCCTGAGCCTTGATGTTCTTGTAGTTGATGCCTCCGTTCCAGAGCGTTACATTGGCATTGAGGCCGTAGGTGCCTTGGTAGGTGACATTGCTGCGGGTGCTTGTCACCTGGTCGCCTTGCACGACAGCCATGACCTCGGTAAACGGACGATAGCCCATGCCTTGGTTTGTACTGAAGCTGAGGCTGGGGAAGAGTGCGCCTTTATCTTGCCACAGGTTCACCTCGCCTCGTTCTTCGCTGATGCGATTCTTCTGTACTTGTATGTTATGCTCCAATGCGTAGTCCAGACAGTCTTGCAACGTCCAGGCCTGCTGTGCAGCGGCAGAAGCGGCACAGAGCATAAAGAGGGATAGAATTTTTGTTTTCATTTAACGATATTACCAATGTTTTGCTATGCAAATATAGACAATTTTCCTGAAATGGATGCAACTCCTGTAAAGAAAAACCGGCAATAATGCCGTTTCATCTTTTTGTTTTCCGTCTTTTATCTTTTGTCTTTTCGCCTTTTTGCTTATTATTCTCCCTGTTCCTTGTTCTTCCAGCGCAGGTTGCGTACCTGTAATCGCAAGTTGAGTTTCCCCGTTCGCAGCCTGTATCTCTGCAAACGCAGGTTGCGTATGAAGAATTGCGTGTCTTGGAAACAAAAAGAGAGAAGCGTGTGTGACTATTCTTTAAGTGTGAGGTGACGGAATTGGTGCCGCCGTCGGACATAATATTCCCACAGGAGGTTGATGGGGGAGAGTATGTGCTCGTAGGATACGACGGTAGCTGCCAGGTTCTTGTCTCTGTCTTCCCTGAAGTCCTTCTGTATGCGTCGGAAGTCGAGATGTGCCTTCAGCACGGCTTTGCAAGCAGCCCAGTGACCGCCTGCCAGGAAGTGAAGGGCAGCAGCTGCATCGAGCAGCCGGCGCCAGGGCATGACTTTGCCGAACCTGTCTTCCGGCAAGTTCTTGTAGAGGAGCAGCAGATTGTTCCGGAAGTTGAGGTAAGCCTTCTGCGGACTCTCCTTGGGCAGAGTGCCGCCGCCCACATGATAGACTACGCTTTGGGGAATGCAGACGATACCGTAGCCGCGACTTCTGAGGCGCCAGCAGAGGTCTATCTCCTCCTGATGCGCAAAGAAGCGGGCATCCAGTCCGCCCACCTCAAGATAGATGTCGCGCCGGATGAGCAGGGCTGCTCCTGTTGCCCAGGCCAAAGCGGCAACGGTGTCGTACTGGCCTTCGTCGCGCTCTACTGTGCCAAGGATGCGACCTCGGCAGAAAGGGAAGCCCAGCCGGTCGATGTAGCCGCCGCAAGCTCCTGCATACTCCAGCATGTCCGGCGCCCATTCGCATCGTATCTTTGGCTGGCAGGCAGCCACTTCGGGATGCGCCTCCATGTAGTCGAGCATCGGCTGCAGCCAACCCTCTTCCACACGGACATCGCTGTTGAGCAGCAGGCAGAGGTCGCACTCCACCTCAGCGATGGCTTTGTTGTAGCCTTCGGCAAAGCCGTAATTGCGGTCGAAAGAGAGGGTGCGGATGCCAGGGAACTGCTCGGCAAGCAGCTTGAGCGAGTCGTCATTGCTGCCGTTGTCGGCCACAACGACCTCAGCCTCGGGCGAATGCTCGATGACCGATGGCAGGAAGCGCCGCAACATGTCGGCTCCGTTCCAGTTGAGTATGACGATGCCCAAAGTCATTTGCTATTTATGGCCCCCTTCAGGAGAGGGAGATTGGATTCCGTGTTAATTCGTTTCTGATAGTTCTTCTTTTCTCATCCTCCTTTCTCCCCTCCGTTGGAAGGGACGGGGGAGGCTGTCCCTTTCAGCGCGTCGCCCTTTTCATTCCATTCGCCCAGATGAACTGGCACGACAATGTTGTCCATTGCCCGCCCTTCTGTATGCACCTCGACGCGTATGTAGTTGTCCGTGAAGCCGTGCAGTATGCCGGCATTCTTGCTGTGCTCCAGCAGGACAGGGCGCGTCTGCCCTTTATATATATTATAATGTGTACGCAGTTTCTCGTCGCTCAGCGACAGGATCTGCTGACTGCGCTCGTGCTTCTTCTGCGGCGACACCTTGCCTGGAATGCCGAGAGCCTTCGTGCCCGGGCGTTCGCTGTAGCTGAACACATGGTACTGGCTGACGGGCAAGTCCTGCATGAACTTGTAGGCATCGGCGAAGAGTTCGTCAGTCTCGCCACGCATGCCCACGATGACATCCACGCCGATGAAGGCATCGGGGATGTATGTCCTCACCTCTTCTATCTTCTCAAGGAAGAACTTTGTGTCGTAGCGACGATGCATCAGCTTGAGCACCTCGTCGCTGCCGCTCTGCAGAGGGATGTGGAAGTGCGGCATGAAGGCTCGGCTCTGGCTGCAGAAACGGATGACATCCTCGGTGAGCAGGTTCGGCTCGATGCTGCTGATGCGGTAGCGCTGGATGCCTTCCACCTCGTCGAGGGCTTTCAGGAGGTCGATGAACGCCTCGCCCGTGGTCTTGCCGAAGTCGCCGATGTTGACGCCTGTCAGCACGATTTCCTTGCCTCCCTGCTGTGCTGCCTCTTCTGCCTGCTCGACGAGTGAGGCGATGCTGCCGTTCCTGCTCCTTCCTCTTGCAAAAGGAATCGTGCAGTATGTGCAGAAGTAGTCGCAGCCGTCCTGCACCTTGAGAAAGAAACGGGTGCGTTCGCCGCGGGCGCAGGCCGGCACGAACAATGCCCTCTTGTCTTCCTCCTTTGAAGGGCTTGACTCCTCTCCCTTGAAAGCGAGGCTATCGGCTATCCGCTTCACTATCTCCCCCTTTTGCTTCCCATTTACGAAGAGGAAGTTTTCTCCCCATAAAGGAGGAGTCAGAGGAGGTCTATAGCAGCCCGTCACCACCATCAAAGCATCGGGATGCTTGCGGTGGAGCCGGCTGATGGCCTGACGGCTCTTGCTGTCCGCCACCTCTGTGACGCTGCAAGTGTTCACGATGCAGATGTCCGCAGCCTCTCCGTTCCTGGCAACACTGACGCCAGCATCCTCCATTTGCTTCTGGATGGTACTCGTCTCTGCGAAGTTCAACTTGCAGCCGAGGGTGTAGAAGATTGCCTTTTTACCTTTTAGCGCTTTCACGCCACAAAGTTACGACTTTTCCCCGAAAACGCCAAAACTTTTAAGAAAAGATAAGAAAAGCCATTGTTGATAATCAGGCACTTAGAAAAAACTTGTGAAAAATGATGAAAAAAAGTGCGCAAAATTTGCACGTAATCCAAAAAATAGCCGTACCTTTGCACCGTTTTAAAGAACAATTGATTGTTTTACAAGTTTTAAAAAGCAAAAAAGAAATGAAAAAGTTAGCATTTTTGTTCGCAGCTGTTGTAGCAGTATCTTTCGCATCTTGCGGTCAGAAGACTGAGAAGGCTTGTGAGGAAGTTGATAGCGTATGCGAAGTTGTAGAAGAAGCTTGCGCTGACACTTGCGCTTGCGACACTTGCGTTTGCGACACCTGCGCTTGCCCCGTAGCTGAATAATCAACAGACGAGCAAAAAAAGTCACGGAGGGCTGCACCGATAGGTGTGGCCCTCTTTTTTATTTCTAAAATAAGGAGTTGTGTCAAAATACGCCCCATAGCTTTAAACCACGAATTGCACGAATTTATAATTAACGTGAGTTCGACGAAAAAATAATTCATGGGCAATTAATGGGAATTATATGTTAAAGATAAAACAAAATTCGTGTAATTCTTGAAAGCTCTTGCATCAAGGCGCGATTGTAGTCAATTCGTGGTAAAAATAAAAAAGAGGGTATGTCCGTTCTTGGACATACCCTCTGGTGTGTCAGGATAAGTATTGAGTGTTACTTCCTGAGAGTCTTCTTGCCGCCCTCGATGACGATGCCCTTGTAGTCCTTGCCAACCCTCTGGCCAGCCAGGTTGTAGGTTCCCTCGTCGTCGGAGAGGGTTGGGGTGAGGCTCTCTATGCCGTCGATGTAGTCCTGACGGGCAAACGTTACCCATTCGCCTGCCACTATATGATCATTGTTGACGACGCCGAATTTTTCAGCATAGAATGCTCCGACAGGCTCGATGATCTGAATGCCGTCGTTCAGGGAAATATCCTCGAAGTAGGCGAACGAGCCCCAGCCGCCCTTTGCTCTTAGCATCGTTTCATTCCCCTTCATTGTCAGGGTCGGGAAGAGCATCGAGCCGGACCTTTGTCCACGGAAGCCATAGGAGTTCTCCTCGTCTATGCCTTCTGCCGTGATGCTCACGCCGTCGGTCAACACCAGATTGGCAGTTGTTTGGAGTGCTCTTAGGTTGGCCCTGATATAGAGCGAACCGCCGCCGTAGAAGGTCACATTGTCGGTGTCGGCAGTCTTCCGGATGTTCATGCCATAGGTGTTGTCGTTGGCAATGATGGTGTTACTTCCGAGCAACTCTACCTTCATGGTGCCCATGTTTGCTTCCACACCGATTTCCGTTGTGTTGATGTAGGCATTGTTGAGCGTCAGCGTCTGTGTCATGGGGTTGTAGCTGACTTTGCCGTCGCCCAGGATGTCATGCTTGTTGATGTCGTAAACTCCCACGCCGGATACAGCGAGGTCATAGGCAACGAGCTCGTCACGACTTGTCGTCAGCAGGTAGGTTGTCCTGGCAGACGTGTAGTGGGCATTGCCGGCAAAGGTGGCAATTATCGTAGCAGAGCCTTCCCTCAGGATGGTCGGAGTGCCCGTTAAGGCATCCACCCTTGCGACGGACTCGTCGGAACTCTTGTAGGTGACGGCTATGTTGCCCGGCGACTTCTGCAGCTTAGGCGTATTCAGTACCGTGCCCATTCCGGCTCTCACAATCTTCTCGCTGAACGCCATGCTTGCGGCTTTCTTCTTGTAGACGGCCCGGATGGTGACGTCGTGGCAAGGCATGATGAAGAACGCATTCTTATCGCTGGAATTCTGTACATGTTCCAGGCCTTTGTTGTTGCCGACAATCTCCCAGCGGAGGAAGTCGTCCTGCCATTCCTCTTCAGGCTCGGGCATGATTACCTGGCCGCCGCGCACCAGCAGCTTCTTGCTCCAGCTCGAGTTTTGCTTCGGTGGCAGATCGCCGTATTCATCGGGAGTTGCTGTTGCGGCAAGACCATCCTCCACAGTCAGCGTGTACTTCTCTGGAGTCTTATTGACTTTACGGAAAATTGTGAACCAAGGAGTCTCTCTAAGAACTACTTCCCCTTCGTCTGTGAGGACCTTTTGGACGATTTCCACTTCGTCAAGTTCAGAAACTCCACACCTAATACTATAAGTAACAGGTTTGGGCGTGATGGTAACGCTCATGTTATTGAAGGTATAGTTGAAGAAATCATCAGATATGTCATCAAGTTTAGTGATGGCATGGACCTTGTTTCGGCCAATGGACCGGAAGGTGATGGTCTGCGAAGGCGGCTCCTCGCCAAATACCCACTCGAAGCGAATCGTGCTCTTGTCGGGCTTTATTGTATAGTCGGGACCGCTGTAGTCGGTGACGCGAGTCTCCTCAGCATCGCATAATATGCAGGTGTGCCTCTCCATGCCCTTGATCTTCGTTGTTGCCTCGCGGATGGTCTCCCATTCGCCCCACTTGTGGCCGGGGTGATGTACTATATCGCCCTTATAATTAAGTTTTCCGCAATAACCGCAATATTCATCGCCAGTGTAGCCGTCTTTCGTACAGGTCGTATAGATTTCTCCTACACTATCCCAGTCATACGTTACCACACCAGTGCCATAGTGGTAGCATCCGTGCTTGAGAGGAGTCCTTTTGCCCTTCACCTCCTCGTTGCAGCGCCTGCAAGTGTAATAGCCTTCGAAGCCATACTTGGCATCATTCGGCTTCGCTGGCCTACCATTCCAAATCGTCGTGCAGTACTCCACAATCTCTGTGCCTGGATTCGGTGTGCTGGGCAGGTCGTGACCGAGGGCAGGGATGCGTGCGCCTTCCACAAGTATCTCGTGACAGTCAGCGCAAAGTGTATGGGGTTCGTGGCCGTGGCTATTGCAAGTCGGCTCCACGCGCCCACTCATTATGGTTCCGCCCGTGTGGTCGCATTCCTCAGTAACTGCGAAGATAGCAGCAGGCCCATTTTTCATCCTGAACGTAGCCGTGGAAGTTGTCGGTTGCATGAAAGTCAGGCGAGGCAGTTCGATGTAGCCGCTGCCCCAGTCGATGGTCGAGTTATTATCGCCTAAAAAGCCTACTGCATCATACCACATCACGAACTTGACAGGACCGCCGCTGGTATAATACATCTTCCTTGCCGATTCCGGGTTGTACTGAATGGTAACAATATCTCCTTCCTTTGCATAGTCCCTGTCGGCTGTGCCGCCTTCTATCATCACGGGATAGCTGCCGTAGGGGAAGGATTTGGTTTCTTCGTAGTAACATGTCTGGCAATGACGTACCATCCTTCCTGGCTCGTCGGCAGACTTGGGAACTCTCGCGCATAGCCACATCTCCCATGTGTGGTTCTCGATTTTCCATTCGTCGCAGCCCTTGCACTTGAAGCTGTGGGACAAGGGGCCTCGTTTGCACTTCTGTGGGTCGGGAACGTACTTGCCATTTTTAGTAATAAACATGCCTTCGTCGTTGATTGAGTAATAGTCATGCACGTGCGGCAACTTGTCCGTCTTCACGGTCTTGTAGTATCCGCAGGCGGAGCATATCAAATTGCTCTCGCCCATCCTCTTCTCGGTTGGTTCGGTGACGACTTCCGTCTCGTCGAAGTTGTGGTCTTCCTTCGGGTCGGGGCCTATGACGCCGCACCTGCAGACAAACCAGTGCTGCGTGAGGCTGTGCCTTGCCACGTCGAAGCTGTGAACGTGGTTCGGCTCCACCTTCGGGATGACTTCGCTGATTGCAAAGGAGCAGTCCCTACATACCTGTTCGCGCAAGCCTGTCTCGTCGGAGGTGGCAGGCTTTACGAGTGTCCAGTCGTTGAAGCGGTGCTTGGAGGTTCTCAGCCTTTCGCCACAGCCACCGAGGCAGTAGTAGCCATGAGTCTCATCATTAATATTGTAGTAGAATCCAAACACGTGCTTTGGTTTGAGATTGGCTACATTCGAAGTGACGTTGTCTATTTCGTTGAATACATCACACTTGAACTGGCGATAGTGGTATCCGTTGCATTCTTCAATATTAATCTCAACCTTCAGTGTCGGGGCATTTTCGCTTCCATCGACTCCTTCTGCCGGCATCCATGATGTGTCTGGGTCTTTATCCCATTTTTGCCACCACTGGTATTGCAAGTCTTCGCCACCGGCGTACACCTTGAAGGTAGCGTAGCGTGTGAGTACTCCGCCTGCAGCTTCCGCCCGTGGGCCTTCATATTCGCTCACCTTGCCAGTGTAGTCGGTCGGATGTGTGATGATGTAGGGCTTGCCGTCGGAGGTGGCCTCTACGTATGGAATGGAGACGATGTCTATGTTATAGTTGCAGACTGTGCAGCTGACCTGAGCCGTGCCGTTCGTGCGGGTGCTTGGGTTGGGTGCAACCAGAATGACGGGTGCTCCCTCGGTGTGGATAGCCTTGTCGATGGCTTTGCCGCAGTCGATGCAGACATGCCAGTGTGCGTTCCCGTCTTTGCTCCATGCCGTGCTCACGTCGGGGTGTTCGCAGCCCTCGTCGTGCTGGCAGAACTCGAGGCATTGGTCGTCTTCGTAGCACCAGTGCTCGGCGAAGTCGTCGCTCTCGATGCAGAAGTCGTGTTCGCATCCCTTCTCGGAGATGTTGTCATGGCAGCAGTCTAAGCAGAGCTCGCAGACGTCGCATTGGTCGTTGCCTTCATAGCAGTCGCCGCACTGCTCACAGATGAAGTGGTCGCCCTGGTCGTCGCTCTCGGGGCAGAAGCCGTGTTCGCAGTGTTCCCAGCAGTTCTCGCATAGGCCGCAGAACTCGCAGAGCTCGCTGTCTTCGAAGCAGTCGCCGCAGTCGGGACAGACGTGTGCTTCCCAGTCAGAGCCGTCGGGGCAGAGACCGTGCTCGCAATGATGGTCAGCTTGGCAGTCGAGGCACAGGCCGCAGTACTCGCACTCTTCGTCCTGCGGGCATTGTCCGCACCCGGGACAGAGATGGTCTTCGAAGTCATAGGATGCGATGCAGTAGCCGTGGTCGCAGCCGCTCGACTCGCTGAAATCGTGGCAGCAGTCCTCGCATAATCCGCAGTCGTCGCACAGGCTGATGCCGAGGCTCTCGATACACTTGCCGCACAGTTCGCATTTCCAGTCGTTATCGATGCAGCAGAAATTGCAGTGTTGTCCGCCGTAATCGCAGAACTGGATATCTCCATCGAAGCAGTGGTCGCATTCGGAACAATGCGTCTCGCCGCTGGCACAGCTTTCGCAGAGTCCGCACACCTCGCAGACGTCCTCGTCGCAGTGGAGGCACAGTCGGCAGTGGATGTCGTCTTCGGCCGCTGCGGCCTCCATACATTCGTTGCAGATGGCGTGTTCAACGCAGGCGTCGCCTACGACGTCCAGTTCCTCTCCTGCCACAATCATGCAGTTGCCGCATATTTCGCAGGCCAATTCGGTGCAGTCTGTACAGTGTAGTTTGAGATTACCCATTTCACAAGTACATTCTGTTACGTCTGCGCCGAACAGTTCATGGCAAAATTCGCACACATCGTCTGCTCCTTCGGAAAGCACGTCAAAGCAGTCGTTGCAGATGCGGTCTCCGTACTTGTTGTACCAGCCTTCGTGGTAATCGCCATCAGAGATGCAACCGTAGCAGACCAGGCAATGGTGTTCATTAAAGCAATCAAGGTTCACGTCTTCAATACATGAGCCGCAACCTTCGCAGAAGAATCCTGCGGCAATCTCTTCTGCGTCGGAAGTGCTCTCGGCATAGAAGGTGTACTCCTCGCCGCACTCGTCGCAGATAGCTACGGCTTCGTTCCATGTGTCGGTCCAGTGCCACTCCCAGGCATGGACTCTGAGCAGTGGGAACAACATTATGGCCAGCGCCATAATCATTCTCATTGTGGTGTGATACGTTTTCATAATAGCGTAGTTTTTGATATTATAATAATGTATTCGGTAATAAAGGTACGAAAAATGTTTCAGGAAGACAAGCGTTCCTCAATCTTTTTGTCGATGAACTGCTCCAGCCTGGGCTCTATTTCTTTCCATTTGCGGTCGATCAGTCTGTTCACCACTGCTTCCTGCTGCGACAGAAAACTCAGATAGTCTGCCGCAAACTTGTGGGCTGCTTTTTGCTTTTCAGTGGAGGACATAGTGATGGGTTTTGTATGTTTTCTGCTGCAAAGGTAGATTTTTTTGGGGGAAGGTCACTTGTCTTTTTCTTCCAAAATGCTGCCCGCCACTTGTCATTTTCTTCCAAAAACAAAAAGCGAGCCACACAGCTCGCTTTTTTGCCCATTTCATCGCTTATCTCGGTATTCCGAGGGTGAGCAGTCGTAGATGCGTTTGAATGTATGTGTGAAGGTGCTCGCTTCGTCGAAACCACAAAGATTGGCAACTTGCGAGACCGGCATCTCCGGGTTGTCTGTGAGCAGCTTGACGGCTCGCTCCATCTGTATGGCTTGGATGTAGGCCTTGGGCGATTCGCCAGCTGCGCCCTGCAAGCGACGGCGGAATGTCTGCACGCTCATGTTCAGTTCGGATGCAATCTGCTCCACGCCGAAGTTGCCGGTGGGCATCGCTGCATTGACAGCCTCGATGACGCGCATGAGGAACAGCTTGTCGGCTTCCGAGCCTTTCCAGCCCGTCTCTTCTTCGGGGAGGTTTTCTTGTGTCCCTCCTGTAGAGGGAGAGTCGGAGGGAGTCTTCAGCCTCTCAATCTCTTTCACCAGTTCCTGCATCTGCAATTGCTGACGATGGCGGATGCGGCGAATGATGAGGCAGGCTGCGATGGCTATCAGCAAGATGAGTGCGATGGCGATGACGATGGTGCGCCTGTGAGCTTGACGCACTTCGGCATTCTCTTGCAGCAGTTGGTCGTTGCCGAACTCGGCGTTGTAGCGCGACAGGGCATCTGCTGTGGCGTGTGTATAGAGCGAGTCTTTCAGCAAGTCAAAGTAGTCGAGTTCTATCTTCGCCGAGTCGGGATTCAGCTTCCAATAGCTCTCATAAAGTCCTTTGTGCGAATGTATTTCGTTGTATAGGTCGCCCATCTTCGAGAAGAGGCCGGCTGCTTCCCGATAATAAGGTATTGCTTCTTGCTGCCGTTCCTGGCAAAGCAGCGACATGCCCAGCCGGTTCAGGGCGATGGCATAGGAATGGTAGTCGCCGATGGCCTTCAGCTTTGTGCTGATTTGCCGGTAGATGTCCTCAGCCTCCTTGTATCGATGCAAGCCCAGCAAGGCCGAACCTTTTTGCGAAAGGCGAATGCTGGCTTGTGGCTCTCGCTGCAGCATAGAGTCAATCTGGTAGGCCTGCTCAGCATAGGGCAGCGCTTTCTCGTCGTTTCCCAGAGAGTGATAGACTTCGGAAGCCATGCCGAGCAGGACAGCCTTTCGTGCTGGATTGTCCGCCTTCTCTGCATGCTCCAGCGCTCCAAGTATGTAATGCTCAGCCTCTTTTGCCTGAAAGCCCGCCATGTAAATGCCAGCCACCGTGTTCATGCTCGACGAAATGCGGTCGTCGTCGCCACTCTTCATGTCTATCTCCAAGCACTGCTTGGCATAGTTGGCAGCGTTCTTCACATCGCCCATGCGTACATAGATGAGCCCCAGCAGGTTCAGGCAATCGGCCCTGTTGTCGTTCTCGTCATAAAACAGCGGCAGAGCTTTCAGCGCATACGCCTCAGCCTGCTCATACTGCTGCTGGTCGTACATCCACTCGCCAGCCCAGTACCATACCTGCTGCCGGAGCGAGTCGACAGGCGTTCCGTCGGGGAACACAGTCTCCTCGTCAACGAATTCTGCCTTAAGCAGTTCGCTGAAGAACAGGTTAGCGGCAGCAGCGTTCGTCTGCTTGTCGAACTTAGCCAATGCCGACTCCACATCTTGCGCCATCGCGCAGACACTCGTCAGCCATGCCAGCAGTATCGTTGTCAAACCTCGTTTCATTTTGTTTTTGTTTAGTTTCCGCCCACAAAGATACGAAAAAATGTGGAATATGCAAGGGCATTCCGGCATTTTTAACAGGTTGTAATGCCTGATTCGGCTGCAAGCATCACTCAGGTCGGCGTGCTTAGTTGATTGATTTATCATGATGCAGCAATTGATTTATCATGATGCAGCAATTGATTTATCATGATGAATCAACAAAGATGGCGTGCCGCGTTTTGCAACCTGGCACGTCGTGATGGTTATTCCCAAAGGTTAAACGAGGTTTTTCTTATATTCTGTTCAGTTCCTTTCCCTGCAGGAAGGCGGCGACGTTGCTTGTTGCGATGTCGATGAGTCGGCGCCGTGCTGCCAGGGATGCCCAGGCGATGTGGGGCGTGATAAAGCAATTGGGGGCTGAAATCAAAGGACTGCCGTGTCTGGGCGGCTCTTCGGTCAGCACATCAACACCTGCGGCATAGAGTTTCCCTGCTGCAAGTGCTTCTGCCACAGCCTGTTCGTCGAGCAGAGGGCCGCGGCCTGTGTTGATGAGGATGGCAGAGGGCTTCATCAGAGCCAGGCGTTCGCGATTGACGAGATGGTGCGTCTCGTCAGTCAGCGGACAATGCAGACTCACCACATCCGACTCGCTGAAAAGCTGCTCATAACCAGAGGCTTTGCGTATCCCCAAACGGCTCAGTTCCTCTTCCGGCTTGCTGCTGACGGCCAAGACCTTCATTCCAAAGGCCTGAGCCATTCGCGCCACTTGTTTGCCGATGTTGCCAAGTCCGACGATGCCGAAGGTCAGGCCGTCGAGTTCGATGAGAGGAGCCTTCGTGAACGAGAAGTCTTTGCAGTTTTGCCATGCTCCCTCTCTTACCGCTTTTGCATGGAGCGCGACCTGGTTCGTGATGTTTAGGAGGTGCGCCATCACCATCTGGGCAACCGACATCGTGCTGTAGGCAGGGATGTTCGTCACGGCAATACCTCGACGATGGGCTTCTTCAATATCGACCACATTGTAGCCTGTGGCCAGGACTCCGATATAACGAAGATGAGGCAAGGCAGCCATCGTGTCCGAGTTGATGATGACCTTGTTCGTCAGCAACACTTCGGCATCTTTGGCTCTTTCAAGCAACTCTTCAGGTTTCGTGCGCTCATAGACCGTGAGTTCGCCGAAAGCCTTGAGCCCATCCCACGACAGGTCGCCCGGATTGGCAGTGAAACCATCAAGGATAACCAGGCTTTCGTTCATGGCTTTGCTTTGTTGAATCTCTTCGACATTCCTATTGCGCCGGTCGGGCAGACGAGGCGGCAGAGGTGGCAGCCCACGCATTTCTGTCCGATGATGTGCGGCTTCCTTTCTGTCAGGTCGAAAGCGATGGCTTGGTGTCCGCCGTCGGTACACGAGATGTGGCAGCGTCCGCAACCCATGCATTTCTCGCGGTCTATCTTGGGCAGCACCATCGTTTCTCTGTCGAGCTCAGAAGGCAGGACGAACGAAGGCAGTTGCTCGCCCACGAGGTCCTCGAGGGTCAGCGTCCTGCCTGCTGCGAGCGAACGCTCTGTGAGGTATGTCTGCATGCCCAGCATGAGGTCGTCGATGATGCGGTAGCCATACTCCATGACAGCCGTGCAGACCTGCACATTTCGGCAGCCTATCTGGATGTATTCCAAAGCGTCTCTCCATGTCTCTATGCCGCCGATGCCGCTCAGTTCCAAGCCCTTCATGATGGAGTTCTGCGCCAGTTCGAGGATGAAACGCTGAGCGATGGGCTTCACTGCACGACCTGAATAGCCCGACACAGTCTTCTTTTCGCTGACCTCTGCCTCGGGCGAGAAGGTGACGCTCTTGATGGTGTTGATGGCTGAGATGGCGTCTGCTCCGGCGAAGTACGCGCCCATTGCAGGCTCCTTCATGTGTGTGATGTTCGGCGTCATCTTGGGAATGACGGGAATCTTCACATTCTGCTTGACATATGCGGTGTAGGCGGTGACAAGTTCGTGGTCCTGTCCCACATCGCTACCCATGCCGGCCAGTCGCATCTGGGGGCAGGAGAAGTTCAGTTCCACAGCATCGCAGCCCGCAAACTCCGCCATCTTTGCCAGCTCTATCCACTCCTCCTCGAACTGCCCCATGATGCTTGCGATGACGATCTTCGAGGGGTAGTTCTGCTTCAGGCGACGCAAGATGTCGAAGTCCACTTCGTAAGGATTCTCGCTCAGCTGCTCCATATTGCGGAAGCCGGCAAAGGAAGTGCCCTCTTTGATAGCGTCGAATCGAGGCGAGACCTCGCGGATGTCCTGCTTGCAGATGGTCTTGTAGAAGACGCCTGCCCAGCCCATATCAAAGGCACGCGCCACCATCTCGTAGTTGGTGCAGACGGCCGAGGAGGCAAGGAAGAAGGGGTTCTCGCATTTGATGCCGCAGAAAGTGATGGAGAGGGAGGGGGCTTCGTCTGCAGCGGCGGTTGTGTTTGTTGCGATGCCATCGCAACATACGGGACGCAGCAGCTCGCGGATGCGGATAGGCTGGTCGTAATGGATGCAGGCCTGTTCTGCGCGTTCCAGGTCGGCTTCCTTGCAGTCTGCAATCCACCTGCCGGCATTCTTGATATTGTCGAAACGGATGGCACGAATGGCACGGGCCGGGTCTCCATTGATGCAAGCTTTCGTGCAAGGAGCGTCTTCGCACAGGAGGCAGCGCGCAGCCTCTTCCTTGATGTGTAGCATAAGTGTTTGTATTTAAGTCCTACGAATAGTGAGTGGGATAGCTTCCTTGTTTTTCTGGCAGAAAGTGGGGGCATCATTGACGACGAGTGCCAAGTAACCTCCTCCGCCTGCTCCTGGCATCTTCCAAGCCAAGACATCATCCAAGGCAGAGTAGCGGTCGATGTAGTCCTGAACACCCGGCTGAATCATGGCAGGGAACATCGCAACCTGAGCTTCGAACGATGCCTTGTATGCCGAGGCGAAGGCTTTGAGGTCGAGCTGCATGATGGCCTGCCAACAATCGTCAGCCGCTTTGGCAAGCGTCTTTACCTTTGGCTCCGTGATGTCCTTGCCTTCCACGACTGAGCAACCAGGTCTGCGAGGAAACATGGGTATGAGGCACAGATGACTCTCCAACCAACCGAGCACCTTTTCCTCTTGACATTGCTCTATCTCGTCGGGCCAATAGCGTGCATCATAATGATGTCGGCAAAGCCCCGGGATGCAGATACCGATAGAGTCTTGTGCTCCGGATATGATGCCGTCACTTCGCTCAGGGTCGTTCTCGAAGCAGAAGACGAGCTTGGCCAACATTTCGGGGTCCATGTCGGGCAGCTTCACAGGCCAAATCCTCTGTATCTGTTTGCGAGTGGAGGTGGAGAGACCGCATCGCTCTCTAACTTCGAAGTCGGGAACAAGCGAGATGGTAAGTGCCCAGCCTGGTGCAAAGCAACTGACATAAGGCTGGTCTATCCATGTTCCTGCAAGGTCGAGGCGAGTCGGTATCTCGCTAATCTGCTTCTTCAGACCAGTGCTCGAACGGGCATCGAGGCCTTCAGCAGGCGTCCTTTCAAGCACGATGTACTCTATTCCTCGCTCTTCGCAGAACCGCCGCTTCTCTTCGCTCGAGCCATCGGCATTCACCACAAAGCGGTCAGGTTTCAGCCATTCTACCGTCGGCACGAAGTCCATCACGCCGCTGCCCTTGTTGATGAAGGCATCTTTCACATATCGAATGCTCTGCACCATAAAGAGGCGTTCCTGCTCGGGATAGAGCGTCTTGTGGTTCTTATACTTCAATATCGTGTCGTCCGACCCGATGCCCACATAGAGGTCGCCATACTGCGCAGCCTGACGAAAGAACTCTACATGCCCGCTATGCAGCAGGTCATAGCAGCCGCTAACAAAGACCTTTTTACTCATTGAACATTGACCATTGAACATTGACCTTTCCTTTGACTAAACACGCTGTACCACAGCACCACGACGAAGCAGATGAGTGGCACGATATAAGAGTTCGAGATGCCGAACTTGTCGCTTACCATTCCCTGAAGCGGCGTGAGGAGGGCGCCTCCGAGTATCGCCATGATGAGTCCCGAGGCACCAATCTTAGCGTCGTCGCCCACGCCTTCGAGGGCAATGCCATAGATGGTCGGGAACTGGAGCGACATGAAGAAGCTGATGAGGACGAGTGAGACGACGGCAATCATGCCGCTTCCGCTCATCAATATCACGATGAGACAGAGCACGATATCGAAGGCTGCGGCCCACGCCATCAGCTTTGCCGGCTGGAAGAACTTCATCAGCCAAGTGAAGAAGAAACGAGCCACACAGAAGCAGATGATGCTGGCCAGGTAGTAAGTCGCCGCGCTTGCTTCCTCGATGCCTAACTCTTGCATCACCAGCCTGATAGTGAACGACCAGACACATATCTGCGCTCCCACATAAAAGAACTGCGCCACAACGCCCCCAACATATCGTTTGTTCTTCAGCAGACGGGCAAAGGAAGCTCCGACGCTACCTTTCGCTGTGTCCTTCCCACCAGGCATCTTCGAGAAAGCCATCACAATCATAATGGCGATGAGCACAAAGCCGAGACCCATATATGTCTCTGAAATGCTGTTCAGCGAAATGTCTTTCAGGATGAATTGTTTGCTGAGCATGATGCCTGTGATGCTGCCAATCGGGTTGAACGACTGGGCGATGTTGAGCCTTCGAGTGGCTGTCTCGGGCGCTCCCATTGAGAGGATGTAGGGATTCGCCGTCGTCTCCAGCACGGAGCAACCGCCGGCAAGGATGTAGATGGCGACGAGATAGAACGGATAACTCTCGGTCAGAGCTGCGGGATAGAACAGCATGGCGCCTCCCGCATAGAGCAGAAGTCCCAGGATGATGCCGGCTTTGTAGGACACTTTCCTGATGAAGAGGGCTGCCGGCAAAGCAAAGCAGAAGTAGGAGCCGTAGAAGGCAAACTGGATGAACGAAGTCTCTGTGTCGCTCATCTGCATCACTTTCTTGAAGGCCGCCAGCAGGGTGTCGGTCATATTGTTTGCCAATCCCCATAGGAGGAAGAGAATGGAGACAAGTGCAAACGGCAAGAGGTATCTTTTTTCGAGAGTTTTCATGTTCAATTCATAATGCTTAATTCATAATTCATAATTGGTTCTCCCCTTAGAGGGGGAGTTAGAGGGGGTCTAATATAAATAGAACATCCGCTCCATCATTTGCCATTTCTCGTCGCTTGTGGCATCAGCCGAGCACCCTTGGAACTGGCTGACGAAGGCTTCCCATTCAGCTTGACGGGGCAGAGTGGCGAGTCGGGCCATCGCTTTGTCCCAGTCGAAGTCGGCAGGAGCATCCACAATCATGACCAGCATGTTGCCCAGGATGTAGATTTCCATCTCGAGGATGCCGACCTCGCGAATGCCGTCGCGAACCTCTTTCCAATTGTATTCCTGCGAGTGCCACTTGATGTATTCGCGCCTGGCCTCTTCGTCGGACTTGAGCGTCAGCGTTTGCACGAACCGCTTCGTCCTGCCTTGATGCTGCTTTTGTAAGTAACCTTCCATAAAATCATTTAACCATTTAATCATTTACCATTTACCATTTTCCCTCCCCAAAGCGGGAATACTGGAGAGTTAGACGCTATTGGTAACTGCTCCCCTCCATAGAGGGAGGGGTTTGGGGGTGGGTCTGATGTACCTGAATCTGCGGGAACGGGAATCCGATGCCTTGCTTGTTAAACTCCGTGTAGATGCGTTCGGTCGTGTCGAAGAAGACGTTCCAGTATTCAGGAGCAGTTGTCCAGACACGAAGAACGAAGTCCACGCTGCTATCTGCCAGCTCCTTTACGGCGATGAAGGGTGCTGGGTCTTGCTTGATGCGCTCATCTTTGGCGATAAGTGCCAGCGTGACGTCCTTAACCTTTTGTGTGTTGGTGCCATACTCCACGCTTATCGTGAAGTCCACTCGCCGCAAGTCGTTCTTCGTGTAGTTTGTGATGTTGCCGCTCGAAAGCGCACCATTGGGAATGAAGAGCTCTTTGTTGTCGGTTGTGGTCAGTATCGTGTGGAAGATTTGGATGGCCTTCACGATGCCGCTCACGCCTTGAGCCTCAATGAAATCACCTACCTTGAAAGGCTTCAGGAACAGCAGGATGATGCCGCCTGCCAGGTTCTGCAGGTTGCCGCTCAATGCCATACCGACAGCCAAGCCTGCCGAAGCCAGCAGGGCTGCAAGGCTCGTGGTGTTCACGCCAAGCGTGCCGACAACTGTTATAATGAGCAGAGTGATGAGGGAAATATTGACGAAACTTTTCAGGAACGACTGAACGGTCGGCTCCACATTTCGCCTTTCCAACATTCTTGCCACGAGTTTGTTGACGAACTTAATGGCATAGCGACCGATTACGGCCAGAACAACGGCGAGCAGAATGCTCTTTCCTGCTTCCATTCCCATCGAAATGCCCTCCTTGATCAGCTGATCCAGTTGTCCGTTTTTCGCTGCTTCAATCACTCCTTTACCCGCCTCAATAGGCACAACTTGCAAAAAAGATATCATATTTTCCTTGTTTTGTTAGATAAATCAGGGCAAAGTTACAAAACTTTTTTCACATAAACAAAGATGACGCAAAAAAGCATCTCGATAAAGTTCTCCAGAGCCATCGCCAAACAAGTAACGAGTAAATTGCAATTAACTAATGTGTCGTTTGCAATTTACTCGTGTTATCTTTTCAAACTTAACGAGGGAAGTCTGGCAAGAACTCGTGTTGCCCTAATAGTTTTCTTTCGGAGCCGAACAAGGACTGAAAGGTCAGGCGAAACCGTAGCAGACAGCTTGTGCCCGACTTACTAAAGACGAACCTTATAAATCCTCGTGTGGATTTGCCGAAATCCTCGTGTGGATTTGCCGAAATCCTCGTGTGGATTTGCCGGAATCCTCGTGTGGATTTGCCTGTATTCACATGAAGTCACATAGCCGGGGAAGTTACTGACGGGTTTCTTTCAGTTGTCGGTTGATGTCTGTCATGCGTTCGGCTGTCAAGGGATAAAAGTGACAGGTGAGAATGGCAATGAGAGCGACGGCGGCTGGAATGAAGGACATGAGCATACGGAGGCAAAGGAGTGCAGATTCAGGTTGGGAGATGACAACCTGATTGACCAATTGTTCATCGGTACGCGGCATGTAGCCACAGGCAGAAAGAAGCCATAGAACAGCAGCACCGCCAATGGCTCCGCCAAACTTCTGCGCCATAGAACTGGAAGAGAAGATGAGGCCTGTGGAGGCCGTCTTGTATCGCAACTCAGCATAGTCGCTTACATCGGCATACATCGACCATACGAGGGGCGACATCACACCTGTGAGCATGCTGATGAGAACTTGGAAAAGGAGCATAATCCAAAAGCCGACAGGCGAGACGGGAATGAAGAAGAAGCCGATGCTCAGCACCAAGAGGACGGCATTGACGACCATAAACAGCGGTTTCTTGCCGAGGCGACGAGCGAGAGGAACCGTGCAGGCTACGCCCACCATGTTCGACACTTCGCCTACGCTAAGGAACAGACCGGCATAGAATAGAAGTGAAAAGTGAAAAGAGAAAAGTGACAAATCAATTGTGGTGTCGAAGCCGATGATGTCGGCAAAGTAATAGGCGACTGTAGCGCCTCGAACCGTACAGAAGAGATTAAAGCAGAGTGCAGCACCGATGAGCAACCACCAGGGGCGATTGGAGAGGAGCGAACGGAAGTCCTTGCCGATGCTGACCGAGGAGACAGTCTTTAGGCGCTCTCGTGTCAAAGCAAAGGTGAGCAGGAAGAGCACGAAGCAAGCAGCGGCAATCACCATCATGGCGTGCTGCCAGGCCGTTGTGACAGAAGAGTCGCTCTTAAAGAAATTCACCAAAGGTTCCCATGCAGCCAAGGCGATGAACGAGCCGCCATAGGCAAAGAACATGCGGAAGGAGGAAAAGACGGTCTTTTCCTGCGAGTCGTCGGTCATCACGCCCAGCATAGCGCCGTATGGCACATTGATGGCCGTGTAGATGGTCATCATCAGGATATAAGTAATGTAGGCGTAGATGAGTTTGGCGCCATATTCCCAGTCGGGTGTTGTGAAGAGCAGAATGCCTGCAATGCTGAACAACGGCGCCACAAACAGCAGGTAAGGCCGATACTTGCCCCAGCGCGTCTGCGTGCGGTCGGCAATGATGCCCATCATGGGGTCGCTGACAGCATCCCAGATGCGAGTGACAAGTACCAACACGCCGGCATCTACAAGGCTCAGCCCGAAGATGTTGGAGTAGAAGAAAGGCAGGTAATACGAGAACACCTTCCAGAACATCGACGACGACATATCGCCGAAGCCATAACCTATTTTTTCACTTAAGTGTGCCATGATTCTTGCGGATGAGTTTCTTGATGGTTTCCACGCTTGCTCCCGTCGTCAGCCTGTCTTCGGGCGTATGCAAGCAATAGTCGATGAGGCGGTCGAGCGTGCTGACAGCCACATGCAGACGTGTGTCGGCCGTGGCGTAGTAGATGAGGACGCGCCCGTCGTCATCGAGAATCCAGCCATTTGAGAAAGCAACATTCATCACGTCGCCCACGTATTCCTTTCCCTCGGGCACCAGGAACCAGCCCCCGGGTTTGGCTATGACGCGTGTGGGGTCGTCGAGAGCCGTCATATACATATATAATACGTAGCGAAGGCCGTCGGCAGTTCCGCGTACGCCATGAGCCAGATGCAACCAGCCCTTCGGCGTCTTCAGCGGAGCCGGTCCCTCGCCGTTCTTCACCTCCTGGATGGTGTGGTAGTGTCGCGGATTGATGATAATCTCCTCCTTGACCTCTGCATGTGTTATGTCGTCCACCAAAGCCCAACCGATGCCTCCACCGCTTCCCGTGTCGATGAATCCGTCTTGAGGGCGCGTGTAGAAAGCATATTTGCCGTCCACAAACTCGGGATGAAGCACGACATTGCGTTGCTGGCTGCGGCTTTTGAGGTCGGGCAGGCGTTCCCACTTGATGAGGTCTTTCGTGCGTGCGATAGCGGCAGTGGCAGTTGCGGCACTGAGGTTGCCGGGCTGCGAGTCGTCGTGACGCTCGGCACAGAACACGCCGTATATCCATCCGTCCTCGTGCTGCGTGACGCGCATGTCGTAGATGTTGGTGGCAGGGATGATGTCTTCAGGCATCGTGATGGGTTCGTCCCAAAAGCGGAAGCCGTCGATGCCGTTGAGACTCTCAGCTACGGCGAAGAACGACTTGCGGTCGGCACCTTCCACACGACACACCAGCAGGTATCGGCCGTCGAGTTTGATGGCGCCGGCATTCAGTACGGCATTCATCATGATGCGCTGCATCAGGTAGGGATTGTCCTTCTCGCAGAAGTCATAGCGCCACTCTAAAGGCGTGTGCTCTGCCGTCAGTATGGGGTGTTGATACTTCTCATATATGCCATTGCCCCAAGGCTGAGGCTCATTCTTGAGGGAGAGTAACTCTTCGTGTCGTGCGAACAGCTGTTTCTTTCGTAATTCGTAAATCATCAGTTTTCAGTCTTTAATGTTCAATCTTCAATAATAAACACACGGCTGGCGTATTCCTCTCGGAGGGAAACTTCGAGGCCGACCTCCATGAGGAAGCGGCCCGTGAACCGCTTGCCTGAGAGCGCACAGGGCTTCTGACCTACGCGCACGTTCTTTTCCGTCAGGGTGTATGTGGCATCGGGGTTGAGTCCGGCCAGCCGGATGCGGGGAATGGGCTGGTCGTAGTAGTTGGCAATCTTATAGACGAACAGCACCGCCTTCCGACGCGCATCGTCGGTGTACATCAGCGAGGAGACGCCCTTCCTGTCGTAAGGTGAGATGAGACGATAGAGGTTGCCTGTCTGCACGACCTCGCGCAACTGTTTGTAGTCGGCCATGCAAGTGGACGTCTGCTTGCGCTCCTCGTCGGTCATGTCCTTTGGCTGCAGCTCGATGCCGAGACGTCCCGACATAGCGACATCACAGCGGAACTTGATGGGAATGACCCTGCCGCCCGTGTTCCAGTAGGGACAATGGTTGATGTGGCAGGCCATGGCATTGGCGGGGAAGAAGAGCGATGTGCCCCACTGGATGAAGACGCGCTGCAGGGCGTCGGTGTTGTCGGAGGTCCAGAACTCGTCGAAGTACGGCAGCAAGCCATAGTTGGCACGCCCGCCGCCAGATGCGCAATCCTGGATGACGACGTCGGGGTACTTGGCCCTGATGCGCTGGAGGGTCTTGAGCAGTCCGAGGTGGTAATCGACATAAAGGTTCTGCTGCCGGTTTTTGGGTAGATAGAGCGAACCGTAGTTCTGGATGGAGGCATTGGCATCCCATTTGATGTAGGCTATCTCGGGGTTCTGCGTGAGCAGGTCATCCACTATCTTGAATACGAAGTCCTGTACCTCGGGATTGGTCATGTCGAGCACCAATTGTGTGCCTCCGCGCCCCAGTTTCAGGTCGCGCCCCTTCGTCTGCAAGGCCCACTCAGGGTGCCGCTCGAAGAGTTCGCTCTTGGTGTTCACCATCTCAGGCTCTATCCAGATGCCGAACTTGATGCCGCGTTCGCGGGCGGCCTTCGTCAGCGCACCGAGTCCGTTTGGCAGTTTGTTCTTGTCCACCACCCAGTCGCCCAGACTGGAGGTGTCGTCCTTGCGCGGATACTTGTCGCCGAACCAACCGTCGTCCATGACGAACAGTTCGCCACCGAACTGGCTGATGTCGTCCATCATGGCAATCATGCGCGCCTCGTCGATGTTGAAGTACAGGCCTTCCCATGAGTTGAGGAGGATGTCGCCCGTCTTCATCCCGCGGTGCAACATGCCTTCTGTGCGAGCCCAGCGGTGGAAGTTGCGACTGGCACCGCTCAAGCCTTCATTGGAAAAGGTGAGAGCCAGGTGCGGCGTCTCGAACGTTTGCTTCGGGTCAAGGATATATTCGCTGGATTGCGGGTCGATGCCTGCATAGAAGTGATGTTCCTTATGGGAAATGGTGTTGAAGCGGAGTTCGAAGTTGCCGCTCCAGCAGAGCGCAGCACCAATGACGCGGCCACTGTTCTCCTGCGGACGTCCGTCGAGAGAAACCATGACCTCGGGCGCATCGAGATGAGCGTTACGTGTTCCGTCCGTATTTCGGATGATCTTGACGCCGCCCGTCAGAGGCTCCGATGTGGGTTCCGTCTCTGCTGCCCAATTGCCGTGCATGTGCGTTATCCACACATCACCTTGGCGCAGAACCAGATGCCCCGAATCGTAACGTTTCAGGGTGACGGGCTTCTTTTCGGCGTTCTCTATCTCTGTCCACGTTTCGATGATGTCCACCTTGCTGTATGCCTTGTAGAAGACCTTGACAGAGACGGGCTGCAACTTGTCCTGCATCGTGAAGATGTGCGTCTTCGCAGCATCCTCCGTTTTCAGTTCATAACGCTCTACTTTCAGTTCAAGGTTCAGGTCGCCGTCGGCATGAAGCACCTGCAGAGCGGGCAGCTGCACCATGTCCACCGTACCGAAAGCAGGCAGAGCCGACGAGCCCAGATTAGCACCGGCATCGCGCAGCTCCTGCAGGCTGACGCCACGCGAACCATAATATGCCATGCGCAGGTCGCCGCCCTCATGAGCATACAGAACTAGCACAGTGTTTGGCGTCTCAATGGTCACATCGCCACTCCATGCGTTGGCACTTAATGTTCCCAACAGTGGGAGCAAAAACATAATGAATCTTTTCATGTTGCTATTAGTTTATTCAAGTTTCAGAAGTTCAGAGAGTGAAGGCAGCAGAGGGTTTATCTCTTTGATATTGAGCGCAATAGGATATCTACCATGAGGACCTTCCTAACCCCTTATAAGGGGGTTTCAAACGCCGCGTGCGGAGATGGGCAACGCCGCACGCGGGGATTGGCATCGCCGCACGCGGGGATTGGCAACGCCGCACGCGGCGTTTAAAACCACCCTGTAGGGGGCATGTGGAGCTCAAATAGTCCTTTCATAATTCCGATACTTCAGTGAGTTAATTTTTCAATCTTCAATTTTCAATTTTTCAATCTTCAATCTTCAATTTTCCAATCTTCAATTTTCAATTTTTCAATCTTCAATCTTCAATCTTCAATTTTCAATGTCCTTCAGCATCAATATTCGCTTGTCCTCCACCATCTTTCGGAAGTCGGGAGCGTCCTTGGTGCTCGGTGCAGGCGCAAAGTACTGACGATGGTCAGCGTTGCGCCAAACGAGGAAGTAGCTGAGGGGGAACTTCTCGATTTGCGGTTTCAGTACGCGCGTCCACCAAGTCGGGTCGGGGAGGTTCTGATAGCCACATTCCGTGAGGGCGACGAGGCGATTGGCCTTCTTGGCATAGTTGCAAAGCCGGGTGAGGTCTTGGCCAAGCGTGTTGATGAATGCCTCCTCGCCATTCCGTTGCTGATAAGCGTCGAGGCCGATGATGTCCACGCGGTCGTCGCCAGGATAGGTATCGAAGTCGTCCTCTTTCATGCCGTAGTTCGGGCTCCAGCTCCATACGATGTTTGTGAGGCCATCGGCAAGCAGGCGGTCCTGCAGACAGTTCCACAGCGCTTTGAATTCCTCAGCAGTGCAGAGTCCCTTGCCCCACCAGAACCATCCGCCGTTGTTCTCGTGCCAAGGACGGAAAATGAAAGGAACGGGCTGCCCCTGTTCGTCCTTCAACGACTGGAGGAAGGAGGAGAGGCGCTGCATCCATGTTTGGAACTTCTGGTGCTGACTGCCGCCTGGGAGGATGCTGCGGACGACGGCGGCGTTCTTGTTGTCCCACGCCGTGCCGCCCGTCAGCGGGTTGCGTGGATGCCACGAGATGGTGGCGATGCCGCCGCGACGAACGTGTGCAAGCACTTCTTCCCGGATACGGGCGAAGGGTACGCTGTCCAGGCTCTTCGCGTCGCCCATCTCGATGCCGCCAAGCTCGAAGCCCATCACGGCTGGGTAGTCGCCCTGGGTCGCCAAGACATCGGAATGTCCTCCGGCAGCATCGCGGTCGTCCCAGTCAAGGCCATAGAAGGGGTCGTCCTGATGTCCGAACATGATGCCGCGAGCGCTGAGGCTTTTCAGACGCTGAAGCAGTGCCCCGCGTCCCGTGCTCAGCGAACTCGTCGGATATAGCGGCTGCAATGCAGGCACGGCGGTCGGCACAGCCTTTGTGCGGCTGAGGGGTGCTATCTTCAAGTTGTCGAAGTAGGGTGTGCTGACGCTGTGCTTGTGCAGGGGAGCGATGAGTCCGGCCATACCTTTCTTATAGTGGTCCGATGTGGCATTGAGGACTTCCTTTCCATCGACATAGCCTGTAATCTGGCTGCCGAGGAAACGCAGCTTGAGGTTATGCCATTGCAATGCAGCGATGTCGGGCACTTTTGTTGTGGCCAGCGTGTACTCGCCTCCTATTTCTACATCCTTACGTGCCAGGATGAGGGCTTGCTGCTCAGCATCGCCAATGAGTTCCTTCGGGTCGGGTTTCCCTCTGGAAAGGATGAGGGTGCATGTGCCTTGATCGTCTATTTTCAGGTAGTATCCCTTGGCCCAGATGCCATAGCCAGAGCCCACATCGCAGAGTCGTCCCATCACGCCTGCCTCGTCGCCCGGATTGAGATAGACATCTGCGCTGACCTCATAATCGCGCCAGGCAGAGTCGCCGAGGATGGTGTAGTGATGCCATTCGGGTGCCCAGCTGAGTGTGTGTTCACCAACAGCCTGACGAATGCATTGGCCTTGACCTTCGGGACGCGGCGTGAGTTCAAACGCTCCGATGAGGTCTGCCAGGTAGTGCGGCAGATAGCCCCACTCGGAAGGATTCCTGTACTGCTCGAAGTTGTCCTCGTAAGGGATGGGGAAGGGCTTGGAGGCCGGAATGTCGGGGAACGAGCCTTTCTGCTGACCTGTCATGGTGGAGAGGGAATAGACGGTGTTTGGCTCCAGGGTAATGGTGAAGCGTCCGCTCTTCTGATTGATGTCCTGCTGCCTGACGAACTGTTCCTGGGCATTGCTTTTCCACACGCAGAGTGCCCTCCGGCTGAGTCCCTTTGGCAAGCGCACTTCCACGCTCTGTGCGCTCTTGGCATCCTTGGTCTCGAAGATGACGCTGTAGTCGTTGGTGGCGGGATTGCGCATCATAATCATGCTGCCTCCACCTTCCAGCTTCATGCAACCCTGGTCGATGTACTGCCATCCCACGGCAGAGAACTGGCCGTAGTGGGCATAGCCCCACAGTGCTTCGCGCAAAGCATAATGTCCGCTCCAGGGTTCACGGGCGAGCAGCATGGCGGGGTCTTGGCTATAGGGTTCCAACGGATAGACACCGGCGATGTCGTACCAATTGATAACGCGTGTGGCCCCGCTGACGATGTAGTTCTCATTGAAGCACTTGACGATGCTGATGAGGCAGTTGAAGCCTTTGAGGTAGACATGGTCTTCGCTGTTCCAGATGGGCTTGCCCATGTCCTCAGCCATCTTGCGTTGTTCTGGCGTGAGTTGTATTTCGCTGTATGTGTGGGCGCAAACGGCATCGAGGGCATCGCGGAGTTCTGTGTCCTCCTGCATCCGCTTCAGGAAGTCCATCTTCTGATTGCCCCAGTTGCCGAAGCCATGCAGCTTGACGTCCTTGAAGCCGCGCTCGTTCATGGCTCGGCGCAAGTTCTTTGCGAATTCGGCGTTCCAGCCTTTCTCGTTGTGGCAACCCAGGGCGTCCAGTTCCAGTCCATGCACTTGCCGCAGTCCTTGCAGCCATGCGATGTAGTAGTCCACCATATCGTCGGACCAGAAGTTGCCTACCCAGGCAGGTACGCTCCAGGCTGTGGCATCCAGTGCCAGCTGTGGATTGCGTTGCTTGGCCTCGCGCATCACCCACCAGATGTAGCCTCGCATAAAGTTGCTGTCGCCGCGATAATGGCTGTGAGCGGGCATAGAGCCCTGTGTGCTGTTGCCGTCGCCCGGCACCTCCACGAGGATAGCACTGACGCTGGCCCCGAACATGGGCTTATAGACCATGTCCATGATTTGCGAGCGCTGCGGCTCGGGATAGTCCTTCAGCAGCACCGACGTGGCACCGCCGCCGTTGACGGCTCCGATGCCATCAAAGCGTTTGCCCTGCTGCAGATTCGTAATGCGTATGGTTTGCACGGCACTTGTGGCATTCATGGCCAGTGCCAACAGTAGGGTGAGGAGGGATAAATGTTTCATCATGATATGTCTTTTTCTATTTCTTCCATTCCAAAGTCACGACACTGCCACTTGCCACTGGAATCTCGCAGTATTTGCCGCGATACCTGAGCCATACCGATTCAGAAGAAGAACGGGTGTTGGCAACAACAATAACGATTCTGCCGTCGGGAGTCTCGAATGCCACATTGGGCAGTACATTCGAATGCTCGTACTCTACAGCACGCATTGTTCCCTCCGACTGTTCGTCCTCGAAAAGGATGGTGCCTTTGTCGGCCGGTGCTGTGCTTGAGATGCGATAGGAACCGGCAGGAACAAACGCTGAGGCGTGAGCCAAACCGTAGAAGGCTATGTTCTTGTGCCATTGGTCGCCTGCAATGGTGACGGCCCCATGACAGAAGGGACAGCCGCCGTTGTCAGTATGCGGACCTGCATCGGTGTCAGCTGCAAGGTTCCAAAGGATGACGTTGCTCGACCAGTTGCGTACCACATTCACCACCACTCTTTCCACTACTGGCGCTATTGTGGCTGTTGGGTTGCCAGAGCGGTCTATTATCATCTGTTCTGTGAAGAGAATGTCTATGTCGGGACGCATCTCATGAACAGTGGTCATGCCCGAGAGGTCGCCCATGTATTGATGGAAAGCCACGCCCGAAGCATACTGTGAAGCTTTCGGGTTGCTGAGTATGGCGAGAGGATAGTCGGGACGGTCGCAGTTGTGGTCGAACAATATAATTTCCGTGGAGATGCCATTCTTGCGGAGCTGGGGTCCCAGATAGTTGGCTATGAACTCGGCCTGTTCCTGCGGAGTCCATGCCATGCTTGGCGTGTTGCGTGAGTTGAGAGGCTCGTTCTGTATAGTAAGGGCGGAAATCGTTATGCCCTGCTTAGCCATTTCCTGAATATATCTGACAAAGTAGCGGGCATAGACATCATAACAATCCTCACGCAATTTGCCGCCCTGCACATCATTGTTAGTCTTCATCCATGTCGGGGCAGACCATGGGGATGCCAATATCTCGATGTCGGGGATGACTGCCAGTATCTCCTTCATGACAGGAACGACATCGTTCAAGTCCTGAGCCAGCGAGAAGTTCTTTAGTTCCCAGTCGCTCATGCCCCGGGCCATGTCGTCGTAGTAGAAGACAAACGAGTTCATGTCGGACGCACCGACTGTAAGGCGGAGATAACTGATGCCAGCCTGGCCCTCTCCTTTTCCAAAGAGCGAGAGGATGAGATTGTGGCGGGCTTCGGCACTCATGGCCATCATCAGTTCTGCACTGCCGCCCGTAAGGGCATAGCCGAAGCCACGCATCTTCTGGAAGTGCTGTCGGTCGTCGACGGTGATGGGCACACGGCGGTCGGTCGATTTATCTGAAAAGGAATAGGCCTGAGACCTGGGAGATATGCATGACTGACCGTCGGGCGTTGTCTCCCATACTGTCACGCTTTGAGCGGCTACCACTGCAGACAGCTGTAGGCAGACTGTCAGACTAAGTATTTTCACCAGAGTTCTTTTCATGAATATATGTGTCAATGATTTTTCCTTCCTCAACAACAGATGGCTGCCTTCACTGTTCTATAACAAAGACTTTCTCGGCATTAGGTTTTACGGAGGTGCTGATTGTGCCTTCACACTTTCTGCCCTTTCTCCACACAGCTCTTTCGATATCCAATTCGCGCAGTGTGCCGCCGGCTTCAACCTGCACTTTCTTCATGGCAAGCTTTGAGTCGTTGAAGAGATATATGTATGTCTTCTTGCCGCACTTTACGGCAAACGCCTGCCCATTGTCTGCACTTGCCTCGCATGGCACAAAGCTGCCGTTTCCGCTTTCAATCATTTCTTTGTTGACCAAGGCCGGAGCACGGAAGAAGCGCTGCATGTTGCGATTGTCGAAGTATTCCCACCACCAGCTCATGGGGGTTACCGGTGTTGGCGAGAACAGGCCGTACCACAAGCCGCGACGGAAGTCCATATCCATGCCATCGGCGAAGTCGTCGAAGTTCTTCGACCAATCCCACTCGTAGCCGTATTCGCCGATGATGTATGGCTTTCCGAATTTCCGCGCATAGTCCTTGATGGTCTTTGGAATGACGGAGGTGTTGTTGTAGATGTGCTTCTGGTTGATGTCCATGTCAGCAATAGAGTTAAGGCCTTCCAGGTCGCGGTGTGAGATAGACGTTGTCACGATGTGCTTATAGGCATCGATGCTCTTGATGTAGCGCGCCATGTGGGCGTGCCATTCGACTATGTCCTTCGCCGGGATGGGATTGTTCCTGTCGCGGAACTGGATGTTGTCAATTTCGTTGAAGAACTCCCACATGGCAATGGCCTCACTGTAGCCCCAACGGGCGACGATGTAGCGCAGACGATTGCGATGAGCGGCCTTTGCCGTTTCGCTTACAAAGAATTCGCCATTGGTGCGTGCCTCGCCTGCTCCGATGCAGAGCATAATCTTTATCCCAAGCCTTTCGCACAGTTCGACGGTCTCGTCCAGACGCTTTACTGCACTGGGGTTGATGGGACCGTCGCATGCCTCATAGCGAGGGTTGTTGAAGTGGTCTTTCTTGTCTATAGGGAAGTTCCAGCCGCACATCCATATACGTGTGAAGTTTCCGCCGTTTTCGGCAAACTTCGGCAGCATGGCCGGATAGTTGAACCTGTCGTGCTGTTCGTGTAGCGCCTTGAAGAACTTGGAGTCATCGTTCGCTCTTGACTCCCAACAGATGTTCTCGCCTATGCCGCGGAAAGGCGTCCCATCGTCATAGCGCAGCGTCCAGTCGTCGGCCGTATGCAGGAAACCATGGCCATTCCCTTCTCTCACATTGAGTTTGTATGATTGCGAGACGGATTCCATCCCGGGCTGGGTGTAGCGCAACAGATAGGTGTGCTGCCCTGTGGCCTGGGGAGTGTATCTTACAGCCCAATGGCTCGTCTTGCCTGATTCCCCTTCTACAAAGAATGCCGGCACCACACTGTTCTTGCCATTCGGTGCCGTCACAATCATATCCAGACGCGCCTCTTCCTGTCGGTAGGGGTTCGCCCACTCACCTTTCAACTCTACGTCGATATCCATGCGTTCATAGAGAGCGCAAGACGCAGATGCCGGATTGACTCTTATGATCTGGGCATCGGCTTTCGGGAACATGAGAAGGCCAATTGCCAGCAGGAGGGATAACTGTTTCATGTTGCGATGTTTGGTTAGATTGTATTGAAAATGTAATTATCTGTCTTTTAGGGTGTTGTGTTTCTTGCAGGAGGGCTTGCAAACGCCGCCTGCGGCGTTGGCCATTTCCGCGTGCGGCGATTGCAATCCCCGCGTGCGGCGTTGGGCATCGCCGCACGCGGCGTTTTCAAGCGCCCTGTGGGGTGTTAGAAAACAGCCTGTTTCCTATGCGAATTTTGTCGTTCATGGTTAGCGATTTCATTGACGGAGGTGCCTGGCAGCCCGACAGCACCTGCTTGCCCCACACCTTGTCGCGCAGGTAGCGATAGAGTTGCCGCGTTGGTCCCGTCGCCTCGCGGTCGATGGGTTGCTCCTGAATCTGGGCTTGCATCGCTAAGGCCAAAAGGAGCAGGAGGAGAGAAAGAATGCTACGTTTCATGCTGCAAAGTTACGAACTAATGTTGAAAAGGGCTGACTCTTTCTTAACCATTCGTGGGACAGCGCTCTAATTAAATGAAGAATGAAGAGTGAAGAATGAAGAATGAAGGATTTGCTGCCGCCGTAAATCGTCAAATGGTAAATGGTAAATCGTCAAATCGTAAATCAAATGATAAGTTTCCTCTTGTTGAAGTTCTCGCGGAACTCTGTAGGGGTACATCCTTTGTGTTTGCGGAACAGGCGGTTGAAGTTGGAGAGTGTGTTGAAGCCGGAGTCGTAGCATATTTCTGCAGCCGTCATGGTGGTGTCTATCAGCATTCGTGAAGCATAGCCCAGGCGTATCTCGATGATATAGTCCGACAGGGTGCGGCCCGTTCGCTGGTGGAAGAAGCGGGAAAAAGCGACTGGTGTCATCCCGACCAACTCTGCAATCTGCTCCAGGCGCACCTCTTCGCGGAAATGAGCCGCTATGTACTGCTGCACTTTGCCAACGCGGCGGCTCTCGCTGCTTGTCTTGATGCGTGCAAACGAGGAGCTGGACAGGGTGCGACTGTCGTCGGCGAGAGACAGGTCGTAAAGCAGTTCAAGGAAACTCAGCACCGCATGGAAGCCGTGTTGCTGACGTGTCAGCTCGTCTAATCTCCCATATATCTTCATAATGGTGAGCCCGGAGAAGGCGAGGCCCAGGCGGGCACGCTCCAGCATCTGACGAATGGAATGGAACTGGTTCTTGTTGAGCAAGCTCTCGGGCAGTACGTCGGAGGTGAACTGTATGGTTATCTCCCTGATGTCCCTGCTATGGCATTCTCCTTGTTCCCATACGTGTTCCAGGTTGGGGCTGGTGATGAGAACCAAGTCATACTCCCCGATCGTTTCACTGTTGTCCCCTACTGTACGCCGCACCCCGGCTGCGCCCGCGATAAAGTTAAGCTCAAACTCGGGATGGCTATGGACAGGGAAATCGAATGATGATTTGTGGCGGTCGGCCAGATAGAAGCAGTCGCTGTCCGACAGCGGCGTTATCTCTCGCATCACAGGTGCTGAGGTGAAGTTTTGTTGAGTCATGTTTCCGAGTGTTTATGTGTCAGAGCATGGTGTCGATGCGCTCTATGAGTTCCATGCACATACGCCCATTGTGGTAAGGGCATTTCCAGAAGCCGGCATGGTCGTCGTCGAGGTTCACGCTTCCGTCCTCGCGGATGCTCCAGTACCATTCGCCGTGCTCGTGGTCGATGAGGCGGTTCTTGATGTACTCCCACAGTTGCAATGCCTTGTCCAATGCCATCTCGTCGCCGAAATGCTGGTAGAGATTGAAGAACCCCACGACGGCTTCAGCCTGCACCCACCAGTGGCGTTCGCGGTCGAAATGCGTCCCGTCGGGCTCTCCCTCGTAAATCATTGAGCCGTCGGGCTGCAAACCCTTCTCGCTTGCCTGCGCCACCTCTCTTACTACAGGCTCCACCTTATTCAATATAGCATTGTCTCCAAGCACATGCGCAGCCTCGTGCAGCAGCCACGAACATTCTATGTCGTGGCCGTAGCTTTCGGTAGTGCTGCGGCGCGTCCAGTCCATGTCGAAGAAGAGGTCGAGGTGACGTGTTTGGGGGTTAAGGATGTGGTCGGTGAAAAGGGAAAGCAGGCGTTTGACTGCCGCTGAGACTTTTCTGTCATCCTCGCTTTCCGGCTTTGTTTCGTGTAACAGACGAAGCAGGTTGGTATAGGGCTCAATGATGTGCAGGTGCGTGTTCTGGCTCTTAGGATAGTTCTCGTCCTTGTCTGAGAGGCGCATGTCCGCGATGGGTTGCCAGTCGCGAGTGCAGGCCTCGATGTAGCCTCCGTAACCGTTGTCCCAGGCGTGACGCTCGATGATGTCGAAGAGCTGGACGGCAATCTGCAGGGCCTCCTCGTCGCCTGCCAGCCGCGCGTATTCCGAAAAGCCATAGAGCATGAAGCCCTGAGCGTAGAATTGTTTCTTGGTATCAAGAGGCTGTCCGTCTGCCGTCACGCTCCAATAGACGCCCCCATGCTCGCGGTCCATGAAATGGGCGAGGACATAGTCTTTCGTCATTCGCGCCGCCTCAAGACAAGCGCTGTCGCCAAGCACACGGCAGGCGGCACTGAAGGTCCACAGCAAACGGGCATAGAGGATGGCACCGCGTGGGGCTTCCTCCTCTGTCAAGCCCTTTCCCGTCATCCGCCCATACCAGCCGCCCCGTTTCGTGTCAAGCATATTGTTGAGCCAGAACGGCAGGATGTTTTGTGCGAGGCATTCGCGGACTTCATGGCACAGCGTGCGCAACATGGTCTCATTAGAAAGAAAAAGGCGACTCTTTGCAGGCATAATGATGCGATTTCTTTTATTTCAAGGTACAAAGATAGGAATAAAAGAAGCAGAATGAGTATTCAAGGCAAGTATATTTGCCTTAATTGCTCATCATTTGCTAAAAAAGGCTCATCTCGGCCACTAAAAGACACAAAACGACAGGGGTGAGGTAATAAAAATTAAAAATTAAGAATTAAAAATGAAGAATGATGAAGTAAGAATTAAGAATTGTAGTCACTTCCGCCTCGACCTTCGGCTTTTGTAAACATTTTTCCTGAGCCGACGCTTTCTGACGCATTATTTTTGTCTCGGTGGCACTTTCCTACCCTGAACGCGAGAAATGCGCTTAAATCGAATTTCCTGTGACAATCAATTTGTTACAAAAGAGCATTTTGAGCCACAAAGCAAAGAAAGTATCGTCCCAGCATGAGCAGCTGTTAAATCCCGCACGAAATTCCGACGATTTCCACGTGTGGCGTTAGGCAACGCCACATGAGGTAATTGCAAACGCCGCGTGCGGCGATGCCCATTTCCGCGTGCGGCGTTGCCCGATGCCTCACGCCCCGACACCAAATATCGCCTTTTTGTTGCATCTTTTTGTAAAAATATTTCCAGCTTTCCGAGGGAAGTATTTATGAAAGGCTTATGAAGCAAAGCCGGAGGTCCCAGAGCTGACATCTTAATGGCCTTTCTTTGGCCCAAGCCTCAGGCGCAGGCGGAGCAGGCCGAATTTAGCTGACTGCGATAATTTTCTTGTCATTCTTTCTTTGTGTTTCAATTTTTTTTCGTAACTTTGCAATCGACAGGACAGGAAATGCGCCTTTATGACGCAATACAACCTCAGCGGAGGTGCCATTTGTCTCTTATTGGAAAAAGTACGAAGCGTTATGCTCGTCGTGTGAGTATATCAGTCCCACGCTTCTGCAATAGTAAAGCTCTTTTGGGAACTGGAAGGGCATAAAAGATGATTCGATTATGAAGAAGACATTACTTTCTAAGTTGTTTGCCTTAGTGGCAGCCTTTATGTGTGTCCTTGGTGCTCGAGCTGATGGCGAGTACGATTTTGTTTCTATGAATATACGGTATGCTATTACTAGCGCCAATACGGTAGAAGTTGTCGCGCCGAATGTCAGTTCACCTTCAGGCTTTTGGTCCATCCCTGATAAAGTTACCCGTAATGATGGCACGACTTATAGGGTTACCTCCATCGGTAATAGAGCTTTTCTGGAATGTGTCGGAATTACGTCCATGAAGATTGGTAACAATGTAACCTCGATTGGAAAAGATGCATTCAGTGGCTGTTCCGGCTTGACATCTTTGACGCTTCCCAACTCGCTTGAGACCATCGAGGGCAGCGCGTTCTGGAATTGCGCAGGCTTGACCAGTGTGACTATTCCCAATTCGGTAACCTACGTCGGAGGTCTTGCTTTCTATTGTTGCTCATCAATGACCACATTGGTTATTGGGGAAAATTGCAAATTCAGAACATCCTATAGTACGGCGATGAACATCTTTAAAGGCTGCACCAATCTGACCTCTATCACCTGTCTGAGTCCTCAAGCGTCGTCGTTTAATGAAAGCCTTTTTGAACAGACAACCTACGACAACGCAATCTTAAAAGTGCCTAAAGGCAGCACAAGTTCCTATCAGTCCACAAACTACTGGAACAAGTTTGCCAATATCGAGGAATTGCCTTTTTCCTTCATGTCGGAAGGTATCTACTACAGCATTACCGGCTCCAACACCGTGGAAGTAACTTATGGGGACAAAGACTACAACAGTTACAGCGGTTCGGTGAACATTCCCGAGACTGTTACCCATGACGGCACGACCTACACGGTAACTGCAATCGGTAGTAATGCATTTCGAAAGTGCAGCGATTTAACGGGTGTGTCAATCCCGAAAACAGTTACCAAAATTGGCTATTTTGGATTCTATGATTGCACAAAATTGACCAGTGTAATAATCCCGAATAGCGTGAAGAATCTCGGACATGATGCTTTTGCTCGTACCGGGTTGAAAAGTGTTTCCATTCCCAATACGGTAACCTATATGGGCAGTGAGTGTTTCTATTATTGTTCGCAACTAAGTCAAATAACTCTATCTAACGCCATTACCAAGATAGACATGAGAAATTTCCAAGGTTGCACGAGCCTCACTCAAATAACTATTCCCAGTTCTGTGGAAACAATAGCTGTTGATGCATTTAAAGGATGTACAGCCCTGACAAACGTAACCTGCCAATCAGTCTCGCCATGCACACATAATGATCGTGCATTTGACAGCTCGACTTATACAAGCGCAACTCTTTGGGTGCCTGCCGGCTCCAAGACCGCTTATCAAAATGCTTCAGGTTGGCAGAACTTTAACACCATCAAGGAAACAGCTATAGGACTCAACATTGCCGGCATTCAAGTGACTGCCGACAACCTGAACAGCCTCACTGAAAGCATAGCAGAGCTAAGCGACGAAGCAATGTATCGGTTTCTTGAAGGCGACATGGAAGTAACCTACGATGTAAGTTCGCAAACGCTGACACTCAAAGACGCCTTCATTCATGCATCAGAAGGCAACTACGGCCTGCAGGCGCAGATACCTAACCTGAAGATAAAGCTAATAGGGGAGAATACCATTATCTCGGATAACGCAATCGGTGTTCGAATCACTGATGGCCCAGTAACTTTCTATGGCAGAGGCTCTCTTGAAATCAAGTCAAGCAAAATAGGATTGAGGACGTATGCCGATATTATTCTAAAAGATGGTGTGAACATCACAGCAGAGAGCCTGAGCAATGCTTCTGGTTTCCAAGGCTGGACGACAAGTGCTATTAATCAGCTCCCAACACTGACGATGTCTGGAGCAGGAACTGTGCTGTTGGCAAAGGGCGGTTCGGATGGCTCGGTTACAAGTCTTCATGCCTTGAACTTGAGAGACGGCATCCAAATCATGCAACCAGCAGGAGCAACATTTGTTGAAGACATTGGTATCATAAAGAACAATGTTTATGTTGCAAACGAATGGGTAATGATTTGCAGCCAAGACTATATTGATGGCATCAGCCCCACCCCCGCCGCCTCCCGCATTGGAGGAGAGACATTCAACCTCGCAGGCCAAAAGGTTGACGGCAAATACAAAGGCATAGTCATCAAGGACGGGAAAAAGGTTTTGGTGAAATAAGCGAGGTTAATCCCCTATAGCGATACCATCGGCGGCAGTCACTTCAGTTAGCGTGGCTGCCGTTTTTCCTTCATTTCCCCTCGCGCGCGTGTATAATATATAATGTATAGGCGTCAAAAACGCATCTTTTTTTGAAAAAAGTCGCGGAATGTTTTGCCAGTTTCAGGAAAAGGCGTACCTTTGCACCCGCAAATGAGAGCTGACCGCCTCTCTGGAGGTGGCCAATCTTCAATGCGCTCCATCGGGAGCACGCTCTTTGAAAGATTTACATAGACAGAGATTGTAGTACAAGAAACAAGTACAAGCCGATTGTCTGTGGCAACACAGATAATCGAATGCGAACCGTCAATATCCGACAAGGATATAGATTAGCAGTCCGGGACAAGCGTCTTTACAATCAGACAATGTCATTTACCATTTAACCATTTACCAATTACCATTTATTGGTGCGGCAGATGGAAGGTAAATGCAAAGATATTTGACGATGAAGAGTTTGATCCTGGCTCAGGATGAACGCTAGCTACAGGCTTAACACATGCAAGTCGAGGGGCAGCATGAGGGTAGCAATACCTTTGATGGCGACCGGCGCACGGGTGCGTAACACGTATCCAATCTACCCATGGCTCGGGAATAGCCTTTCGAAAGAAAGATTAATGCCCGATGGTCTGTGATTGAGACATCTCGAACACAGTAAAGATTTATCGGCGATGGATGAGGATGCGTCTGATTAGGTAGTAGGCGGGGTAACGGCCCACCTAGCCGACGATCAGTAGGGGTTCTGAGAGGAAGGTCCCCCACATTGGAACTGAGACACGGTCCAAACTCCTACGGGAGGCAGCAGT
>JAEEGI010001985.1_pt1 | contig 50650 bp, 40 predicted proteins | sample 8958751 | NCBI WGS metagenome assembly JAEEGI01 (sample SAMN16246545, study PRJNA631951) | gut metagenome | biome: gut microbiome; feature: rumen; material: KS-attached | host: Bos | place: Iran: Karaj | collected 2018-10
GTGACAACGGTTTCAACGTAATAGTAGGCCAGCGCAAAGGCTCCAAGAGCTGGGACAAGGCCATCGCAGACGGATGGGTTCCCGGCGAGACACTGTTCGAGATAGAAGAGGCTTGCGAGAAAGCCACCGTCATCGAGTTCCTGCTCAGCGACGCAGGCCAGATACAGGCGTGGCCCTCAGTTAAGAAGCACCTTACCGCAGGCAAATGCCTCTATTTCTCACACGGCTTTGCAATCACCTATAACGAGCGCACCGGCATCGTTCCTCCCAAAGACGTCGATGTAGTTATGGTTGCTCCCAAGGGCAGCGGCACATCCCTCCGCCGTCTCTTCCTCCAGGGCCGAGGCATCAACTCTTCTTACGCAATCTGGCAGGACGCTACAGGCAAGGCTTATGACCGCACCATCGCCCTCGGCGTAGGTATCGGCAGCGGCTATCTGTTCGAAACCACCTTCAAGCGCGAGACCTACTCCGACCTTACCGGTGAGCGCGGAACCCTGATGGGCGCCATCCAGGGCATCTTTGCAGCCCAGTACGACGTGCTCCGCGCCAACGGCCACACCCCCAGCGAGGCATTCAACGAGACCGTAGAGGAGCTCTCCCAGAGCCTTCTCCCGCTGGTTGGTGAGAACGGTATGGACTGGATGTACGCCAACTGCTCCACCACCGCACAGCGCGGCGCCCTGGACTGGTGGAAGAAATTCCGCGATGCCACCAAGCCCGTCTTCGAGGCTCTTTACGAGAGCGTAGCTACCGGCAACGAGGCTCAGATCAGCATCGATTCCAACGGTAAGGAAGGCTACCGCGCAGGTCTTGAGGCAGAGCTCAAGGAGATGCGCGAGAGCGAGATGTGGCAGGCCGGCAAGGCCGTCCGCGCCCTCCGTCCGGAGAATGCCAAGTAGTTTCTACTATTTACGGCAAATTACCCCTGCAGCGCCTTGGCTGTGGGGGTATTTTGTTTGAGGAGTTCTTCGGGAGTGCCTTGGAAGATAAGCTGGCCGCCCTTGTCGCCGGCATCGGGACCGAGCTCTATGATATGGTCGGCGGCGCGTATGATATCCAGATTATGCTCTACGACAATGACCGAATGCCCCTTGGCGATAAGGGCATCGAAAGAACGCAGCAGCTTCTCGATATCGTAGAAATGCAGGCCGGTAGTGGGCTCGTCAAAGATGAACAGGATCTGCCCGGAATTACCCTCCTTGCCCAGGAACGACGCCAATTTGATGCGCTGGCTCTCGCCGCCGGAGAGGGTACTGCTGCTCTGGCCAAGCTTTAGGTAAGCAAGACCGACATCCAGCAGCGGCTGCAGCTTGTCCGCGATGCGTTTGGCGGCGGCATCGCTCTGGCTGCCAAAGAATTCCACAGCCTCCGACACGCTCATATCCAGCACGTCGCTGATACTTTTTCCCTGATATCTGACCTCCAGGATATCGGGCAGGAAACGCTTGCCTCCGCAGGAGGTACAGGTCATGGTAACGTCGGCCATAAACTGCATCGGCACCCGTATCACACCTTCGCCTTGGCATTCGGGGCAGCGCCCGCCGTCGATATTGAAAGAGAAGTGCGAATGGCCGTAGCCGTTCATCTTTGCGTACGGCTGCTCTGAAAACAGTTTGCGGATATCGTCGTAAACCTTGGTGTAAGTCACGGGATTAGAACGGCTGCTCTTCCCTATCGGATTCTGGTCGACATATTCTACCTGCGTTATCTTTTTCAGGTCGCCGCTGAGCGTCCGGAACGCGCCGGGAGCGTCGCCCAGCTGATTGATCTGGCGATACATCGCCGGATAGAGGATATCGCCTACCAGAGACGACTTTCCGCTGCCAGATACGCCCGTAACGGCCACCAGGCAGCGCAACGGGAACCGGACATCGATATTTTTCAGATTGTTCTCGCACGCCCCCTCTACCACAATCTCATACTTGGGAGTATGCTTTGTCTCAGGCAGATAACCCTTGCGACGGCCAGCCAGATACTCCAGCGTCAGCGACTTGTTGGTTGACCAGTCCACCTCCGGCATCAGCGCCCCCTGGAAAACCACTTCACCGCCGAAACTGCCGGCACGCGGGCCGATGTCAATCACGTAATCTGCGGCCTCAATAATCTCGCGATCGTGCTCAACCACAATCACGGTGTTGCCCAAATCACGCAACTTCTTAAGCACATCTATCAGACGCTGGGTATCGCGGCTGTGCAGACCCACGGAAGGCTCGTCCAGCACGTACATAGAACCTACCAGATTGTTGCCGATGACCTTTACCAGATTGATTCGCTGGCTCTCACCGCCAGAAAGAGTGCTGGAAGACCGGTCCAGCGTCAGATAGCCCAGCCCGACATCCACGATGTACTGAAGCCGCTGGCGGATCTCCTTGAGCGGCATGTCGGCCAGCTGGCGGTCGTGTTCATCGAGCTCCAGAGAATCAAAGAACCCCACAAGCGCGTCAATCTGCATCGACATCAATTCGGCTATGTTTTTGCCGCCGACCTTGACATAAAGCGCCTCCTTGCGCAGCCGGCTGCCTCCGCATTCACGGCAGGTGGTACGTCCGCTGTAGCGGCTCTGCATATACTTGAACTGTATCTTGTAGCGGTTCTTGTCTACCCACTCGAAAAAGCCGTCGATGCCGGTGAAATACTCGTTGCCCTTCCACAACACCTCCTTCTGCTCCTTTGAGAGTTCGTTATATGGCTTGAAAACCGGGAAGTCGAACTTGTAGGCGTTGGCAATCAGCTCGTCCTTGAAATACTTCATCAACTCGCCGCGCCAGCACGAAACGGCACCGTCGTACACGCTCAGCGTCGGATTTGGAATGACCAGATTCTCGTCGATACCCACAATTGTGCCGAATCCACCGCACACAGGACACGCCCCCAGCGGGCTGTTGTAGCTGAACATATTCTCGCTCGGGTGGTCAAACAGGATGCCGTCGGCTTCGAATATGTTGGAGAAGCGGCGCATCACAGGCGGAATGCCGCACAGTATGCGGCCGGCACCGCGGGTGAAAGCTGTCTTGAGCGAATCCAGCGATCGCGAGACAAAATCGTCATCATCTTCCGTAGAAATCCGTACGCGATCGATCAGAAGCGCCAGCGAAGAATAATCCTCAACCGAAACCTTATGCGAAAGCAGGTCGTCTATCTTGTAAACATCGCCGGCAGAAGCGTCCACCATACGGGAGTAACCCTCCTCCTTGAGTGCGAGAAACAACTCTGTTACATTTGTGCTATCTACCTGGATATCAGCTGCTATCAAAGCATATTCACCCTGCTTCAAAGTCATCATATACTCCAGCACGCTGCGCTCCGTATCGCAGGTGACCTCCAGCCCCGAAACTGGAGAAAACGTGTGCCCTACTTTGGCAAAAAGCAGCTTCAGGTAATTGTATATCTCGGTAGACGTGGCGATGGTGGAACGGGAATTCACCGTGTTGACCTTCTGCTCCACGGCGATTGCCGGCGGGATGCCGGTGATATAATCTACCGGCGGCTTCGGCACACGACCCAGAAACTGACGGGCAAAGGAAGAGAGGCTCTCAGCAAAACGGCGGTGCCCTTCAGCATAAAGCGTGTCGAACGCCAGCGAACTCTTGCCGCTGCCGGATATGCCGGTGATAACCACGAACTTGCCGCGCGGTATCTCAACGTCGATATTCTTGAGGTTGTTGGCCCTCGCCCCTTTGACAAATATGTTGTCGGAATGCTCCATCTACTGTCTTGTAACCTGCTTTACGGTTTTAAGTTTGCGGAGTCCCGCCAGAATCTTGTCCAGCATCAGGTTGCTGGTGACAAAGATGGTGGCATCTATCTCTATTTCACCGCGCTTGTTGCGGCTGCCGGTAATCAGCTTGCGCACCAGCGCACGGTAAGAACTTACCACTGCCAGCACGTCGTTCACAGCGCTCTCCTCGTCCACAATCACCTTGAGCGCCACCTGGCTGTTGCTGGTGGCCGCATCCTTGCGCCAGCGCACCTTCTGCACCCTGTGCGGATAATTCTCTATCAGACGGGCGGCATTGGGACACGAGAGGCGGTGGATCTTGATGCCCTCGTTTATGGTGACAAAGCCGAACACATCGTCTCCGAAGACGGGATTGCAACACTTGGCCAGCTTATATTCCAGACCGCTGAGGGAACGGTTGCCGCCGCTGCCAATCTCCAGATAATCGCCGCTGTTTTCCTTGCGGTTGACGGTGATTGGACGGTCGTCGGAAACCACCGCCGCCGGCGTTTCTCGCAGCAGTTCAGCTTTGATTTCAGCGACGTCGATGCGCCCCTCTCCCACTGCTCCGAACAATTCGTTGGCGGTGCGGAACTTGTATTTCTTGATGAGGGCCGTCAGCTGCTCGTCGGCCATCGTCATCTTCCAGTTCTTGAGCCTGCGGTCCAGTATCTCCTTGCCCGCCTTGGCCAGGGCGTTCTCCCGCTCCTTGAGTTTCTGCTTGATTTTTGTGCGGGCCTTGCTGGTGACCACAAAATTGAGCCAGTCCTCGTTGGGTTTCTGGTTCTTGGAGGTCAGAATCTCCACCAGATCACCCGTTTTGAGCTGCTCCTTTATGGAGACCATCTTGCCGTTGACAAGGCCGCCGGTGCACTTCAGGCCAAGATTTGAGTGTATGTCAAAGGCGAAATCCAGCACAGTGCTGCCCGCCTTCAGCTGCCGCAACTCGCCATCAGGCGTAAACACGAACACATCCTGATCCAGCAGATTCTCTGCCGCATCCTGATACTCTGTGTTGTCGGGATTCTCCATCAGGCTGCGCACCTTCGCCAGCCAGTCGCCAATCAGGGCATCCTTCTTGACACCCTTGTAGGCCCAGTGCGATGCGCCGCCAAGTTCAGCCTCATAATCCATCCGCACAGAACGGATCTGAACCTCGACCCACTGCCCGCCGACATTAACCGTGCAGTGCAGCGACTGGTAACCGTTGGGTTTCGGCCTGTCCAGCCACTGGCGCAAGCGGCGCTCGTCCTGCGGATAATTCTCTGTCACAAGGGCGAATACGTCCCAGCACGTGCTTATCTCATGCTCAGGTGGCACTTCCACGATAAAGCGGATGGCAAATACGTCGTACACCTCGTTTATGGGGATGTTCTGCGCCTGCATCTTCTTCCAGATGGAATAGGCGCTCTTGGTGCGGGCCTTCAAATGATATTTGATGCCGCGGGCGCTGATGGTATCCTCCAGCGGCTTTATGAACGATTCCACAAGGGCATCCCGGTCGCTGCGGGTGGCCTTCAGATAATTGGTGATGGTGCGCCAGGCGTCGGGATACGCATACTTTAGCCACAGATCCTCCAGTTCGCTTTTGATGTTATAAAGACCGGCCTGATGCGCCAGCGGAATGTAGAGCAGCATGGTCTCGGCGTTCTTGCGCGCCTGGTCTGCCTTGGGGAAGATATGCAGCGAGCGCATCACCTCCAGACGGTCGGCAAGCTTGATGATAAACGCCCTTGCGTCGGGCGAATAGCTGGCAATCAGCTTGCGATAGCGCTCCGCCTCGAGTTTGGTATCGCGCGGCTTGATCTGGGAAATCTTGTTCAGGCAGGAAGCCAGTTGCACCGCCGTATCGTCCTCGTTATACCGCTCCAGAATCTCCGGATTTTCCCGGCTGGCCTCGTGCAGATACACCGCTGCTGTACTGGAAGCATCCAGGCCAATCTCCTGCGCCACTATTGAAGCCACCCCGTTCACATGCTCCATGAATGGATGGTTGTTATATCGCATAACGCCCGAAAGGGACTCACTGGCCAACAGGTATGCCTGCTCCACCGCCCTGGTCTGTTCCGGGGTATAATAGGTGCATAGCTTATTTATCAGTTCCGGTATCATCTCTTTTTAAGAAGTTCTTTAAGGGCGTTCATTTCGTCGCGGAAGCGCGCCGCACGCATAAAGTCAAGTTCGGCGGCGGCATCTTCCATATTCTTTTTGGCTGCGGCCACCATCTTCTCCAGCTGGCTGTGGTCCATCGACGCCACAACGGGGTCATCCTGCAAAAATTCTGCCCGCCTTGCCTGCTCCTCTTCGTAATCGATCTGCGGATTGAAGGCGCCGGAGCGCGTGCCGACCTGGTGCGGAATAATGCCGTGCTCCTTGTTGTATGCCTGCTGCTTTGCCCGGCGGCGGTTGGTCTCGTCTATGGTGGCCTGCATAGACCCGGTGATGGTGTCGGCATAAAAGATGACCTTGCCGTTGATGTTGCGGGCGGCACGGCCGGCGGTCTGTGTCAATGCCCGATCGCTGCGCAGAAAACCCTCCTTGTCGGCATCCAGAATGGCCACCAGCGACACGCTGGGCAAATCGAGGCCTTCGCGCAGCAGGTTGACACCGACCAGCACGTCAAACCGCCCCGCCTTGAAATCTTCAATAATCTCGACCCGCTCCAGCGTATCCACGTCGGAATGGATATACCGGCAGCGGACCTCGTTCCGGGTGAGATACTTCTCCAACTCCTCCGCCATCCGCTTGGTAAGGGTCGTCACCAGCACCCGCTCGTCGTGCTCTGCACGGACCTGGATCTCCTCCATCAAATCGTCTATCTGATTCTTGGAGGGGCGCACCTCTATCGGTGGATCCAGCAGGCCGGTGGGCCGTACCACCTGCTCCACAATCACGCCGCCGCTCTCCTCCAGTTCCCAGTCGCCGGGTGTTGCGCTCACATAGAGCCTCTGCCCTATCAGGCTGTAGAATTCATCGAACTTCAAAGGGCGGTTATCTGCCGCGGCAGGCAGGCGGAAGCCATATTCCACCAGAGTCTCCTTGCGGCTGCGGTCGCCTCCGTACATGGCGCGTATCTGCGGTATTGTCACGTGACTCTCGTCTATGAAAGTCAGAAAATCGCCGGGAAAATAATCTATCAGGCAGAACGGACGCTGCCCGGCTACTCGGCCGTCAAAGTAGCGGGAATAGTTCTCTATGCCGGAACAGTAGCCAATCTCCTTTATCATCTCCACGTCGTACTGCACCCTCTGGCGCAACCGGTTTGCCTCATGATGCCGCCCTACGGCGTTGAAATAGTCGCAGCGGTCCACCATGTCGGCCAGTATCTGGTCGATGGCCTTCGCCGCCCGCTCCTTGGTAGTGAGGAAGTTGGTGGCAGGGAAAATCGTAAGCTCTTCGTGATAACTGATGGTGGCCCCGCTCATTGGATCGATCATCTCTATCGATTCTATCTCGTCGCCCCAGAAAACTATCCGGTATGCGAAATCGCCGTAGGCCGGGAACACATCCACGCTGTCGCCCTTTACGCGGAAACTGCCGCGCTTGAATTCGCCCTCCGTGCGGGAATACAGGGCATCTACCAGCGCATACAGGAACTGGTTGCGGGCAATCTCGCCGCCGCGAACGATATGAACGGTACTGTTGTGAAAGTCATCCGGATTGCCGATGCCGTACAAGCAGCTTACGGAGGATATTACAATCACGTCGCGCCGCCCGCTCAGCAAGGCGCTGCTTGCACTCAGGCGCAACCGTTCTATCTCGTCGTTGATACTTAAATCCTTTTCTATATAAGTGTCGGTGGTAGGCAGATACGCCTCCGGCTGATAATAGTCGTAATACGATACGAAATACTCCACCGCATTCTCCGGGAAGAAGCTCTTGAACTCGCTGTAGAGCTGCGCCGCCAGCGTCTTGTTGTGGCTCAGAATCAGCGCCGGACGCTGCAGCCGCTCAATGACATTGGCCATGGTGAACGTCTTGCCGCTGCCGGTCACACCCAGCAGCGTCTGGGCCTGTGCACCACCGTTGAAACCGGCGCACAACTGGTCTATGGCCTGCGGCTGGTCTCCCGTCGGAGCGTATGGTGCATGGATTTTGAACTCTCCCATCAGGTACGGTACATAAGTTTACAAATATACAGATTTTCTATCGAAGAAATTACTAAATTCGCAACCGATTTCCCAAAAATGAACAAGTCCGCCAAGTACATAATTGCCATCCTTTTCGCGCTGCTGCCATGGGGCATCCATGCCCAGACCGGCGACCGTTACGAACAGGTTCTCTCAGAAGGCGGACAGCGGGCCATAATAGAACATCTCTGCGACTCGACAATGGATGGGCGCGCCTCCGGGACCCTTGGCGGAGCGCTTGCCGGCGCCTATATAGAAGAGTACTTCAACAGTCTGGAGCTCAAGCCGTTCCAATACAACAGTTCGCAATCTTTCCGGGACAGAAACGGTATCAGGATGACCAATATAATGGGCGTCGTTCCGGCTCTGCAACCTTGCGAAGATTTCATAGTGGTATCGGCCCATTACGACCATCTGGGCTCAATCAAGGGCAAGGTTTATCCCGGCGCAGACGACAATGCCTCCGGAGTGGCTGCGCTGCTGACAATTGCCGACGCATTCAGCCAGATGCGGCGCGACAGCATCGGCCCCGGCGTCAACATCCTGTTCGTAGCCTTCGACGGCAAGGAATACAGCATGGCCGGCAGCCGGCATTTCATCTCCACCCTGCCGATATCGCCCTCCCACATCATCTGCGAAATCAATATGGACATCCTGGGCGCGACCCTGGTGCCCGTCCACAAGAACAAACCGGAATATCTGATTGTCCTGGGCCGCAACACCCTGCCGGAGAATCTGCGCGGAATCATTTCTACCTGCAATCTGCGGGGTGGAATGGGGCTGGACATAGACTACACCTTCTACGGCAGCGACGACTTTACCAGGACGATGTACAAGTTGGGCGACCACTACCCCTTCAGCCAGAAAGGCATCCCGGCGCTGCTGTTCACATCGGGTTTCCACCAGCACACGCTCAAGACCAGCGACACGCCGGAAATCATAGACCACAAGGTCCTTCTCAAGCGTACCCGACTGATATTCGATGTAATCCGGGAAATGGCCCAGCGCTCCCGCCGCTAGGCGTGATAGAGTTTCTTGGTCTGGTATTTAGGGCTGCTGGTCAGGTTCACCCCAAGTTTCTTCAATGTTGACACATCAACTCCGGAGAGAATCACGCTGGTGTGCACCTCGCAGTGGCGCAACTTATCCAGGCAGTCTATCGCATTGCGGGCGTTGATGTCGGTCAGGGCACAGATAGAGAGCGCCAGCAGCACCTCGTTCACATGCAGACGGGGATTCATGTGCCCGAGATGGTGCAGCTTGAGGTTGGATATGGGCTCTATCACCAGCGGGGAAATCAACTTGACCTCCTTCGGAATCTTGGCCAGATATTTCAGGGCGTTGAGCAGCATCGCGCTGGAGGCGCCCAGCAGTTCGCTGGTCTTGCCGGTAAGCAGAGTGCCGTCGTTCATCTCAATTGCAGCCGCCGGCATCCCGGTCTCCTCCGCCAATTGCTCCGCCAGGACGGCCACCTTGCGGTTGGAAAGTTCCACCTTGGCCTGCTCCATTATCATCTCCAGTTTGCTCAGCTGCGCTACATCGCCGTTAGTAGCCTTTATCTGGCAGGCGACGTTATAGTAGCGGCGGATAATTTCGCGGCAGGAGGCGTCACGGACCACCTCGTCGTCTTTTATGCACTCGCCTATCATGTTCACACCCATGTCGGTGGGCGACTTGTAAGGCGATTCGCCTATTATCTCCTTGAGCATCTGGTTCAGCACCGGGAAAATCTCTACGTCGCGGTTGTAATTCACCGCTATCTTGCCGTATGCCTCAAGGTGGTAAGGGTCAATCATGTTGACATCCTTCAGATCGACCGTGGCGGCCTCGTACGCCAGGTTCACCGGATGCTTCAGGGGCATGCTCCACACCGGGAAGGTCTCGAACTTTGCATAACCAGCCTTCACGCCGCGCTTGTTCTCTTGGTAGAGCTGGCTCAGGCAGGTAGCCATCTTGCCACTGCCGGGGCCGGGGGCGGTCACCACCACCAGGCGGCGGCTGGTAACCACAAACTCGTTCTTGCCGTAACCCTCTTCACTCATTATAAGCGGCAGATTGGACGGATATCCCGCTATCGGATAATGACGGTAAACCTTGAGCCCCAGCGCCTCCAGTTTCTTCTGGTATGCGATGGCATTGGCCTGGTTTTCAAACCGCGTCAGCACCACGCTGCTCACATACAGCCCGTAGCCGCGGAAAGCGTCTATAAGGCGCAGCACATCGTTGTCGTAGGTAATTCCAAGGTCGCCGCGTATCTTGTTCTTCTCTATGTCACCGGCATTAATCACAACAACTATTTCCGCCTCGTCCTTGAGTTGCATGAGCATCGTAATCTTGCTGTCGGGAGCAAATCCAGGCAGCACGCGGCTGGCATGGTAATCGTCAAAAAGCTTCCCTCCAAATTCCAGATAGAGCTTGTCGCCGAACATAGCGATGCGCTCCTTGATTTTATTCGACTGAATAGCAAGGTATTTATCCTTGTCAAAACCAAGTTTGTCCATAGTTTATGTGAAATGCGGTTTCGCAAAAGTAGTATTTTTTTTAACTTTGGGATAGTTTAGAAAAGATTTATGAAAGGAACTTTTATATTTTTTGCAGACGGCTTCGAAGAGGTCGAGGCCATTGCCACCCTGGATATACTCCGTCGCGGCGGCGTAGATGCCAGATCTGTATCCATTTACGACAATTCCCTGGTAGAGGGTGCGCATGGCCAGCAGCTCATCACCGACCTTTGCTGGGAAGACATGGAGCAGATAATTTCAGAAGAGGCATCCCCCTCCGACTACATGATTTTCCCGGGCGGAATGCCGGGCGCAAAGAATCTGGCGGAATTTGAGCCGCTGATGGAACTGCTGCGCAGTCACTGGGCTGCCGGCGGCGGCGTGGCTGCAATCTGCGCATCTCCGGCGGTAGTACTTGCCGGCCTCGGTGACACCTTCTCCGGCTGTGAAATGACCTGTTACGACGGCTTCGAAGCTGCCCTTGCGGCAGCCGGCATCAGGCATAATGCCGCCGGCAGCGTTATAAACGGCCGTCTGGTCACCGGCCGCGGCCCCGGCTATGCGGCAGAGTTTGCGCTGGACATCCTCGCATGCATCAGGGACCGCGACGTGGCCAATGCCGTCGCGGCGGGCTTTACCCCGAAATAAACATTTAAAAACACATACGTATGGCAAAACGGATTTTGATTGTTGCCGCGCTTGTTTTCGCGGCATTGGAGGCGTCGGCGGGAGATTTTGTCGACGAAATGTGCAAAAGCTACAAAAAGACCGAGGGAGCCCAGGTTGTCACCGTTGGCAGGGCCATGCTCTCCGTGGCGTTCGCAAGGGCCGACAAAGCCAGCAAGGCGGCGCTCAAGAAACTCAACAAAATGACCATTATAGCCCTTGAGAGCGGAACTCCGGGTCTCATGGACAAGGTCAATGCCGACCTGGCGGCTGTCGAAAGACAAGGTGCTCTGTTTCTGGGAGAAACCACGGACTCCAAGACCGGGTCTTATTGCAAGGTATACATAATGAAAGACGGTGAAATATACACCCACCTTCTGATGTTTTTCAAGAGCGATGATTCCTCCAAAACAGGCCTTGTAGATATGTCAGGGCGGTTTTTGGAATCAGATCTCGAGACCCTCGGAAAATCTGCGAATCCTATTAGATAATAAGAATATTTGCAAGTATTCGAAATAGTTCGTAACTTAGCTGCGTTAAGCTGTGTTGTGGCTTGTAATGAACTGTTTAGGAATGAAAAAATTTGTTTTCGCATCTCTTTTTTCAGCAGCCGTCCTGGCTCTTGCAACTTCATGCTCCATCCACGAGCCTGAAGGTCTCGCAAAGGGTTCCGAGTTCGATAAGATCCAGTTCGTAATGGAAGACTTTGAATTCGATGATGCCACCAAGGTGACCACTACCCTGTCAGGCTCAACAAGTGTCTCCGTCAATTGGAACGATGGCGACGTTATCGGAGTGTTTCCCAGCACAGGCGGAGAGCAGGTCACTTTCACGGTAGCATCCGGAGCCGGCACAAACAATTGTGTGTTTGACGGCCGCGGATGGGGTCTCCTCTCCAGTACAAAGTATTCCGCTTATTACCCCGGTAAAGCCGAGTATTGTGGCAAGGAAGATGCCCTTAGGGCCATTCAGGTTTCATATACAGGCCAGAGCCAGAGCGCCAAGGGCGTTTCTAATGCGGGCGATTTCGATTATCTGGCAAGCACCAATGCCACACCCGTTTTTGCCGATCCTGCTGCCAACGGCACCTGCACTTTCAATTTCAAGCATCTTGGATATCTCTTTGTGTTTGACCTCACCTTCCCCGTTGGCGGTTTCCTTAACACACTGGAACTGGAATGCGAAGACGATGCTTTCACCACAGCCGGCACAGTAGATTTGTCTCAGGAAACCGCGGTAATCACCTCCACGGCCATTGGAAACGTAATGACTCTCGATCTGGGCGGTATGCTGGTCAATGCAAATGAAACAGTGCGTTTCTTTATGATGGTAGCTCCCACCACCGTGGTAAAGCCTACCATCAGGGTTACCACCACTGCCGGTATGGAGATGACCTGGAGTTCCTCTTCGACTTACACATGCGCAGCCGGGAGGGCAAAAAGGATTCAGGCAACGCTTACTGCTCCTCAGAGTGCCTCTGCATTTCTCAGGACAGAACCCTCTGTCGTTTATCCCGACTGGAAGTCCGGCACATTTACCTTCCGCGTTATCAGCAACGAATCCTACACAATGGGGCAGCCGACTGTCAACTGGCTCACCTACGTCAGCGAAACAGTTGTCAACGACCAGGTTAAAGAGTACACATATAAGATTGATGTATATAATGGCAGCACTGCCCGCACCGGCCAGATCCCAATCACCGGAGAGACCAAGAGCAGGAATGTTTCAGTGACTCAGTCAAAACTCACACTGACTCCACCTGTAGCTGGCGACGGTCGCACGATATACACTACAACGGGCGATTTCAAATACCGCTACGGCCCGTCCATCATTATGAACGACAGCGGCACCATAGATGCCTGGTTTGCATCTCCCGGTCATAACGGCAAGGCCGATGAGTTCACCTGGCGTCGCACTTCCAATGGCGGCCAGACCTGGACTGCAGAGCAGACCGTGATGACGGGCGGCACCAAGCCCGACCTGGACTGGTGGAGCGTTTGCGACCCCGGTGCAGCCTGCTTCGATGGCTATTATTATATGGCCTATACTTCCACTACCAACACTTCCTCTGATGGGGGACTTCAGGGTCTGGAGAACGACTGTTTCATAGCCCGCAGCACAAGCCCCAGCGGCCCTTGGCAGAGATGGAACGGCAGCGGCTGGGGCGGTAGCCCGCAACCCATCATTGAGTATATGGACGGCAGCGAATATAACGACGGCCCGGCCGGAAAGTGGGGGATTGGCGAGCCCAGCATCGTGGTGAAGGACGAGACTATATACCTATATTATACATATGATGCAGGCGGTACTCCGCTTACCAAAGTGGCCACCGCCCCTCGCTCGAATCCTAACTGGCCCGGCAACCTGACCTTCCACGGTACCGCCGTGGATAAGGCGTGGCTGGCAGACCGCGACGGCGTAGGCACAGACAACCCCCTCAGGGGAACTTATGACAGCTGCGACGTGAAGTATGTAGAGGACTACGATCTGTTCTATGCTTTCCACACTTCCTGGCGCATAACCCAGCAGAGCCGCCTGTCGGTTTGGACTTCTACCGACGGCATCACATTCGAGTACCTGGGTGATGTCACTGGCAACATACTCCCGTATTCACACAATATGGGAGTTAGTGGCGACGGATTGGGACACGTGAACTTGAGCAAAACACAGTATGTGTCCTACGCTTTCAGCCCTGAAGTGCTTCCTTCTGGTGTAACATCCAGAGCGAAGGGGGGCTGGAGCACATACTGGAGCATCATCACCTATTAATTAATTAAGAGTAATACAAACCAACATATTTAATTAACACTTTAACTAACAATTAACATGAAAAGAAAACTTCTTTACAAGTATCCTCTCACGGAGGAAGTTGATCTCACACTGGAGGGCGCATGCCTCTATGTGACATCAGACGTGACCACCGACACTGACAATCCCATGCCTTGGGACAACGAGTAACCGACAAAACAACACGTGATTATGAAAAGGAATATTTTTGTAGCGATCCTGCTCGCAGCAGCAGTGGCTTATTCATGTACTTCCGTAGAGGAACCCATAACCCCCTCAGGCGAAGGCTCCCTCTTCAATCCCACGGCAACCATCGAGAACTTCGTTCTTGACGGACCCGAAACCAAGACCCTTCTCGAAATCGACGAGACCACCGGTGCAAATTTCAAATTCACAGCCGATGATGAACTGGGTGTATTCCCGCTTAACCCTATCGGCCAGCAGTTCAGGTTCACAGTAAAGAACATTGACGACGAGACCGTCACTTTCAGCTGCACTGGCTGGGCTCTTGACGGAAACCAGACCTATTCTGCATACTATCCTTTCAACACCGCTGCATACTTGGACCAGGACGTTGTAGCCGCCATGCCTTTCGACTATACCACCCAGAGGCAGGTTGCCAAGGATGTGTTCGACATCAGCCAAACCGACTACCTCTCAGCAGCTGCAGTACAGCCCGCGAGCAGCAACTCCTGCCACTTCACTATGAGCCACGTCGGCGCACTCGTAGTGTTTGACGTTACCCTCACCGGCGAAGGCTCAGCTCTCTACACTGGCCTCACACTGGGCAACGATATGTATGACTTCGCACTGACCGGTGACCTTAACCTTACTCAAAGCCCCGCAACCCTGAGTGCAGATGAGCAAGGCAAGGAGATCACCCTCGCACTTGGCAAAGGCAATAAGGGTCTTAGACTCGAAGCAGGCCAGACCCACCGTTTCTGCATGATGGTGCCGCCCACCAACCTCAAGGAATATGTGGATATGGGTTTGAATGCCACCGTTACCCTGACCCTCACGGACAAGAACGGCGACGAGTATAGCGCAACCATCCCCGCCAAGAACTTCCAGGCCGGCAAGGCATACAGGATCGAGGCTACTATCGCAGCAGCTGCCGATGATCCCGCCGTACCCACCAACCTTAGCGCTAACGGTACTGCTAACTGCTATATCGTTGACGTTGATGATGTAAACGAAGGTGGATACTACTTCGACTGCACCGTTGCTGGTAACGGCCAGGAAGTTAATATGGCTGCCAAGGCTTTCAATACTCATCCAAATGTATGGCCTCAGGTTAACGGTCAATACTCTGCTTCACTTCCTGTTTTGCATGCCTCCGATATACGCGTTACGCTTAACCAGAACAATTGTATATCTAACGTGACAATTGATCCTACAGCTGGAACCATTTTCTTCAAAGCTTCTGGTGCGAAGGGTAATGCCAAGATTCTGGTTATGGACGCAGCAAACGATGATCCTGCATGGGTATGGCACATCTGGTGCACTGATCAGCCCACCACAGTTCATTATAATTCCCTGCACTGGACTGGTTGGCAATATGAAGTTATGGACCGCAACCTGGGTGCAATCAAGGCTCAATTCGATGATCCTACAAATGCAAACAACAATCCCGATGAAATTTGTGGTTTCTACTACCAGTTCGGTAATCCTACAGGCTGGACTTGGGCTGAATACTCTAATACTGTAGCAGATTACTGGCGTATGGTCGATGGTATCGCTGGTGCTGAAAAACTCCACCGTCCCGTATATGGTGGTAGTGACTTCTACTGGTTCAATCCTTATGCTTCATCTGCTCCCAGGCAGTTGTTCGGTATCCTCTGGGGCGCTGGCTCTGCAGGTGATGGTAGTTTGAAACGCGGTGGCGATGTAGTGAAGACTATGTATGACCCTTGCCCTCCTGGATATCAGGTAATGCCTATCGATATGCTGGATCAGGTTGTGAACTCTAACGGTGGTGACCAGTATGGTTGGTATCTGACCGGAACCGACGGCTCCATCTACTTCCCGTACAACGGTGCTGCCTGGGCAGGTGGCAACTTCTGGATGGCCCGTGGCTTTGTTCCTAATGGTGACACTGCACATTACACTACCATGTGGACTTCTGGCCATAACAATAGTAATATGGCTTACTGCTTTGACATCTACAGCAAAGATGTAAACCGTGCAGGTGGCGGAGAAATCCCTAGCGGCGGCCATATCCTTGCACGTGGTATGGGTGTTCGTTGTGTGACTATTGCCCAATAGTTTTACAGACTCTATCTACTCCTGATAAGACCAAAGGGTGGCGCACTCATCCGCGCCACCCTTTCTTATTCACCGTCATGCCAGATGGCCGATCAGGTCGGGCATGACGAACAAGTCTTCGGCTTGCTTTTTGCAGCGTGTGATGTTCAGACACTATCAACACAAGAACAACAACAATACACCAAAGACGCTATGACAACAAAGTGGGACCGTGAAAGCGCCGCCAACCTAATGATGAAATTAATGAAAATACTTGCTGTGACGGTAATGACGGTCATGGCTGTCGGGTGCAAAAGCACTCCGGAAGATATTGTCCAGACTGCGGATAGTCTGAATCATATCGCCTGCATCATAGACGATTTTGAGCAGGATGATGCCACCAAGGTTACTACAAGCCTCATCGGCTCGACATCTGTCTCTACCGTATGGAACGAGGGCGACGTTATCGGAGTGTTCCCCAGTGTTGGCGGCGAACAAGTTACGTTCACAGTAGCATCTGGTGCTGGCACAAACAATTGTGTGTTCGATGGCCGTGGCTGGGGCCTGCTCTCTTCTACAAAGTATTCTGCATATTACCCCGGCCTCACCGAATACTGTGGCAACCACGATGCCCTGAAGGCAATCCAGGTCTCTTACGTCGGTCAGATCCAGAACACCAAGAGTGCATTCGAGGTAGGCAGTTTCGATTATCTGGCAAGTACAAACGCATCTCCTGTTTTTACTGACGCTGCCCCCAGCGGCACCTGTACCTTCAATTTCAAGCACCTTGGAGTTCTCCTTGTATTTGATCTCACTTTTCCCACCGGCGGGTTTCTGAGCACACTGGAGTTAGAGTGCAAAGACAATGTATTTGCAGAGGCCGGTACTGTAGATTTGTCGCAGGCAACCGCTGCAATCACACCTACTGATTTCACCAATGTCATGAAGCTCGATCTGGGAGGCATGTCCGTCATTAAAAATGAAACGGTACGCTTCTACATGATGATAGCTCCCGCCACCATATCAGCGCCTCTGCTCAGGGTTACCACCACCACCGGCGCAGTGATGTCCTGGCAATCCACCTCTACGTATACCTTCTCTGCCGGTCGTGCAAAAGTCATTACGGCAACATTGCAAGAGAATGAGGTTCTCGAGCTATCGCAAAATAATTTCGCTATTAAATATCCCTTCAACACTTTAAAGGTCGATATAACTTCCAACAAGGGTTATACAATCAGCATTCCGTCCGATTGCGACTGGGTCAGCGTCAATAACAAGAGCCTCCGCCATGCATCGTTCGACGTCAAAATTAACCAATCCGCAAGCGCACGTACGGCCAATATCTTGTTTAAATCGGCCTCATCCGATTTGACAAAAACCCTCACCATAACCCAGGATTGCCCCCCGTCTAACGTTCCGATTCCGGTAAGTCATATCATGCCGTGCTGCCGATGGAACAACAACGGCACATCTTTCCTTATAAACGGCGTCTGGAACACTTACCACGACTATGCCGATTTGACTCAATGCCGCAACATACTTAAGACTATTTCTCAGGCGGGAATCAGAGTGGTGAGCATAGATTTTACCAACCAGGCACAGTGGGACTCGCAATGGGAGAGCGATCATTTCAAAGAAAGATTGGAGAATATCATGCAGGTGTGCAGCGAGATTAATATGGAGTGGTTCCTGTTCATAGGCAATCTCAGCGTGCCCGGTATCAGCTACTGGAACGGCATTGCAGAGCGCATCTATAACAGCTATGCGCAGCTGGGCCACTACCACTACAAGGACGGCAAGCCGATGCTGCTGATCTTTATGCCCGGGACAAGCTACAATTCTGCCATCAACGGCGCTTCGGCCGCCAACAAGACGTATCTGAAAAACGGCGATAAGTTCACAATCGGCACCTGTCAGGTCAACAGTGCCATTACGCCTAAGGCCACCGACGGTTGGGGTTACCGCAACCAGTCGCAGAGCAGCGACGGAAAGGTGCGTTTTGTATGCCCTAACAGCGGCGTTGCGCCTGAAACATGGGCCAGGATAGATGCCGACGCGTGGAGCAGCCGCATGGACTGGGGCCTGCAGGCTACCAAATATGTTGTGATAGGATCTTACGACGATACCTGCGACGCTATCTTCTGGGGAATTGCCGATGTAAGCGCAAGCAGCACCGCATGTCATAAGCACGACGACACCATTAACGATCCCTACATTTACTACAATATAGTAAAGCAGAAGCTGCTGGGAGAATAATATTCCGTACGCCTACTTCACGCTGCCTTTTAGTGTATAGCTGCCGCTGACAAGAGTCTCCTCGCGAACCGTATCACCGTCGGGAATATAGACCTTGGCGGTGGTACCGACCGGCACGGTGCATTTAAGGGTGAACGATTGGCCGGAAACCTTCCAGTCGATATTGATGCGGCCGTACGGGCAGTCCTTATGGAACTTGACCCAGTCGAGCCCCTTGACCAGAGTAGGCCTGATTTCGAAAGCCCTGTATCCAGGCATCGTAGGTTCAAGGCCTGCCAGGTCGCGATAGAACCAGCGGATTCCGCCACCCATGAACGGGTGGTTGTGAGAGAATTCGCCGTTCCACTGCTCCCAGGTAACGGTTGCCCCCTGCTCTATCCACCAGCCAAAGCTGGGATAGTCCTTCTTGGTAATGATTTCATAAGCCAGATCGGCGTGTCCGTGCTTAACAAGCATCTCGCACAGATAGCGGAAGCCTACGAAACCGGTATGCAGGTGGTTGTCATGCTCTGCAATATTAGCCACTAGGGCGTCCACGACTTTCTGCTCACGGTCTGCTGGAACTCCCATGGCCAGGGCAAAAACATTGCTGCCGTCCTTACCGTAAGAACCGGTTTCTGGATTATAGAACTTGCGATGGAAAGCTGCGGCCGTAGTGTCCCTCAAGGCGGAGAAATAGTTGAATTCAGTGATGTTGCCCAATATGGCGGCTGTCTTTGCCGTACGGTCGGCGCAAGCCCACAGGAACCAGGTATGTACCAGGGCATTGGAAGGGAGGCCGAAGGCCGGCACCCACTCGCCCAAATCCTTGAAGTAGTGACCGGAACGGCTCTCCATGATATGAGTGGCAGGGTCCACCCAGGTCTCCATCCAGCGGGTTTGGTCTGCCATAGGTTTGAAACACTCCTTGAGGGTCCTTAAATCGGCATACTCCCAATAGAAATCGAACGGAATCATATTGATGGATGCACCCCAGGGGATGCCGCCGCCAGCCTCGGGCTGCCATGGTGCCGAATTGGCCACATAGCCGTCAGGCTTCTGCGCCTCGCGGATATCACGTATCCATTTCAGATAGAAAGCATCCGCACCCATCGTCATCATGGTGGTAGGCGCAACTGCCTGGCCGTCGCCGGTATAGCCAATGCGCTCGCGGTGCGGGCAGTCGGTGGGGACGCTGCCGTGCATGTTGTCCAGCATGCTGCGGCGCCATATCTTGTCTATCTTGTTGATCAGTTCGTTGGAAGTCTCGAACGAAGTTGCCTGCTTGATATCCGAATTGACCGCCTGTGCCACTATCTGGGAAGGCTTGAGATTGTCCAGGCCGGCAATCTCTACCTGTGAGAACACATACCACTCGAATCGAGGATGATATGACTCCTTGCCGGAGCCTTTGGCGGTATAGACGGTATGCTGCGGCAACGACTCGTTGATGTAGCCCACCGTCACGTTCTGGCCCTCTTTCAGATTGAGATCCTTGAGAGCGACCCAGCCCGATATCTCTTCCGGGAACGATACCCTGAAGACGCCGGTGCTGTCTATCTTCTCTATGCTGACGGGGTTGTATGTGGCTGTGACGCGGTCACTCGGCCCGATCTGCGCCACAAGCCGGCCCTCGGGCACCTTTTTGAGGACAGGAGTTTCCCATGAAGAGTCATCGTATCCAGCCTTATTCCAACCTTCGTGCTCCAGGCGCGCATCGTACCTCTCGCCGATATACATCTGGTCAAAGGTAATCGCGCTCTTCGCAATTTTCCAGTCGGTACCGCTGGCAATCACATCGCTGGTACCGTCTTCGTATTTGATGACAATCTGTCCGATGAACTTGGGAACGCCGTATCCCATCACGAAACGGCGGAACACAAGGTCGTAAAAGCCATTGCCCAGAATCACGCCTACAGCGTTTTTACCCTTGACAATCTTGTCGGTGAGGTCATAGCTCACGTAAGCCACACTATAGTCGTTGAACGGATCGGGGACCGGAATAAGACGTTCCGGCAGCTTCTCACGGTAGCCATAGTTTGTCTGGTTGGGGACAAGATACTCGTCTCCTGCCCTGCTGCCGTTCAGGTATAGCTCAAAATAGCCCAGGCCGGTGCCGTAGAAGCGGGCCGATTTAACGGGCTTTGCAACCTCGAATTCCTTGCGCAACAGCGGCGCCGGCTGCACGTCTTCGCTACGGTCATAATCATACGAATCCTCTCCCTGCCACGGCGCGCCAACCCACTGTCCCTTCCAGTAATTGTGACCACGCATACCTGTGTGGAAGTGGCATACATCGCTCCATTGCGACGGTTCGCCGTTCTGGTCGCGCACCTCAACCTGCCAGAAATAATCCGTGCAGGGTTCCAGCTCCTTGCCGTCGTATGGCACAAGCACCGATTCAGGGCTGATCTTGATGCCGGAATCCCAGTAAGCGTCTTCCGGATTCTGCCTGTCCTTGAACACACGGATGTGGTAAGAAGTCTGTTCAGCACCGTTCTTGTCGCTGATGTTAATCCATGAGAAACGCGGTGCAAACGCATCTGTAAATGCGTCAGCCTTGTATTCGGTGGTCAGGCTGGTCGGTCTGATGCTGCATTTAGAAGTGTTGCACCCTGCCATGAGGATGCAAAGCGCAAAGGCGAATAGGAGTTTATTCATTATGATTTATTTTACTTGTCCTTTGATTGTATGACGACCGCTTGTCAGTGTCTCTTCCCTGACACCGCCGGCGCTGGGAATATAAACCGTAGCGGTGGTACCGGCAGGTACGGTGCATTTAAGGGTGAAAGCGCCACCCCTGGCGACTTTCCAGTCTATGTCGATGCGGCCGTACGGGCAGTCCTTATAAAACTTGACCCAGTCGAGACCGTCAATCACAGTGGGCCTTATTTCAAAAGTTCGATAGCCGGGCGATGTGGGCTCCAGACCTGCCAGATCGCGATAGAACCAACGGATGCCGCCGCCCATGAAGGGGATGTTGCGGGAGAAGACTCCGTCCCACTGCTCCCAGAAGGTCACGGCCCCCTGCTCTATCCACCACCCTATGCTGGGCTGGTCCTTCTTGTTTATGATTTCCCATGCGAGGTCGGCACGGCCGTATTTGATAAGCGTCTCGCAAAGGTAGCGCCAACCCACAAAGCCGACGTGGAGATGGTTGCCGCATTCTGCGATATTGGCCACCAGGGCGTTCAGCGCCGCCTGCTCACGTTCTTTTGTAGGACAACCCATCTGAAGGGCCCACATATTGCTGCCCCATTTGCCGTAGGACTGGGCTTCTTCGTCCCAGAAATAACGGTGGAATGCTGCGGCGGTAGTGTCGCGCAAGGCGGAGAAATACCCGGCGTCGGAATCTTTGCCAAGCGTTTTGGCAGCCTCGGCTGTGATACGGGCGCAGTTCCAGAGGAACCAGGTGTGCACCAGTGCCTTGGACGGGATATCCCATGGGGCATTCCATTCTCCAAGGTCCATGAAGTAACGACCGGTGCGGCTCTCCATTATCTTGGTTTCCGGGTCGACCCAGGTCAGCATCCAGCGGGTGTGGGCCGCCATGGCGTCGTAGCACTCTTCAAGGGCGCGGGTATCGCCATACTCCATATAGAATTCGTACGGAATCACGTTCATGGCAGAGCCGAAGGCCACGCCGCCGCCCGCCTCGGGCTGCCAGGGGGCCGAATTGCAGACATAGCCGTCTTCCTTCTGGGCCTCGCGAAGGTCGCGCAGCCACTTGTAGTAGAAAGCGCCGGCGTCCATCGTTGTCATCACCGTCGGCCCTACGGCCTGACCGTCGCCGGTATAGCCAATGCGCTCGCGATGCGGGGTGTCGGTGGGGATGTTGCCGTGCATATTGTCCAGCTGCGTCCGGCGCCATATCTTGTCCATATAGTTGAGCAGGTCGTTGGAGCACTCGAAAGCGGTGGCCTGACGGATGTCACTATTGACCGCCTGTGCCTCAATCTGGTCTGGATTCAAACTGTCAAGACCCAGTACCTCGACCTGCTGGAACGCGAAGTATTCAAAACGGGGATGCCAACTCTCGCTGCCGGTACCCTTAGCGATATAGGTCATGAAACTTTCGACCTTCTCTACCGCATTGTAATCTTCTGTAAGATTGTGGATTGTAACAGTCTGGCCTTCTTTCAGGTCAAGGTTCTTGAGTTCTACCCAACCAGAAATGTAGTCTGGAAAAGTGACCAGAAACGCACCGGTAGAATCCACCTTCTGAATCTCAACCGGCTGGTAAGTGGCGGTAATCCTGTCAGAAAGACCGGTCTGAGCAAACAATTTCCCTTCCGGGACGCGCTTTTCAACGACACTTGCCCAGGCCGAATCGTCATAGCCGGGTGTGCACCAGCCGTCGTGCTCTTTACGGGCGTCGTATATCTCACCAAAGTAGAGCTGGTCGTAAACTATGGCGCTCTTCTCTATCTTCCAGGTAGTATCGGTAGGAATCAAGTCGGTTGTGCCGTCTTCGTATCTGACTAGTATCTGGCCGAAGAACTTGGGCACGCCGTAGCCCATCACAAAGCGACGGAACACAAGGTCGTAATAGCCGTTGCCGAGAATGGCGCCCACGGCATTGCTGCCCTGGACAACCTTGTCAGTAAGGTCGTAGCTGACATACGCCACGCTGTAGCCGTTGAACGGATCCGGAACGGGGAGCAGGCGCTCCTCCAATTTCTCGCGGGTGCCGTAGTTGGTCTGGTTGGGGACAAGATATTCGTCTCCCATCCTGTAGCCGTTGAAGTAAAGTTCAAAATAGCCGAGGCCGGTGCCGTAGAAACGGGCCGATTTCACCGGCTTGGAGATTTCAAACTCCTTGCGCAACAGCGGCGCCGGCTGCACATCTTCACTCATATCGTAGTCGTAAGACTCCTCTCCCTGCCAGGGGGCGCCTATCCACCTGCCCTGCCAGCGATCCTGTCCGAGCATTCCGGTGTGGAAATGGCACGCCTGGCTCCAGTCGGATGCCCTGCCCTTTTCGTTACAGACCTGAACCTGCCACCAGTAGTCAGTGCAGGGCTCCAGCGGTGCGCCATCGTAAGCTACTAGCACCGATTCTGCGCTCTCCACCACGCCGGAATCCCAGAAAGATTCACAGGCATTGACGTCACCCTTAAACACCCTGATACGGTATGCAGTCTGGGCCGCGCCGCGCCTGCCACCCTCATTGATCCATGAGAAACGGGGTGCAAGGACGTCGGTAAACGCATCTTGGTGGTATTCCGTGGTAAGATTTACGGGTTGGATGCTTGTACATCCCGCCAGAAACAGGCAAAAAGTGAAGGCAAAAAGCGCTCTTTTCATTACAATCCGGATATATGTTTGATATGTGGCGCTAAAGGTAGAAAAAATGCTACAATAAAGCGCATTTTTGCCTACATTTGCCTCCACTATGATAACTTTTCTTGCCTGTATAACACTACTCGTAGCGGGATTCTTGTTTTACGGACGATTCGTAGAAAAACGACTCTTCCAAGCCAATCCGGAACGCCCCACCCCGGCACATTACCGAGCCGACGGCGTTGACTACCAAGTAATCAAACCGTGGCGGGTATTTGTAATCCAGTTCCTGAACATCGCCGGCCTCGGCCCCATCTTCGGAGCAATCCTCGGCGCCGCCTACGGGCCGGTGGCTTACATCTGGATCGTGGTCGGCTGCATATTCATGGGTGCTGTCCACGACTACCTTTCCGGAATGATATCCATCCGTTCCGGAGGCCGCAGCACACCATCGCTGATAGGCTTTTATCTTGGCAGGAAAGTTAGAATACTGATGAATATCTTCATCGCCCTGATGCTGATAGGCGTAGGTTGTTCTTTCGTTACAGGCCCGGCCGACCTTTTGAACAATATGATTCCGGCAAGCAAGTTGTTCTGGATAGTAATGATTTTCATTTACTATATCCTTGCGACTCTGGTTCCGATAGACAAGATCATTGGGCGGATATATCCCTATCTGGGCGGTGCGCTGCTCTTCATGGCAGTTGCCGTCGGGCTTGCAATGATTATCAAAGCCGGCAACGGAACCCTCCACCTTACCGAACTGACGCCTGCCTCACTGAAGAATTTCCACAGCAACCCGCAGACCAACATTCTATTCCCGATGCTGTTCATAGTGATTTCCTGCGGAGCAATTTCTGGTTTCCACAGCACCCAGAGTCCAATAATGGCCCGGTGCATAGGCAATGAGAAATACGGTCGTCCGGTGTTCTACGGAGCTATGATTTGCGAAGGAATAGTGGCCACTATCTGGGCTACGGCGGCTATGGCATACACCGGGGGCCCCGAAGGGCTGAACGCGGCGGCCGCAGCGGGCAACACACCCGCCATTTTGGTGAACAGCATCTGCAACGACTGGCTGGGCAAGGTCGGGGCCATCATTGCCGTAATGGGAGTGATTGCCTGCCCCATCACCTCCGGTGACACCGCTTTCCGCAGCATCCGTCTAATTCTGTCCGAGGCACTGAACATCAACCAGAAGCCCATCCTGAACAGGATTCTGACCGCCTTGCCCATCTTTGTAATTGCAGTACTTGTCTGCACATTCGACTTTTCCACCATCTGGAACTATGTTGGCATCTCCAATCAGGTGCTGGCATCGATAGTCCTTTGGACAGCTTCCAGATATCTGTATAAACACGGAAAGAGCCCGCTGTTCACAGCCATTCCGGCCACTTTCCTCACCTACGTATGCGTTTGTTACTTCATGGTTGCGCCGCATAAGGCAGGAGGCCTGTCACTGCCGGTTAACTGGGGCCATATTGTGGCAGCAACGGCGACCGTGGCAATCGTTTTGATTTTCACCCTCGGAAACAGAAAGCTCAAACGCAGATGGACGAAAGCCTGAATCTGGTCAAAGACCTCGCCCTAATTTTTATCTCCGCTGGCATCATAACCCTGATATTCAGGGCATTGAAACAGCCGCTGATTCTCGGCTACATAGTCGCCGGATTCCTGGTAGGGCCGCATTTCGGCCTGTTTCCCGGACTTACCAATCCGGAGAATGTGGAGCAATGGTCAGAAATCGGCATCATCTTCCTGCTGTTTGCCCTCGGTCTGGAATTCAGTTTCAAGAAGCTGCTCAAGGTGGGCAGCAGCGCTCTGATTACCGCCGGCACAATCTTCTTCGGGATGTTCGTGACCGGGCTGGCCATTGGCGGCGCAATGGGCTGGACCCACATGGAGCGCATCTTCCTGGGCGGAATGCTCTCGATGTCATCAACCACCATAATCATCAAAGCCTTCGACGACCTTGGCCTGAAGGGGATGCCCTTCACCAACGTTGTCTTCGGCACCCTGGTAGTGGAAGATTTGCTGGCGGTGGTGCTTATGGTGTTGCTTTCTACGATGGCCGTCAGCCAGCAGTTTGCCGGAAAAGAAATGGTGATGGCACTGCTCAAGCTCCTCTTCTTCCTGGTGCTCTGGTTCGTGGTGGGAATGTTCCTTATCCCGACACTTTTCAAGAAGGGACGGCAGGTGATGAACGAGGAAATGCTGGTGATACTGTCGGTGGGCCTCTGTTTCGGCATGGTGGCGCTGGCCACCGCAGCCGGATTCTCGTCGGCGCTGGGCGCTTTCGTGATGGGTTCCCTGCTGGCGGAAACCATAGAAGGGGAACATATAGAACACTCCATCAAAAGCATCAAGGACCTCTTCGGCGCCATCTTCTTTGTCTCCGTGGGCATGATGGTGGATCCGGCCATTATAGTCCAGTACTGGAAGCCGATCCTGATATTGATATTCGTGGTGGTTATAGGTATTCCGCTGTTTGCCACCAGCGGCGTGCTGATGGCGGGCCAGGGCCTGCACAGCGCCGTCCGCAGCGGCTTTTCGATGGCGCAGATAGGCGAATTCGCCTTTATCATAGCCAGCCTTGGCAAGACTCTGGGCGTAATGGCAGATTATATCTATCCGGTGGTCGTGGCGGTGTCGGTAATCACAACTTTCACCACACCCTACTTCATCAAACTGTCCGAACCGTTCTACGGATTCATCAGCCGCAAGTTGCCGCCCAACCTGTTCAAATCGCTCAGCGAGGTTCGCGCCTCCAGCCGTTCGCAGGCGCGCGAGAGCCAGTGGAGAAAGCTCGTCAAGGCCTATCTGGTAAGGATGATTCCCTACAACGTGATGCTGGTGGCCATTGTCCTGGCCTCCAATATGTTTCTGGATTCGTTTGCCAGCGAGCATTTCGTAAAACTCAGCCCATGGCTGGTCAATCTGATCTGCGCAGCCGTCACCCTGTTGGTAATGACTCCGTTCCTCTATGGAATGGTGGTCGCCGCCGGCAATTATAAGGAGCTGTACGACGGCATCTGGCGTGATTCTTCTGCCGCCGGCCGCGGACCTCTGATTGCCATGAGCGCCCTCAAGATTTTCCTGGCTGTGTCGTTCGTGGTGGGCGTCGTATCGCACTATTTCAAGCCGGGAATCGGCCTGGTGATACTGGTGTCCGCCATCGCCGCCGCCATCTTTATTCTGCTGAGATTATTCATAAAGCGCACCAGCTCCCTGGAGAACCGCTTCCTGGAGAACATGCACCAGAAAGATGAATACCAGCGCCGCAATGCCCCTGTGACCACCTCAATCCGCGAGAAAATGGACGGACACGACATTTTCGTGGAGAATCTCAAGGTCTCATCCGACTTCAAATATGCCGGGATGCAGCTGCGCGACGTGCCGCTGCGGCGCGATTACGGCGTAAATATCGTCAAGATAACCCGCGGCAGCCGCATCATAAACATCCCCTCTGCCGACGAGTACCTCTATCCCGCCGACGACATCCTGGTAGTGGGCACAAAAGACCGCATGGAGGCCTTCAAGAAGGCCCTTAAAGAGGATATCTTCCCCGCCGGCAACACCACCTCCGTGGAGGTCGAATCGTTTGTGCTTGGCAGCAATTCTCTGCTTACCGGCAAGTCGCTGCAGATGGTGGACATGCGCAACTCGGGCTGCATGCTGATTGCCATCGAGCGGGGCGAAGAGACTTTCATGAACCCTTCTCCCGACATGATAATGGCCGAGGGCGACATAATCTGGATAGTCGGCAGTGCCGAAGCAATAAACCTTTATAAATAGCAAAACTGCATGAAAATCAGGCTCCTGATAGCAGCGCTGACAGTGGCGGCATTATTTACCGCCTGCGGCTGCGCAAAAGTAGACAGACAGAATATCGACTCTTTCAAGAAGGCGGTGCCAGTGTGGGCAGAGAGCCGCGAGAGCGAGGTAAACCTCACCCTGGCTTTCCGTACCGTGATTGATTACCGCAAGAGCGCCGACATCCGCATTGCCGCCAGCACCATCTATCGCCTCAAGGTAAACGGAGAGTTCGTGGGTCACGGGCCGTGCGTCGCGGCACACGACTTCTACCGCATAGACTGCTACGACATTTCGCCATACCTGCACGAAGGGAAAAACGTGGTCAGCATAGAGGTTACCGGCTATAATACCGAATCGTTCTATCTGCTCAGCCAGCCATCTTTCCTGCAGGCGGAAATTGTCTCCGGCGGCCGCGTCATAGCCGCTACGGGCCGCGATTTCAAGGCCTGGGACCTGCAGCAGCGGAGGCAGGATGTGCCAAAATACAGCTATCAGCGCACACAGATGGAATACTGGATTCTCTCGGAGGGGTATGACGCATGGCAGACAGATCCGGGTTTTTCTTCTGACTGCGAAGTCAAATTGGCGCAGCAGCCCGCCAAGACCACCATAGTCCGCCGCGTGCCATATCCCGACTATACCGTGCACGAGGCGTCGGTTCTGGACGCCGGGCAGTTGCTGTACACCTTTGGCCGCGAATACAGCGGATTCCTGGGCTGCGAGATAGATGTCCGCGAGAAGACATCGCTGACCATCGATTTTGAGGAACTGCTTACAGATGGCGAACTTAAACACCGGATGCCGTTCCGAGGCTACGTGGCTTATGAGTTGGAGCCCGGGCACTATACTCTGGAGAGCATCGAGCCCTACACCATGCAGTTCGCAAAGGTCGGGATTGAAGGCGATGCCACGGTGGAGCGGCTATATCTGCGCGACTACTGCAACTCCGCTGTAGGCGCCGGAAAGTTCAGCTGCGACAACGAAAACCTGAACAAGATATTCGATGCGGCCTATCAGACCATCCGCCAGTGCGCCCTGGACATCTTCATGGACTGCCCTTCGCGCGAACGCGCCGGCTGGACTGGCGACAGTTACTTCTCTGCCCGCGTGGAGTGCGACCTATCCGGCAATACTTTGGTAGAAAAGAACTTCCTGGAGAACTATCTGCTGCCCGAGCATTTCAAGACCATCCCGGAGGGGATGCTGCCGATGTGCTACCCCTCCGACAACTTCGAGGGCGGCACCTACATTCCCAACTACGCTATGTGGTTCGTGCTGCAGCTGGAAGAGTATCTGGCCCGCAGCGGCGACCTCGAGATGGTAGATGCCTTCCGCGGCCGCATCTACAACCTTATAGATTTCTTTGACAAATACCTCAATTCCGACGGCCTTCTGGAGAAATTGGAAAGCTGGGTGTTCATAGAATGGTCTGCGGCAAACCACTTTGTCCAGGACGTCAATTATCCTTCCAACATGCAATATGCCGCGATGCTGGACGCAGTGGACCGCATGTACGGCGACCCTGCCCTTCACGAGCGCGCCGAGGCGATACGGGAGACTATCCGCAGCCAGGCATTCGACGGCAGTTTCTTCTGTGACAACGCGATGCGGCTGTCAGACGGTACTCTGGAACGCACCGGCAACCATACCGAAACCTGTCAGTACTACGCTTTCTTCTTCCGCACCGCCACGCCCGAGACCTACCCCGAACTCTGGCAGCGAATGGTCACCGAATTCGGTCCGATACGCGATAAAGAAGACAAGTGGCCCGACGTTCCCAAGGCCAACGCCCTGTTCGGCAATTATATGCGTATGGAATTGCTCAGCAAATACGGTTTTGGCGCACAACTGCTCAAAGAGGCGGAAGATTTCTATCTGCCGATGGCAGAGCAAACCGGTACGCTTTGGGAGAACATGACCTTCAGCGACAGCTGCAACCATGGCTTCGCCGCCCACCTGGCCCATGTGCTCTATCGCGACGCCGCCGGCATACACGCCGTAAACCGCGTCGGCAAGAAAGTGACACTCCGGCTGCGCGACACAGGCCTCAAGCAGTGCCACGCCATCCTCCCCGTCCCCGACGGAGAAATCAAGCTGGACTGGACCTGCAAGGACGGCACCTTCGACTACGACATCTCTCTTCCCAGAGGGTGGAAACTCATAGAGGAATAGCCATAATGAGAATGCAAAAAGAAATGCCCGGACAGCTCAGCCCGGGCATTTCTGGTATAATAACAATTGGAGTAGTCTTTAGAAGGTATATTTGAGACCCATGCAAACTCCTGTGAAGTTGAAGCCGAAGCCGAGGTCGTGGCCTACTATCAGGCGGGCGCCGGGATTCCAGTCAACCGAGAGGGCGAACGGAATGGTTGCGAAATCGTATTCCAGACCGATGTTGGCAAAAGCACCTGCCATCAGGTTGCCTGAGTAGGTGTACTCACCGTATTTGCCTGAGAAGAAACCTGCCTCAAGACCCAGACCATAGAAGAAATGGAAGTCTGCGCCCAGGGGAACATTGAAATCGTAGGTAGCACTACCGATAGCTGCAAAGGTGTTCGGGTGCCAGAAATCTACATTGATCTTGTAGTCCATAAAGTTGCCGCCGCTGGTGAACTGTTTAAATGTAAGGCCGGTGCCTTCCCAGCCACCTTCAATACCGATAGCCTTGCTGTAGGTCTGTGCATTGACTGCGGTAACGGACACGAACAAAATCGCGATGATTGCAAAAAGTTTTTTCATTGTTTTACGTGTTTATTAGTGTGTTTGAATTAGTTCCATTAGAGCAAATATACTAAAAATCCGGCATTATCGCAATGCCGGGATAATAATCTGATATGCCTTGCCTCCGGGATTTGTCAGTTTATCTCCCCTCAGCCAAAGGTTTGCCCGCTTGAGGGCGGCGTAACTCACACCATTGTTTTTGGCAAATTCCACCAGGGACGGAATCGGTCCGGTGACCGTTACCACCTTGGCCGGCTTTCGGTATGAATAGAGCTCAGAGCCGTTAATATCATAGCCGAAACGCTCCGGATGCTCCATGAAAAGCTTGGCCGTCAGCACCCTGAACATGTAGCGTGAGGTCTCCTCCGGCAGATACAGGTCCAGGGCGCTGCTCTCCTTCTGGTCCTGCAGGCGGCGGGAGATGCCCCCCTGCCCCGCATTGTAGCTGGCCGCCACCGTCATCCAGTCGTGATATTTGTTATACGCCTCCTTCAGGTATTTGCAGGCCGCAATGGTCTCTTTCTCAATATTGAAGCGCTCATCTACCTCTTCGGAAACTTCCAGGCCGTACTGCCTTGCGGTTGCCTTTGTAAACTGCCAGAGGCCGGCAGCGCCCGACACCGACACCGCCTTGGGGTCCAGGTTGCTCTCTATCACCATCAGGTACTTCAGGTCCTCCGGGATGCCCTTTTCCTTGAGAATCGGCACCACCTGCGCAAAAAAGCGGACGCTGCGCTTGAGCATCAGGCTGGAGGTGGTGTGCATATAGGTGAAGGTCATCAGCTCGCGGTCCATACGCTCATAGAGGTCGTCCCGGTCAAAGGTGATCCGGTCGCCTGCAAAATCGACATATTCCGGCACCGCGGGTGACTTGGGATGGACGTCGATAGACTGTGCGTAAGAGACAGCGCAACTCAGCGCCAGGGTCAGGATCAGGAATAATCTTTTCACTTCAACTCTGTTCTAGTTCGGTTAAACTGGTATAAATAGCCTTGTTGTGGATTTTTGTCATTTCATCCTTGCCGCCTTCGGCAATCATGGCCGCCGGCGTCGACGAGTTGTCGAATATCATCCAGCGGTCCACCACCGGTATGTAGCGGCTTATCAGGTTGATGATGCCCTGGACATAGCGACGGCGGACGGTCGGCTCGGTGACGTTATGGCCGCCGGACGCTACGCGCCTTGCCACTCTTTCTACCGCCAGGTCTGGAGAATTGAGCCAGAAATAAATCAGGATTACCACGTAGCCAAGGCTTTTGGCATCTTCTATCACGCGCAGCAGGCTCCTGGTAGCCAGGGTAGTCTCCACGCCGAAATCGATCCGTTTGTCCATAAGTTCGTTCATACGCTCCAGCATGATGCGGCTGGCACGGATTGCCGCCGCCTCCGGCTTGTTTGGCGACAGGCGCTCGGCTATCTCATCGGAATTGACACACTCGCGCAGACCGAACATTTCGGGCAGGATAGTGTAAGACGCCGTGGTTTTTCCGGCGCCGTTGCAACCCGAGATAATGAACAGTTTGGGCATTCGGTGGCTTTTATCCACCAAATATACTAAAAAAATGCCATGTAGCCTATTTGCGGGTGACTCCGTAGCCGAAAAGGGCAAAATCTCCCAGGCAAGGGTCGCCCGGAAAGATTTCAGAGAGTTCGCGGGTGATTTCCAGCGCGGTCCTGATATCGGCGCTGTTGCGCGCGGTGAGGCCCATTTCTTTGGCAACCGTGTGGACGTGGACGTCCAGCGGGATTATTAGGTCTGCGGGCGATGAATCGCGCCAGAGACCGAGGTCGACCTTGCCGTCGTGGCGCACCATCCAGCGGCGGAGCATGTTTATCTTCTTGTTGGCGGCGGAAGGGTCGCTTTTGCGGCGAAATATTTCCGTGCGGAAGTCGTCCTGACAGAGGTGCTCCAGAGTGTCGTATTTCTCGTAGAAAGCCTTCAGAGCGCCGCAGATTTCGGCAAATTCGCTCCACTTGACGGTGCGGTGCAGCGAGCAGGGTTCGCAGCGGTAGCAGCCCTTCATCACATAGTCGTACGGCTTCCAGCCCATCTCGTCGAATGCCCGGCCGCAGTCGCGCACAATCATTGAGCGGCGGCCCCATGCCAGGTGGGCCGCTATCACCGCCGCCACCTCCACGTCCTTGAGGTCCGCCTCGCCGCGGGCGTACATTTCCGCAAAACGCTTCGGGAAGATTATCGGATCTTCCTGAAAATAGACTGGGTCGTTATATTTCGCGGCATATTCCCGCAGCAGTTGAGCATTCTGGTTCATACTTGTAAAGATACGATTTATTATTGAATAGCGGGCAGAGAATGCCCGCCGCCAAGCGTGGCAGCAATCCAGCTGATTTACAGCATATTATACAATCTCCCTTGCGTCAAAATGCGCAATGGAAATGTCACAATACACTGATAGTCAGAGATGTAGGTGCCACGGAGCAGCGGCTGGCGCCGTTAATCGCGGCGGACGTCTTTACAAGAGTTGCAATACGGACAACCATCACAGGATTTCTCGCCGCAGCTGCAGCCCTTATTCTTCTTGAAGAAGATGCTATAGATGATAAAGCCTGCGGTGAGGGCAATGACCGCGTATGCTATGATCTCCTGTACCATCTAAAGCAGAAGGATGTGATAAACTATGAACGATACGACCCAGGCGACGGCGGTGGTGTAAAGCACCGTGAACCAGGCCCATTTGCGGCCGGCCTCCTTGTGGACGGCACTCACCGCGGCGATGCACGGGAAATAGAGCAGCACGAACAGCAGGAACGACCACACCACCGGCTTGGTAAAGACCGGATTGCCGGAAACGTCCGTTGCGGCTTTCAGATTGCCGGCCAGCGATGCCTCTTCAGCTTCCTCTCCATCAGGCGAATAGAGCACACCCAGCGACGACACCACGACCTCCTTGGCGGCGAATCCCGTGAGCAGGCTCACGCTCATCTTCCAGTCGAAGCCCAGCGGAGCGAAAGCGGGCTGGATTGCCTTGCCAATCTTACCTATGTACGACTGAGCCGTCTGTTCTGCGGCAGTCTGCCCTTCCTTGGCTCGAGGGAAGTATCCCAGCGCCCAGATGATAATGGATGCGGCCAGGATCACGGTACCCATCTTTTTGAGGTACTGCGCGCTCTTTTCCCACATGTGGCGCAGCACATTGCGCAGCGTCGGAAAACGGTATGGCGGCAGTTCCATCACAAACTGGTCATCGGTATTCTTGAACACCAGTTTCTTCATCAGCAAAGAGGTGACAACGGCCACCAGAATGCCGATGATATACAGCCCTATGAGCACCAGCGCCTGATTCTTTTTGAAGAAGGCCGACACGAACAGCAGGAACACCGGCAGCCTGGCGGAGCAGGACATGAACGGTATTGTGATTATCGTAAGGATGCGGTCTTTGCGGCTTTCGAGGGTGCGGGTGGCCATAATCGCCGGCACGCCGCAGCCGAAGCCGATAATGTACGGTATGAACGACTTGCCGTGCAGGCCGATGCGGTGCATCAGCTTGTCCATGATGAACGCCACGCGCGCCATATAGCCGCTGTCCTCGAAGAACGATATGAACAAGAAGAGTATGAGGATGTTGGGCAGGAAGACCAAAACGCCGCCGACCCCGGCTATTATGCCGTCCACAATCAGGTCGCGGAGCATACCGTCTGGCATGATAGATCCGACCCAATTGCCTAGAGCGGCGATGCCTTGCTCCAGCCAGGCCTGCGGATATGCGCCAAGCTTGAAGGTGGCACTGAACATCAGCCATATCAACAGAATCATGGCGGGGATTGCGAGCCATTTGTTGGTCAGTATCGAATCCAGGGTATACGACTTCTTTCTCCGGTCGTCTTTTGCGGGTGTCAAAGTTTCGCTGAGCGCGCCCTTGATGAAGCCGTACTTCAACCCCGAAACCACGCTCACGATGTCATCGTGATACTCCCTTTCGAGCGCCTCGCGCGCCTTGTTACTAGCTTGTTTTATTTGCTGATAATTAGGATATTTCTCAAGGCTTTTGTGAGTAACACTATCATTCTCAATCAACTTCAGGGCGACGTAACGTCCGTGATAGTCATCCCGGATTTCCTGGTTCGCCTCCACCAGATTTTTAATCTTGGCGATATGCGGTTCGACATTGTCGCCGTAGTTGATATGGATATGCTTGGAGGCGCCTTCGGCATCGGTATAAACCTTGACAATCTGCTCCAGCACATCGTCTATTCCCTGCCCCGTGCGGGCGATGACCGGCACTATTGGGAAGCCCAGCATACGGGAGAGGCTCTCGTGGTCCAGCTTGTCGCCACTGGCCTGAAGTTCATCGTACATATTCAGAGCCATCACAATGCGGGGGTTCATGTCAATCAGCTGGGTGGTCAGGAACAAGTTGCGTTCCAGATTGCCGGCATCTACAATGTTCAGCACAAGGTCGGGCTTCTGATTGACTATGTAATTGCGCACATACAACTCCTCCGGCGAGTACTCGGTAAGGGAATAGGTACCCGGCAGGTCCACCAGGTCAATTGTGTAGCCGTTGTGATGGAACGTACCTACCTTGGAATCGACCGTTACGCCGCTGTAATTACCCACCTTCTCGTGCAGGCCGGTGGCGAAGTTGAAAAACGATGTCTTGCCGCAGTTGGGATTGCCCACAAGGGCCACGGTAATGTGCTTGGTGATTTCTTCGACCTCCGCCTTGACGTGCTCTTCCAGAGTTCCGTTGAAATTGAAGTCGGGGTGATAGTTTTCGTCCAGGGAAACGACCTCGATATTCTTGGCCTCGCTCCGCCTCAGGGAGACGTGACTGCCCAGTATCTCATACTCGATGGGGTCACGCAGCGGCGCATTCTTAAGTACGCTGATTGTCTGTCCCTTGATGAAGCCAAGTTCCATGATGCGGTTGCGGAAACCGCCGTGGCCATGAATCTTGGCGATGACGCACCGCCCCTTCTCGGGGATGTCGGCCAGCGTCAGAACTTTCTCTTCTTCCATTGTACCTACGGTTCAAAATAACCTGCTAAGTACGGAAAGAATTTTGAAAATTCAAAATTTATTTTTCAGAAATGGTTTTCGCAATCTTCTCTATATTGAGACTGCGGGCGCTGGCGTCAATGATATCCTTGTAAATGCCGCCTTTCTTATATATGGTATCGGGGTCTCCGCTCTCCTCCACCCTGCCGTTCTGCAGCGCATACACCATCTCGCTGTCGATAATCTGCGAAATGCTGTGCGATATGATGATAACGGTGCGGTCCTTTTTGATGGCGTCGATGCTGTTCTTGATCTGCTCGGTGGCAATGGCGTCCAGACTGGCGGTAGGCTCGTCCAGGAAGATGATGGGCGGGTTCTTGAGAAACATGCGGGCTATGGCGATGCGCTGCTGCTGCCCGCCTGAAAGGTCGCTGGCCTTGTTCTCGAACTGCTTTGGCAACGCCATTATCTGGTCGTAGATGAAAGACTTCTTTGCCGCTTCCACGACCTCTTCGTGAGTGGCGTCGGGCTTGCCGTAACGGATATTCTCTTCTATAGTTCCGTCAAAAATGTGGTTCTTCTGCAGCACCAGGCCAATGTTCTCGCGCAGATATTTGGTATCATACTCGCGCAGGTCCACGCCGTCCAGGGTGATGGTGCCCACCTGCGGCTCATAGAACTTGTCCAGCAGGTTCACTATGGTACTCTTGCCGGCGCCGGACAAACCAACCAGAGCGGTTATCTTGTCGGGCTCGATGACCATATTCACGCCGAACAGCGCCTGGGTGCCGTTTGGATAGGTGAAATCCACGTCGTGCAGTTCAAACCGGCCATAAATCTTCTCCGGCCGGTAATTACCGGTAGGTTCAATCTCCTCGTCGGAATCGAGTATGCTGAAGAATCCTTCGGCATATATCAGGGCGTCGTTAACGTCGTCGAAGATGCGCTGCAGCTGGGTGATCGGGGCAATCACGTTGGAGAAAAGCATCACGTGGTACATAATCTTACCTATGCTCATTCCGGGATAGCCGCTGAGCACCAGATAGGCGGTGAGAATTATCACCAGCACCGTACCGACCTGCTTCACGAAGCTCTTGACGCCGGAATAATAGAAGCCCACCTGCCGCGTCTTGACCTGATTGGCGGTGACGTTATTCTGGATTTCGAGCTGCTTGGCAGCTTCAATCCCCTCGCGGTTGAAACTCTTGATGACGTTTATCGAATCGATGATATTCTTTATGCCCTGGCTCTTATTCTCCAGGTAGCTGCGCATCTCGCGCCTCCACCCTTTGAGCCGCCGCGCCTGTCGGTAGGTTATCCAGAAATATATCGGCACTATGCCCAGCGCCACCAGGCCCACATATACGTTGGCGGCGAACATCAAAATCAGCGCCAGCGCGGCACTGGTAAAGAGCGGCAGCAGGTCGATAAAGAAATTCTGCACGGTGCGGGAGATGCTGCTAACACCCTGGTCTATACGGGCCTGCACCTTGCCGGTGGCGTTGGCGTCGGAAGAAAAATAGGCCATCCGGAAGGTCAGCACCTTTTCGATTACGCTCTGCGAGAGGTCGCGGGAGACGAAGATCCGCATCCGCTCGCCGTAGTAGTTCTGCGCGAAGGTCACCAGTGCAGAGAGAATCTCCTTGCCCAATAATACTATCGATATGATGGTGAGGATGCGCGCCGCCGCAGACCAGGTGAAATCTGTGCCGATAAGGGCGTTGATGGCATCCACGGTCCTGTCCAGCACAATGGCATTGACCTGCTGCATCGCAGAGCCTATCAAGGTGAGTATCAGAGTGATAATCACCAGCCAGCGATAAGGGCGCACGAAAGGCCGGATATGCTTGAAGAGCTGGGCGAGGTTCATAATTTACTGCATTCTGCCCTGTTTGCCAAGGTAGCTGTCCTTGAAGCCGAGGAAATAGAGCACGCCGTCCAGGCCTATCGTGTTGATGCTCTGGCGGGCACTCTCCTGTACGCGCGGCTTGGCGTGGAAGGCGATGCCCAATCCGGCGGCGGAAAGCATTGGCAGGTCATTGGCGCCGTCGCCCACGGCGATTGTCTGCTCCAGGTTGACCTTTTCCATCTGGGCGATGAGTTTCAGCAGGTCGGCCTTGCGGCGGCCGTCCACTATATCGCCGACGTACCGGCCGGTCAGCTTGCCGTCCTCTCCGATTTCAAGCTCGTTGGCATAAACGTAGTCGATGCCGTACTTGTGCTGTATATATTCGCCAAAATAGGTGAATCCTCCGCTGAGGATTGCAATCTTGTATCCGGCGCGCTTGAGCACCTCCATAAGGCGGTCGACACCCTCCGTAATGGGCATATTCTCTGCAATTTCCTGCATCACAGAGGCATCCAGCCCCTTGAGCAGCGCCACCCTGCGGCGGAAACTCTCCTTGAAATCTATCTCGCCGCGCATCGCGCTCTCCGTGATGGCCTTGACCTTGTCGCCTACTCCGGCGCGGGCCGCCAGTTCGTTTATGCACTCGGTCTGGACCAGCGTAGAATCCATATCGAAGCAGATCAGGCGGCGCATACGGCGGAACATGTTGTCGCGCTGGAAAGAAAAGTCGATGCCCATTTCGGAGGAGATGTGCATCAGGTCGGCCTGAAGCGCGTCGCGGTCGTCAGGCACGCCTCGCAGGGAAAACTCAATACAGCTGCGCACGGCTCCGTTGGACTGTTTCAGGCTCTGCCGTCCGGTGAGACGCTTTATGGAATCGATGTTGAGTCCGTGGGTGGATATGACCCTGGCCGCAGCGGCAATCTGCTTTGCAGAGAGGCTGCGGGCAATGATTGTGAGGATGTAGCGGTTCTTGCCCTGGCGGCCGACCCACTCCTCGTAGTCATCGTCCGAAACCGGTTCGAATCCTATGGCTACGCCCAGTTCCGTGGCCTTGAAAAGCAGCTCCTTCATCACCTGACCCGAACTCTTGGCGGAGATGCGGATCAGTATGCCAAGCGACAGACTGCTGTGTATATCGGCCTGGCCGATGTCCAGTATCTGGGCGTCGTAACGGGCCAGAATGTCCATCACGGAGGCGGTCAGACCCGCCCGGTCCTTGCCAGTAATACGGATCAGAATCTGCTCTTTATTGGCAGATGTTTTTTGCGGGTTCATTTCTTTGGAATATGCTTATTTGCAGTCGCAGCCCTTATCACAGCCTTTATCACAGCCGCCATCGCCGCAGTTACCGCCATTGCACCCGCCGCAACCCTTGCGCTCACCGTGAAGGCCGTCACGAAGCTCATCTTCGGTAGCGTCGCGCACCACAAGTATTTCGCCGGTGAAATGGAGGTCCTTGCCGGCCATCTGATGGTTGAAATCCATCTTGACGGAGTCGGCGCCAATCTCCAGTACCTTGCCGGGCATCACACCGCCCTGCTGGCTCATCATCGGTATGACATTGCCCACAAAAACGATGTCGGAGGCAAACTCGCCGTCACGCTCAAAAATGCTCTTGGGCAGGTCAACGACGGCGCGGTGGTCATATTCGCCGTAGCCTTCGGCTGCGGTCAGACGGAAGTCGAACTTGTCGCCGACAGTCTTGCCTTCTATATTCTCTTCAAATTTGGGCAGCAGATACCCTGCGCCAAAGATAAACTCCAACGGACGCGTTGCATCGCAGCTGTCGGCAATCTGCCCGTCCACTTCCAGTTGATATACTAAATGTACTACTTTGTTGTCGCTGATATTCATAACGTGTAGGTATAATTTGCGCAAAGATAGGGAAAAACAAATAAAAATTAGGTTAAATTTGTGCGTGTAATACAAACTCGAATGGAACCCATAACTCTCACTACAGCCCTGATACGCGTCGGCGTCGCCTTGCTTCTTGGGGCGGCAATCGGAGCCGAACGGCAGATTCACCACCATCCGGCCGGATTTCGCACGTTTATACTGATAAGCACAGCCTCCGCCCTGGCGATGGTGGTATCCATATACATCTGCCAGGATAACATGACGCTGCATAACGGCGATCCTGGCCGAATTGCCGCACAGGTGCTTACCGGCGTGGGCTTCATCGGCGCCGGCCTCATACTCAAGGGGTCCGACGGCATCATTGGCCTGACCACAGCCGCCTGCATTTTCATCACCGCCGTCATCGGACTCGCCGCCGGGGCTGGCCTGCTTGCGCTCTCTGCAATCGTCACCGTCGTCTCTGTAATCATCCTCTGGTCGGTCAGGTTCACCAAAAAGAAAGAAAAGAATGACAATCAATAAAAAAAGCGCAGCCGTTCGGTTGCGCTTTTTATGTAACTGAATAGGCCGGACGCCTATTTGATGTCAATCTGCTTGGTAGCGGCGGGCTGTACCACAACCTCTTTCTTGGGCAGATGAACGTTCAGCACGCCCTTCTCTACCTTGGCCTCGATCTTCTCGCAGTCCACGTCGTCGGGGAGCAGCAGCGTTTGCTGGAACTTCTCGTAAGAGAACTCGCGGCGCAGATAGCGACCCTTCTTCTTGTCTTCCTTGTGTTCTGACTTCTTCTCCATATTGATGTGGAGGTAGCCCTCGTTGTCTACGCGGACATTGAAATCATCCTTGTCGAGTCCCGGTGCGGCAAGCTCCACATCGTACTCTTTTTCGTTTTCAATTACATTGATTGCAGGGGCGGTGTAATTTGCCCTGGCCATCCAGCTGTTGTCGAAAAAGTCATTGAAAATGTCCGGCAGCCAACTGTCTTGCGTTCTTCTCATAGGTAACATAGTTCAAAAACTTTAATCGTTCCGGTTTCTTGCCCTCGCGGGCCTTATTCCCGGGGCCCCTTGCGGAGCCGCTATGAGTTGAATCAAACGCAGTGCCAGATGCCTATAGTGGACATATTGTCACCTTTCTGCTGACAAAAAGTCCAGCCAGGCGCTTTAGCATGTTTGCCAGTGGACCGGTAGGACCAGCGAGGCGGGCGAAATCTACCCGTAGTACTCCTTATACCAGCGGGCAAAACTGCGGAGGCCTTCGCGGAGGGTAATGCGGGGGGTGAAGCCGAAATCGCGCTCCAGGGCGGTGGAGTCGGCGTAGGTGGTGGGGACATCGCCCGGTTGCATCGGAACCAGCTGTTTGTGGGCGTCGAAATCGAAGTCCTGCGGCAGGACGCCGGCGGCGACGAGTTCTTCCTGAAGGATATTAACGAAGTCGAGCAGGTTCTCCGGCTGGCCGCCGCCGATGTTGTAGACGGCGTACGGGATAGATGCCCGATCGGGGTCGGGCATGACGCGCCCGGAATCGGGCATGACGTCACTCCCGGAACTGACACCTCCGTCACTCCCGACCTGATCGGGGGTCCGTGCCGGAGCCTTAGCCATCACGCGGACGATGCCCTCCACGATATCATCGACATAGGTGAAGTCGCGGCGGCAGTTGCCGTAGTTGAATATCTGGATGGTCTCTCCGCGCAACAACTTATTGGTAAAGCCGAAGTAAGCCATGTCGGGCCGGCCGGCGGGGCCGTAGACGGTAAAGAATCGCAGGCCGGTGGACGGAATGTCGTAGAGCTTGGAATAGCAGTGCGCCATAAGCTCGTTGCTCTTCTTGGTGGCCGCGTACAGGGAAACCGGGTTGTCTACCCTGTCGTCCACGCTGAACGGCACCTTCTTGTTGCCGCCGTAGACGCTGCTGGAGCTCGCGTACACCAGATGCTCCACCGGATGCCGCCGGCACGCCTCCAGTATATTGTAGAAGCCGATTATATTGCTTTCTATGTAGACATCGGGGTTCTCAATGCTATACCGCACCCCAGCCTGTGCCGCCAGATTGACGACGATGTCGAAGTGATACTCTTCAAAGAGACGATTAACCAGCTCGCGGTCTGCGATGCTGCCGCGCACGAAGGTGTACGCGAGATGCCCGGTCGCAGCCGGGCATGACGGTGACTCGGCAGGGCATGACGGTGACTCGGCAGCCTGTTTTGACGACACCTCCGCGAAGCGCTCCTCTATCTTCCGCAGCCGATACTCCTTCAGCGAAACATCGTAATAATCGTTCATATTGTCCAGCCCGACGATGGTCAAACCACCGTCACCCCCGACCTGATCGGGGGTCTCCAGCAGCCGCATCACCAGATTGGCCCCTATAAACCCGGCACTGCCGGTCACTAAAATCGTCTTCATATCAGCAAATTTAAGAAAAAATTTCCTGTACGGCGCGGTAACTTTCCAGATTGCCGATATCGTACCTCGGGCCGGGCATCTCCCAGGCGTGGATTGGCGTCCGGCTGCACATCCAGGAGACGAGGCTGCCGGGAGCATCCACACCGCAACCGGAGGCGATGGCCTCGGGCAGACGGCGCAGATCGTCGCGGTTGTAAATATAGAACGGCGGGCAGCACCAGTGGCTGCGGGGCACGGCCGGCTTTTCTTCCATAGAAACGACCCTGCCGGACTCATCCACCTCCAATATACCGCGCGAATGCAGCTTCGCCTCGTCCGGCTCGTACAAGCGCATTACGCAGGAAGTTCCCTTCTGCTGCCAATAATCGATGAACCGCCCGAGGCTGAAAGAGAGCAGGTTATCGCCCGCCATTATCAGCAGGTCGCTGTCGATGCTGCACTGATTCACCGCAAACTGAATGTCGCGGACGGCGCCCAGCCGCGTTTCGTTGGTAGACGTCTGGTCGTCCACAATGGTTATCTTTTCCCGCCTGCCGCCAGCCCACTCTTCAAAAATCTGAGCGAACTTGTGGTTCGTAACAACTATGTATTCATCCACATCGGCCGACGCCTCCAAATCATCTATTAACCAGTCAAGTATGGCCTTGCCGCCGACCTTCAGCAGCGGTTTCGGAAAATTCTCCGTCAGCGGGTACAGGCGGGTCGCATAGCCCGCAGCAAGTATCAGACATTTCATAGCAGATCAAAGAGTAACGCCGTCGGCGCTTTCGCAGATAAAGACCTCGTATTTGCCCTTCATCTCCGGGAAGGATTTGAGGTATTCGTTTGTTACATTGCGTTTTATCGACTCTTCAAAAGCGGGGTCGATGAGGGCCATGCAGCAACCTTTGAAGCCGGCACCGCTGAAACGGCCGCCGTAAATGCCTTCTGTTTGGGTCATGATCTCGTAGAGACGAATCTGCTCGGGCGCACCCGATTCCCAATTGTGGATGCTGCTCCAGCCCGACTCAAACGACAGCCGGCCGTACTCATCGATATCGCCGCGGCGCCACGCCTCAGCCCCCTTCTCTACCCTTTCGAATTCGGTGTACCAATGCTCGCAGCGGCGGGCCCACTGTACCGGCAGCCGGTCTTTGTACCGCTCGTACACTTCGCGTGGCACATCGCGCGCCATCGCCTCAGAGAACTTGCCGTATTCTAGCCCTGCGATCGCCTGGAGCGCATATACCCCGGCGCGAAGTTCGTCCACACGCATATTGAATTTGGACCCGATCAGGCTGTGCTCCAGCCCTGAATAGAAGATAGCAATCTTGTATGGCTTCATTGCCGGATTCTGCGGAATCAGCTGGTAAGAGCCGTCTTTGGTGTCCAGATAAAGCAGGTGATTCTTACGGCTGAGCACCTCGCAGCTCTGGTCCAGCTTGCCCACGCTCACCCCGACATAATTGCGCTCCGCATCGTAAGCAATATCAATGAGTTGCTGCTGATCCAGACGGATGCCGTTGACCTTGCAGAGGGCTTTCAAGAACGATATGATTACCGCCGCAGAAGACGACAGGCCGCCGATGGGCAGGGAGCCCTCTATGACGCCGCAAATACCGGTTTGAAGACGATAATTCTTAGACAGCGCCCATGTTGCGCCACGCAGATAGTCGGCCCAGTCGCCCTGCTTGAGCTGCGGGACAGAGGATATGTGCCATTGCGCCCGTTTGGCAAACTGCAGCGATGACATCTCCACCACCCCGTTCTGCTTGGGCGAATAAGCAATGTGGATACCTTTGTCTATGGCGAGGCCGGTGATCTTGCCCAGATTGTGGTCGGAATGTGCACCGATAGGGCAAATCCGATACGGGCAGAACGACATCGCCTCGGGGGCGCGCTGGTATATCCGGCTAAACTGTTCTTCGCAATTCATCGTTATGATTGTTTATTATGCAAATTTAACAATTTCCGCCACAGCATCGCCAGCACTGCTCCTACAAAGCCGCCGAGGATGTTCATCACCAAATCGGTCATCTCAAAATAGCCCACGCGGAATATCAACTGGAGGCACTCGATGAACATCGACAGGGCAAAAGTAGCCAGGGTGGCGTAACCTACTTTGCACCAAGCGCCAAGCTGCCTGGTCTCGGTCAGATATTCGGAAAAGAAGAAGCCGTACGGCACAAACAAGATGATATTGAACAGCGTCTCGTAGCCGAGCCTGTCACAGCGCAAGACCCTAAAAAAATCCAGTTTAAAATCGACGCCGAGGTTGAATTCCACCAATCCGCAATAGCGCACCACCACCGCCAGTTCCAGGAAAAGCAGAGACACAAATGCCGTGATACCCATGGCAATAGCGCCATACACCGAGGTCTTTTTCCGTATCAGGGGCAGCGCCGCCACCGCCAGCGTCAGAATCCCGATAGCCAGCCAGTGCGTCTTCGGCACGGGAGCAAGCGTTTCAATGGCACAATTGTATATCGAAGAAAAAGTCATTTACAGTTGCGGTTGTGCACAAAGATACGCACTATTATTCGTACCTTAGACCGCCTTTTCTAAAAAAGATAAGTATGGCCAAGAATTCTACCAAAGAAGTGAGGATGTATCTGCGGATCCGCAACCTGTGCGGACTGTTGGGGATCATTTTGCCCGTGCTGGCGCTGTTTTCTGCCAGCATCGCGGCGCATCCCGGCGAGGACTGGTGGTGGAGCCTCTCCGCCACGTATTACCAGAGTCCGGCGCTGGTGGGCGTGCTGGTCCCGGCCTGCATCGTGCTGATTTCCTACATCGGTTATGACCTGACGGACAATCTGTTGACCTCCGCCGCCGGGATTTCGGGCCTGGGGATTGTGCTGTTTCCGTGCAAGGTCAGCTGGGTGCCCGACGGCACGCCGGTCGGCTTCTTCCAGATTCCGGTGGAGATCTCGCACTACATCCACGCCGGCTGCGCGGCGCTCTTCTTTCTGGCCATCGCGCTGAACAGCATCTGCCAGTTCACCAAATACCGTCACACCATGACCGAGCGCAAGAAGCTGCGCAACAAGATTTACCGGGTGTGCGGATACGGCATGCTGGTGGTGGAGGCGGTCTTCTTTGTAACGCGCGTGACCGCCTGCCCCGGCTGGTTTGCGATGATTCTGGAGGTCGTCCTGCTGATGCTCTTCGGCTTCGCCTGGCTGGTCAAAGGCCATGCCTTCCCGTTTTTGAACGATACCGAGGCGGACGAGGCGGCGAAAGCAGCCAGAGATGCCGCAGAGGCGGCGGAAGCGACGGGGGTAGCGACGGGGGCAGCGACGGGGGCAGTTGCGGGGGCCGCGTCAGAAGCCGGCTCGCGGTAATTTGCCCCGCCGGCCACAATTTTGGCCTTTTTTCTGGCCCGCTCGCGTTTTTCCGGTCGCCGGCCATAATTTCGGGCCGTTTTCGTGGCCCGCTCCCGGTTTTGCGCCCGCCGGCCACGATTTTGGGCGGTTTCCGTAGCCCGCTTACGGTTTTACGCCCGCCGGCCACGATTTCGGGCCGTTTTCGTGGCCCGCTCACGGTTTTGCGCCCGCCAGCCACGATTTCGGGCCGTTTTCGTGGCCCGCACCCCTTGCAAATCGCTCCGCCGTGCACTATCTTTGTCCTATCCAGAGCCGATGTGGCGTTGGTGGTAAAAGTGATAGATATGGCTACGGATTTCTACGAGGACGCGCAGGCGTCGCAGCAACGGTCTTTCACCGAAAAGGAAAGCAGATGTCGTAAGGTTTTTGAGTGGGCGCTGAGCAAGTACGGCGGCTTGTGGCATTTGTGCACGCCCGGCGAAAAGCAGTCCATCATCTTCGAAAGAAAGGACGACTACGTCTGCGCGATGACCCTCGTAGCCACAAGTGCCTACGACTGCCCCGACGTGCGCATCATCACCTTCGAGCTGATGAGCAACCACGTTCATTTTATACTGTGCGGCAGCGAGGCGGCGGCGTTAGAGTTTTTCGCGCTGTTCAAAAAAAGACTGAACCGATACCTCTACTCGAACGGCAAGAAGACCGACCTGGGGCACTTCGAGTGCGGGCGGCCAATCGCTGTCGGCGACCTCGAATCGATGCGCAACCACATCGCCTACGTCAACCGCAACAACTTTGTGGTCGATCCGAGCCAGACTCCGTTTACTTATCCTTACGGCGCCAACGGCTACTACTTCAACCCTTGGGCAAAAGAGCGGCGACAGACTTTCTTCGGGAAGTACGGCATTAAAGACAAGCGACAACTCGTTCATTCCAAGAGCATTGACTACCCCGACACGTACACTGTTGTGGACGGATATTTCTCCCCGGTGAACTACTGTCGGCTGGACATTGGCGAAGGAGTGTTCCGGGATGCCCGGCATTACTTCTACAAGATTGCCAAGGACATCGAATCATATCGCGACATAGCGGCGCTGGCGGGCGACTCGGTTTTCTATACCGATGATGAACTATTCGATGTCGTTAGGAGGGAGTGCCGGCAGAAGTATAACGGGGAACGCGCGGTGACGCTGGGCTGGGAGCAGAAGCTGGAACTCGCCAGGACGCTTCACTTTGACTACAATGCCGGCAATGCTAAAATTGCCCGGCTTTTAAAGCTCACGACGGAGACTCTAGATGAGATCTTCCCCCTCTCCCGCCGCGACAGCAGCCTCACGAGTGACGCGAGGGGCCGCCGGCCATGATTTTGGGGTGTTTTCGTGGCCCGCTCACATTTTTTGGGGTGCCAGCCACGATTTGGGGCCGTTTCCGTGGCCCGCTCATGTTTTTTGCGCCCGCCGGCCACGATGTGAGGCGTTTTCCGTAGCCCGCTCACGGAGAAACCACGCTATTTGATGAACGGCCAGACAAGCTTGCCGAAGATGGCGTAGCCGACGCGGAAGATCCAAGCCTGAGGCCAATTCAGGTCGGTGTGCGAGGTGCGGTTGCGCAAAAAGCCAAACGCGTGCAGCGCATTGTGCACCGCCCACTCCATCATGAGCGACTTGATGGTCCGATTCCAGACCTTGCTCTCGGGGTGCTGCTCGCGCATCGTGGTCAGCTCCCGCTCAAAGTCCTCCTTAGGCACCTTGAACGAATACTCCAGGTGGATATTGTTCTCCGAAACGCTATACGTGAATTTATCTGACATCGGTGCAATTTTACACAAAAATCTCAACACTGCGTACAAAAACAAAAGGCCGATGTCTATGCACCGGCCTTGTCGTATGATATTACAGCCATGTTACTTCATAATATCCGCCTCCGCCAGCGGCTGGTATGCGCCGTCCTTGCACTCGAAGAGCACCGTGCCGGATTCCAGCGACTTGAGGCTGTGCCACTGCCCGATGGGTATGTTGAGCACCAGTCCGCCCGGTACCATATCGAACGTATCGGTCAAGTTGCCTTCCTCGTCGTACATATACTCCTCAAAATGCCCGCGCAGACAGATAACCGTCTCACTGGAAGTGCGATGCCGGTGTATCGGCATATCCGTCCCCGGCTCAATGGCGTTCAGCATCCGCTGCGACTTATCTTCCGGACTGTTGCGCAAGTCCATATTCATACGCAGCCTGGGCGACGCCTTCGCCGCCGCCGTCAATTCATCAAGAATATGTTGGTCGATTGTCATCCGTTTTTTATTTATCACAAAGGTACGCATAATTATTCCATATCGCCCAGCAATCAATGATACCCCCATTATTACTTAGCCATAAACGTAGCATAGAGATTTTTTGCATATGACCATCCCCTGATATCTAACAGCTTATAACAGCCCGCCATTAGTAATATTTGCAGTATTAGGAATATCGCCAGTGCCCACCAGTTTAGCCAATCAAAAAAGGTATTTGCTATGCTTAGGCATAAAATAAGGATAACACTCCAAACACTTGCACCAAGGTAGTTCCGACAAAAACCAAACTCCATATTATATTGCTCGAGTATCTTATCTCCGCGAGTGTACTGTCTTATTTGAGAAACTGTATCCACAATCGTCTGTTTTGCCAATGAAATATCCGCTTCTTCCTCTTCCCGAGTAGGTAACTTAACGCCAAATATCGTCTTCACTTTAGCTGCAATAGCTTTATGAAATGCCGGCGATATTGCTTGATTCTGCCATAGTAACATCTTCGTTGTCGGCATCTCTGTCTCGTTTTTCTTGAAAGCAGGATATTGGAATAGAACTTTTGACGTTTCCTTGAATAGATCACATATAAGATAGCCAACAGCAAAACTAGTCAATGCGGTGCCACCAATCAAACAAAGTACCCACTTAATATTACCTACTATCGTTTGAAAATGAAGGAACCACACATTTATGCACATCGCCATTAGTAAGCATATTGGGAGCATCCCCAAGACTGCGGGGTAGACTCTTGCAATTCTGGTATACTTATCCATTTTGTTATCATTATTCTAAAATGCTACCCAAGTACTTCATACCAGGATGCTCAACATGATAAAGGTTTTGTACCATACCATCATTTTTGTTGTAGCCTTCCTGCGAAACGAAAATATCAAGATAATCGCCGTTCGTTTCAAATAGAATATCGCCAGCAGTATTCTGAGTTATAGTGTTATATCCACTATAGTAGTCAAGTTCTTCGCTAGGTGCTTCCCCCACAATAATAAGACTCGGCGTTAGTATATCCATCAGAGATGGTGGTATATGACCACTCTTCCTTCCATGATGCGGTGCGAATACAATTGTCGTGTGACCATTGGTAACATCTTTGCTAAATTCCTCCTGCATATCTGTTTCCATATCCCCCATCCAAAGGAAGGAGTAATTGCCTACTAGATACAAGATGACTGGCGATATGTTATTAGGACTACATCCTTTTGAAGATGACTCTAGTGCCGCTTTATATTTTTCATTGTCCTTAATTGGCCAGAGACAATGCAACCCAGAATGATCTCTGCCATCACCGGATACATTCATCCACTTACGTTTACAGTCTTTTTGCAACTCAAAGCTCTTCAGACTATCATCTCGCAAAGCCTTATACCTCTTAAAGTCCTCTGTCTCCGTACCGTTCTTGATTGTATCATTGTTGACTCGGTAAAAATTGAGTATGCCGAATCTGTCGTCATAGTCCACCAATCCTGCAATATGATCCTCGTCAGGATGTGTTGAAATAAAGCGTTTTATTGTCTTACATGTGGACTTAATCGCAATCTCGTCAATAATTCTATCTTTATTATCATCAGACAGACAACAATCAATAGTGGTGAAGTTGTCAGAATTGTGGCTGATATAGAACATATCTCCACTGCCAACCGAATAACTTTTTATTTTACTCATATATTTATTTAAGGAATTATGATTTATGCATAGTTACATCAAATCGCATACCGGTTACAAAATCCCGACATTATGTCAGTTTATATGTCGATTTGGCATAAAACACGCCGATCTTGCGAACAGACTGCAGATATTTTTACATTTTCTTACAAATATTTGCAAAACTTTCTATATTTGCACAACCAACATTGTCACACACAACACTCTATGATACAGGAACTCAAATTCAGAAACTTTTTGTCATTCAGAGACGAAACAACCTTCAGCTTTGAACCGACAAAGGACGAGCCAATCAATCGTGTAGCTGTTATGGCCGATGGCACCAAATTACTCAGATTTGCCGTCGTGTTTGGCGCTAATGCATCTGGGAAGTCAAACTTTTTGGAGGCGTTCGATTTCTTGCGCCGTTTTTGGACCCAGGTACCTACCAGGAATGATCTATCCACACGAGTCATACCTTTCCTACTGGACAAAGAAACTCCTAACGAGGATTCTTCTTTTGAGATGAAGTTCTACATAGCTGACGTACGCTATTGGTATAAGCTCAGTCTTAACAAAGAGTATGTATCGAGCGAGTCTCTATACTTCTACAAAGAGGACTCAGCACAGCCTACCCGCATCTTCTGGCGCGAATACACCGAGGGGCAGTCCGTAGTTAAGTTCAACTCTGCAGCTGTAAAACTCAAAGCTACTGAGGTGGACGCTATCAATATTAACTGCTGGAAGAATATGTCTTTCTTCGCTTCTATGACAAAGGTGAATATGAGCATTCCTCACATCAGCACTGTAATTAAGTGGGTAAGCGACAAACTTCTACCAGGTATTGATTACCAGACAGTACTGTCAGATTATGCTAAAGAAAAAATGCTAAAGGATGACGATTTCAGACAGTACCTTCAGACATTCATCAAAACGGCTGACTTGAGAATAGCCGAGATTAAGGTCAAAGAATCTATACATACTCTCAACGAGAATCAACTGAAAGCGATTGCCGAAACCCCGTTCATTGATAACGAACAAAGACAAGAGATTTTATCAAAAGGCTCCATCAGCAACATAGACACGGGATTCCTAGTTAGGGTGAAGAATGATCGAGGCGAAGAAGAATATATCTTGCCTGAGAACAGACAGTCCGCAGGAACCACGCGCGTCATAGAAATTGAATCCGCCATTTATACTGCCATCAAAGAGCAGGCGTTTTTAGCATTCGATGAAATTGAAGCATCTATGCATCCTGCACTCCTCGATTTTGTTCTGCATGAGTTTTTGAAGGTAAATGACAACAATCAGTCGCAGCTGTTAGTTACCACTCATTATGATCCACTTCTCGAAGGCTTGGATGTAAACGAGTCCTTTGGAAAGGATTCCGTCTGGTTTACTGAGAAGCACGAGGACGGGAATACAGAACTATATCCATTAACAGACTTCAAAGGATTAAATAAATTATCATCTATACGTAAATCATATAAATCAGGTCGATTCGGCGCGATACCGGACATCTACATATAATAGCAATATGGCAAGAGGAAGTAAAAAGCGTGAGCTGAGACGTTCACGGATAACAGTGATTGGAGAAGGGTTGACTGAACGCTATTACTTTCAACACCTCAGGCGTATTATGGGTTATAAATACGACTGTAAGCCAAGGTTCTTCACCCGTCAATCCTTTGAAGAAATGAGAAAGCTGATTGAATGGGTCACTCAAAATGGCGGCATAGCAGTATGTGTGTGCGATGTTGACATAACCAGGACTAGCGAAGACGAAAACAACCGCCTTAAGGAAATGAAAGCCATATATGCAGATCGAGACGATGTTTTAATCTGCGATAGCATGCCATCTATCGAATTCTGGTTTCTACTCCACTTTATTGAGACAAGCAAACATTTCAGTGATTCCAAAAAGGTTGTCAATATGCTTAAGAAATGGTTACCAAACTATTGTAAAAACGGGGCCTTTCTTGAAAAGGAGCAATGGGTATCAACACTCTGTGATAATAACAATCTTCAACATGCTTGCGCTAGAGCCAAATCGATAGCGACTAACCCTGACAGTGAATCATTCTCTAACGTTTTCAAAGCCATCCAACTCTTTGACGAAACACGATAAGTGATAACCAATCCGGGCCGGCACCTCAAGGTACCGGCCCGGATTCGTCAATGGTGCTAACTATATTGTTATTTCTTTGGGACTACCATCTTC
>JAEEGI010001988.1_pt1 | contig 50600 bp, 27 predicted proteins | sample 8958751 | NCBI WGS metagenome assembly JAEEGI01 (sample SAMN16246545, study PRJNA631951) | gut metagenome | biome: gut microbiome; feature: rumen; material: KS-attached | host: Bos | place: Iran: Karaj | collected 2018-10
CAAGCGTCTCAAACGTCTCAAACGTCTCAGCGTCTTTTCTTGTTTTTAGAACATGAACTCACTGAGCGCTCGAGCTTTGCTCGCTTGCTACCTAAGGGACGCAAGAACCGTCCCTTCTGAGTTCATTCCCAATCTATATATACATCTACTGAATTCTTATCATTTTTCTTGTATGAACGCGAGAAAGTTCCTTCGTCTTTGTCTTGATAATATTGATGACTTGTATAATCCCAGCTTTTGATTAGCTGACCTGTATTCTTTTCAATACCTCCCCAATGAGCTCTAGTAGATCTACTAGAGGTAAATGGCAAATTAGAAGCTGTTAAAGTATATGACATGGTTGTTCCTTTTGAAGAACCTTCTGTGATTTTTTGAGCGCATGTAACCTTAAGATTTTTAATAACGGAGAAACCCTGATCATCATAGCTAGCGTCAAACGAGATTGTGTAATTGTATTCTCCTTTGGTTTCATAAGCCGAATAGTTCTTTTTAAAGGATCCTGAGACACTAAAGCTACCTCCTGATGCTGATACGCTCAAACTTTCTTTAGGGAAATCTATGTCTTCGAAAAACCTTTCATCACTATTTTCATTGTAATAGCAATTGAAACTGAAAGAAACCTTCTTGATGTTCGTCTTAGGCGTGAATTCTTCCAACAACCATATATCACGGTAATATGGCCAGTTATAGGAACTGACAACAGTACCGTCAGTATCCTTCAATCGCAGTATCTTATCGTTATATTTCAATATATCTCCTTTTTTCAGTTCAACATCCTTTCCATCTTCAAACTCAATGACATAAGTGGTTGGTGTATTATACCCCCAAGTATATCCACCTTCCCACGCATAGCCACCACCTGAACTACGCTTGAATGTAATCTTGTTGCCGCTGACTGAATAAGTGCCTGATACATACTGGTCACTGGAATCGGCTGTTCTCTTCAAATTATTGGTTCCTGCTTTTCGGTTTACATCATAATCGAACCATGTGTATTTACCATCCTTTGTGAATTCAAAACCGATGACATTATCAATATCATCAGATCCTGCACTGATATGAGCATTATACCATTTGCCAATGATAGCCTGTGCATAGTCTATAGCTTCAGGTGCAGCCTGCTTTACAACAATAGTGGTCATTGCTACAAGTTCTGGATCCACATTACCATTTTTAGCTTTTTGGATAGCTTCATCACTAGAACCAGCATAAACAGTGATAGTACCAGAACGCTCACTATCGGTCGTATTGGGATCGGCTTCCACTACCACATTCCATCCTGTAGCTGATTCTTTCCATGAAATCTTCACCCAACCATTGAGTTCATCACTCCAATCAATGTCAAGATGGTTGAATTCATAAGAATGGTCTATCGCTGTCTCCAAAGTGCCGCCTTTTGCATCAAACACAAGCGAAGAAGGAGTAGCACTCACCCAATATTCGGTAGGTTCTGGGAGGGTCTGTACAACACTAAGCACGGTAGACTTAAGCACTTTACCTTTTGAGTCTGTAGCAGAAACGGTTACTTTTCCCTTTCTTTCCTGTCCTGTTTCGTTCTTTGCCAACTTCACATAAAGATAGTTCATGTCGCTAGCAATGCTGGCTGATACCCAGTCATCGTCTGTTTTACAAGTGTAATAGAGGTAATTTGTGACAATCAACGCCTTGTAACTGCCACCTGTGCCCTCATCGCCTAGTGACTTCGGACGCATTTCGATATAGCCGTCCTTAGGATTCTCATCCAATTGTTCCTCGTCAAACGCCAGGTCGACCTCAACATCAGTCTCTTTGTCTTTAGGGACAGTGACTGTTTTGGTCACACGCTTACCAGTATTCTTGTTCACAACAGTGATTTGCTTCGTTCCTGGATATTCAGGGTTAGCAATGATATTGCCGTTCTCGTCGAACGCATAACCGATAATGGTCTTCCCGCTTTGCGTATCGACCATTACCAGAATATTAATCTCCTTGCCATTCTTGTCATGGGTACGCACCATATTGGGTATCAACTCGCCAAGATCATCTTCCTTCTGGCCGAAAACAATGTCGTTGAGAAAGACTGTAGAGGCATCCTTTCCAAAGTTATCCCAAAACTGATCGGCAGCATCCCAGTAGATAATATCTAGCCCTCGCATCTTATCGACTAGTTTTTCTGCATCGCGACCATAGTTGATGAGATTGCTGGCGACATTCTGCATGAATTCTTTCACCTCGCCCTTCCTGACCAGATTCTCTGTAGCCTGCGCAGCTCCGAAAAGATCCTTACCATAACCCAGTTGGGTGCTCAGCGGACTGGCATCGATGACAAGAGCAGCACCTTTTTCGATAAGTTCTGCACCAGCCACAGTGATGTTCTTGCCTGGGGTAATGCCCAGATCGCGTGCCTTATCACCAAATTCCGGATCGGCATAGTTGTAGACATTAACGAATATCTGGTTAGCACGGCTGTCGAGAGTTCCCTTGCTGAAGGCATGCCAGAAGTCGCTGGAATTGCTATAACCACGCTTCAAATTGGATGGCAGCCCATCGTAGATTTCTTTCAATTTCCTGGCATCAGAGGTCCAACCCAATTCACGCATGATAGTGACGACTGACTTACGGCCCATTGTCTGCGTTTTCTTACAACTCGTCATGAAGTCCCATGCATCACTCAGGTAACCACGTGTGGCAGCGGTAGGACGGGTCAATACATCTGAGTCTTCCAAACGTTGCAAAGCCTCCTCATACTGGTCAGCCCTTTCAACAATCTGGTCAATCATATTGTAAAGCTCTTCAGTACTGGATATGCACTTTTTATTGTTTTCAATGTCGTTTGGAGTCGCTGAGAAGGGCTCTTCACCGCCCTTTGAGGCCAATTTATAGTATGCCCAACGCACAGCACGAATATCAAAGGCATACGTGACTAAGGCGTCAAGGTCTGTCTGGAACTGCCTAGAGTTACCATACTGCGTCACCTTCTTAAAGTCGGTTACCACATCGCCCGGTTTCAAATCGGGTTCAGGACTATCGCTGTCTTTAGAACACGAGACGGAAACCAGCGCCATCATGACCATGATGGCCAATGTCAATAGCGTGTCTAACAATTTAATACGTTTATTCATAATCGTTTTGTTTAGATATTGATTTGTCAAGTTAGCGAACAAATAATAATTCACGCCCCAAAGATACAAAAAAAATCCGATTCATCGACTCACAATTCAACAAAATCTACTCACAAAACGCGTTTTGTGAGTCGTTTTCTTTAGAAAAGGCCCTCTACACGCTCTCTGAGCCACATGCCAAAGAAACGGTCATACACGATATATCCTCCACATATCCACTCTAACCAAGAAGGGGCCTCGCCATGAGGTCCCTTCTTAATTATTATCTTGCTTCAAAGCGTCTCAAACGTCTCAAACGTCTCAGCGTCTTTTCTTGTTTTTAGAACATGAACTCACTGAGCGCTCGAGCTTTGCTCGCTTGCTACCTAAGGGACGCAAGAACCGTCCCTTCTGAGTTCACTCAAAAATCAATGTAGGGCTAAAGGTAATGGTACCATCGTTGATATACATAGTGTCAAGATCCATATTTTTGGAGTGGTATTTAAAGACAATTTTTCCATCAACGGTTTCCCAATAGTAATCATTTCCGCAGGCATAGAACTTTCCGTTGAAGTTAAAAGTACCAATGCCATCCAGATGGACAGAATAGCGTTTTACCAAGTCAGAATACTGAATATCAAGAGTACCTGAAACGGAATAATCTGCATCAAACTCTTTCATGTTGGTCCAATATTTCGCTACGTAGTCTTTTCCTTCATTAAATGCAACGGTACCTGCAAACCAATCATCAAAAGCCTGATTCTCAGTAACGAAGCCAAAGCCATGCGAGTTGGCCTTTAGCGTAAACTTTCCAGTGCCAAGACCTGTTCGGGCGTTGAAATGACCTGACATGGTAAGGCCTTGGTTCTGAAGGGTAAAGTTTCCTTCCTCATCGAAGCTTAAAGTACGTTTTGCGAATGCCTCAACAATACCTTCGTAAATGTTGAAAACATCACCAGGAACGACGCCTCTGGCTTCCTTTTCAAACACTTTACTGTCAGGAGGGAAAACAATATGTCCCCAGGGCACAAGTCCACTAGCAGAAGGCGTTCCAACCCATGGCTCTACAGGGTCCAAAGTGATGATCCACTTGTCCTCAAGAGCCATATCTTCCTCATTAGAAAGGTCGAAGACCGCCTCGTAATTCTTGCCGACATCTTTAATACCTTCGATGTCGATATTACCCACAATGCCATCATTTTCATCGACGACCTCCAGTTCGGGCTTAAAGCGCTCAGAAAGGTATGGATACAAGCGGAATTGCATCAAAGCATCGCCATTATCCGCGATAACACATTCCCATTTCTCTGGGTCGAGAATTGTAGAGGGCATTTGGGCAAACCTAATCTTACAGCCCGCAAACTTACTCTTTTCCCCTTCACCCACGGAGGAGTCTTTGAACTTCAGGTTTACGACCTTATTCATCATCTTTACGTATTCACCGTATACCTCATCATACTTTGCCTTGGTCTTGCAGAGATATTTACGATTGATGTTCTGGATAACACTCTTCAGCATTCCTGTATAGAGTTCCTTACGATGGTTTTCGGCTATCACCCTCCGATCATTATCAGAGATTTCCACCCAGAAAGGCCACCAACCTCGACTATCTGATATGGCCCAAGTAAAGCCATCGGTATCATTCCACGGCTGATTAACGTATTCCGTTACAAGTTTCTCTATTCCTTCCGTCATATCGCTTGGAACAAGATCTCTGTCAGTAAAGAATCCATTGATAAGTTCATACCACTGCTCAGCATTACGATAGCCATAACCACTCTTTGAAGGATACCCGCTATTGGGCCTAAAATACCTTTTGTAAGCATCTTCGTAGAGCGTTGTTGCCGCCTCATGAACCGTTGTTCCAAACCAGTTGATCTCAAACTCCAAGACAGCTATAGCTGTCATACAGGCAGGAAAGAGGAAATTTCCAGCATAGAGTTTTTTTTCAAGGGCAGGTTTCAAAACCAAATCAAAGGCCAGTTTGGTGGCACCAACAGCCTTAGCCGTTTCGTTGTCAGAGCGTAGTGTATTTGCGAACTGCAAAATAGACCACGCCGTACCGATTTTACCAACGAGGTTGGAATAACGTTCGACAATCTTTGAATCGATGCCAAGCGTTACCAACACTGGCGAGCCTATGGTCACCCCTATGCCAAACCAGAAATATTCATTATTAGCATAGGCTTCAATGGCAGCGTAGGTAGGATCGTCACTCTCCGCAATCTTGGCAAGTGTCTCTATAACCTTCTCCATATCCGCAGGTGTCTCCGGATCAAAGGCATTGTATTTCAGGTAAGCTGTACGCGTATGTTCGTTCTTTACGTCGAAGACCGTAAAAGTAGAAAGATGATCAGAAATGATGACCATTTCACTCGTCGCGCTATCATAGTAACTGAGCACAGGATCCCATTCGCCAGTTTCCTCATTGAGGTAGGCAGCATAACAGCGTTTACTTGCAGGGAAACGGATTTCTACAACACCCTTGAGGTCGTGGATGCCTTCAAGGTCAAAATCATAAGCGTTCATATAGGTCACGCCATCCTCCAGATCCTCAGGTGCCTTAGGATTGTCAATACGGTTGACGGTCAGCGTCTTCTTTCCATCTATCACACAAGGGCCAAACTCAATGCTGTAGTTGACCGTATTGACCGACAATGTCTGTTCATCAACCTCATAGGTACTCGGCTCTTCGCCAGGAGCAACGGGTTCTCTGCCCACAATAGTCACCTCCTCAATCATACTGGTGGGATAGCCTATGCCAGAGCGACTCTGGGTTCCCACCTGGCGACCCTCAACCATCATAAACACTCTATCAGGATCACGCCAATCCTGTTCCCAATTCACATTGTCTGTACAATCTATCTCAAACAACTCGTGAGAGCCGTCCTTCAACTGCACCTTCAGCATATATTGAGCATGGACTGTGCCACAGACCGTCAGCAGCAGAGCCATGAGAAAAAACAACTTCTTCATACAATCCTATTTTTTTGTGTGAATCTTAAATGATTGGTTGCCAGCCTTGACAACAATGATGTTCGAGGCTGGGATAGTCATACTAATATCCCCATTCGTCGAGGCTTTAGCAGAAGCGAGGAGGCGACCTTCGATACCGTAGAGCATAACTTGCGTATTGGCATCAAGGCCACTGATAACGAGTTGATCACCAACCGTACGTATAACAACGCGCCTCTCGCCAGCCTTTACTTCTTCAATACCTGTAGGAACATCGTAGTGGGCGAAGCGCATCATAGACCACGAACTCAAGTATTGATCCTTCTCGAAGACATAACGATCCGTGTTTGAGGTGATAAGTAATGATGAGCCTGAATAGGTTATCACTGGTTGTGAGTCGAAAAGGACGTAGCAATACATAGAAACTGTCACGCCATCCCGCTCACCAGGATAGATCATCTCAATGGCATTGTAATCAGTGGCATAGTCATAGTGTTCAGGTGGCAGACTTCCTGCGGTCTGATCTTCAACAATCTCCATATCTTGCCATACGGATGCGGCCCTGTAGGCATCGCCAGCCCCCGCAGGTACATGGACCGTGGCCTTGTTCCACATTGATGTCAGACTGGAACTGAATGTAGAAGTCGTAATAGGCAACGGCTGCTGGGTATAAACATAGATATCCTTGAGGTTGTCAGCATTGATAAATGCTTCGTCTTCTATATTTCGGACAGAAGGCGGCAACGTCAGTTTTCTCAGAACCTCGCCAAAAGAGTGAGCACGGATAGTGGTCACCGATGAGGGAATACCTACCGCACTGCGATATTTGTCTTCTCTGAATCCAGGACGGTAATTTGGACAGTGAACAAGGGTACGACGAGCCTTGTCGTAGAGGATACCCTGATAGGCACTATACGTAGGATTATTTTCATCTACAATATACTCTGCAATCATATCGCCACTCAGTGCCTCGCTGCCTATGCGGGCCAGGTTAGCAGAAATCTTTATGGTAGAAGCCTGGTGCTGGTAGAAAGCCTTAGCACCTATCTCCTTGACAGTAGAGGCGATGTTTATCTCCTTCAGTGGCACACGATCAAAGGCACCAGCACCGATTTTCTCCACACCCTCCTCTATGGTCACAGAGTTAAAGAACTGATAACAAGCGAAGACGCCGGGCCTGACCTCCTTGATACTGGCTGGAATAACGAGGTCGGTCACCTCCTCACCTCCAAAGTAGAGGCGTGTTTTATGGGTTTTGTCGTTACTCCAAATGGGATTGGAGAAGTACTGGACAAAGCCGTTTTCCAGCGTTTTTGATTCAAAGTCGATGTTGAGCCACGCCTCGATACTAGGGATACTTACCTTCTGCAAATCTGAACTGTATGCAAAAGCATCAACACCTATCCTTCGGATGCTGCTGGGCAGATTCACCTCAGTAAGATAGTGGCTTGGGAAAGCATTAGAGCCGATCTCAGTAATGCTTTCTGGGAGCGTGATGCGAGACAACTCCTCCCTCTTATGTTGCTCAAAAAACGTATCATATGATGAAGTTGGCACATAAAAGGCTCGTGATTTGACCTTCATAACGGGATAAGACTGGCCATCCTTCACTACCGTTGCAGGGACCGTCACATCGCCATAACCACCCACAACGACACCCATTCCTTCAGGTGTCACATTGATAAAGGCCTGACCATCTTCAACTGCAACCAGTGATGGCTGGATACCGATATAAGCCGTCTGACGCCCACTAAAGTCTGACGTCACAGGCTGTACACTAGTCAATTGATACCAACCGTCACCACTGCCACTCCATCCGAAATTAAAATGGAAGTAGTCATTCTCTGCATAGCCATCGCAGACAAAGGCATGGCCGTCATTTTTAAAACCTGGATTAGGGTCACCTTCCACCAAGATGGGACGCCCAGCATCAAGTTCCTGTCGCATCAGGTCTTCATTGCCTTTACACTCAATGAGTTGCATATCCGGGCTATAACCAAAATAGCGCACCATAGATTCAGCAGCTACACCAATACCAGAACCTGTTCCACGACCATTTGGCATCTTTGCTGGAGAACATGCCGAATGACAATCGAAGATTAGCTTGGCCACATTGTCACATTCTTCATCGGTTGTGGGGCTGGTTCCACCCATGTTTTTCCATTGATAAACAGACTCACCATAATTCACATTATAAGGATGCGAATACTGCTCAACAACACTTTTCAATTCGTCGCTTCTGCCCATCGCATAATCCAGTGCCAATCGGTCAAGGTCAATATCGCTAGGCACTTCGAGAATATTGTGCATATGGAAACCGCGTCCACGAGCTGGAAATTCCCAGAATTTCATCACCTGAGCCATTGCCGCTGGTACACAACCTGCAGCTACACCAGCAAAACTGTCAAAGTAGGGATCTACATATTTGGCATACACACCAACCTGATCCCACTGGACTTTCACCAAAGGCTGCACTATAATGTTAGGCACAGACTCCACCCTACGCTGGACTGCTCGCTTCTGAGGCTTAGGAATGACGTATCTCAGCACCTGTCCTGCGCCGTCATTGACATAAAATGCCGTACGTCCATCTACCAGTTCTATTAGGTTGGAAGCAGAAGAACTCTCGTTTGCTGTCCGCTGCTGGCCCGCATGGCTATAAGCCTCCAGCATATCCTTGAGTTGGATAGGGGCCTTGTCATAATCGAAAGCGCCATGATCGCTCCAACCAAGAATAGGGCGGTCGGTGTCGTCAGTAGCTGAGACGATTACAAATCCACCATCATCGCCACGGTTAATCACATAGAGCGCAACCTCATCCCTCTCTCGAAGCGAGGTATAAGCCACCCTCATCACGTCTGTCTTTGCAGCACGTCGTGCATCAGTCTTAGCAGATGACGGCATTTGGGTAAAGAAGTGCTCTGCTATCCGCAGTGCCTCATCGCTGCCCACACCCTTAGCCCACACCATTGCAGGCAGGAACACGAGTGCCAGTAATAGGATAAATTGTTTCATACATCTGGGTTTTTAGTAACTATTTGGCTACAAATATAAGAAATATTTTTGAAACATCGACTCACAATTCAACAAAATCGACTAACAAAACGCGTTTTGTGAGTCGATTTCTTTATTTTTCTGCTTTCCCAACTAGTTATTCGGAATCATCTATAACAGGAACATCATCGATTTCAAAGTATACGCCAGAACCTGCAGAAACATCAAAATTTGTCAATGTTCTAGTTCCATCCTTCGAACTTTCAATTTTCAGTTGTTTATCGCTATTGGAACCACCAAAGCCAAATGTCGCCGTCTCTTTTATATATTGTCGTTTGTCGTTTTCATCTTCCCAGGTCTGATAAGTAACAGCATTACAATGACCATTTTTGAGGTCAAACCAGTCGGAATTAAAACGCTTTTCTTTTAAACCTGGCTTATCTTTCAGAACATAGTCAAACTCCATAATGATTGTTTCGTAATCATGTTCATTATAAGTTAAACTGTATTTCAATTTACAATGCCAACCATTTCCATCAGATAAGCGACTTACATCACTTGTTACATTTGAATATTTAGCCCAAATACTACTATTCATCTTGATTCCATTTTTATTATCATAACTCCAATGTACATAAGGGGTAAAGTATTGGGGATCTTCTGTCTGATTTGGCATTAGCCAAACATGGAATTTGGATTTATCTGTTATAAATAACTGTTCATATATTTTTGCATAACCTATATAAGGAACCTCCGTAACCACCAGCGTATCTGCAGGACTATAGTTCCTAGTCTTACAGTAGTCACGACCCGAGATACAGTCATATGTTTTTAGATAATTTAATAATTTCTCCTGATCCACAGAGAGTTTTACACGACCATTGCTTCCCTTGGTCACTATGAAATCATGCTCAAATTGGTCAGGGTAATCCGGAAGATAGAAGTAAGGAGGTTTGATTCCATCCAAATTTCCTGAAAATACAATTGGCGTATTCGTCGTACCGTCATAATTCAACATGAGCGTATCACTATTTACTATCATTTCTACACCATGATTGAATTCGTATTCATAAGGCGTTATGATTGTTTCTCCCAGGATGACATAAGGACGAACTTTAAACTTTCCACTTTCTCCTATATAAGGATTATCTTCTGTAGAGGGATGATATGGTATGACATATTCCGCCTGGATAGGATCAGTAAACACTTCTTCCACTATTGTATAATTCGGTTTACGTTCATTGTCGCCACATGCAACGTACTCAGAGTCGAACAACTTAACACCTATCGGAATCGGGAATAACACTTTGCCTTGTGGCTTAAATGCCAAAATGCGACATGGTAACAACTCGCCATTTACCATTCGTTTTTCTACGTAATCCCTACATTTCTCTTCAAAAGTTGGAACCAGCGACACCTCAAAAGGATTAAAGAGGCTGACCGTACCATTGGCTAAGGACCATTTCTTCTTTTTCCCAAATGCAGATTCTACTTCTGCCTTGATCTCATAGTCTGCATCACAAAGACTAACCGAAGCCTTCGTATTACTCAGCAGGTTGTATGCAAGCTCACTTGCTTTAATGTTAAACCCGGCCCCACTAGACAGCGTCTTGAAGACATCTGTCAGGTCGAGTCCGATACTACCAGAGAATTTAGGGCCTACATAGGTATCACCACCAATCTTAGCATCAAAGAATTTACTGACGAGTGGAAGACTCTTAAACTTCAGGGGGAAGAGCATACCTGTTTGCACAAAGCCATCGAGCTCCACTTTAACACCTGCACTACTAAAGTCAGAATATGTCTCTTTCTTTTCATCAAGTTTGCCAAATCCCATATCCAAATAGGGCCACCAATCAATAATCTCCAATTTTGACCATATTGACGCGCCCAACCTAGGCGTCAGCGCAGAGAGTTTTACGTGAGCTTCGCCACGCAGAAATCCATCAGGTCCAACATCTATCATCATTAGCGGGAATGTAGCAGGAACAGGAATCTGCCCAAAATTACCTGCACCTGTTTGGAAGGATTTCGCAATCTTTCCGTCAGCAGTGAATCCTAAGGAAAGCCCAGCAGAGGCTTTTGTGGTGATAGAAAAATATTTCTTACCGATAATAGGTATATCCCATACGGTCTTTATGTGAAGTTTTCCGTCAATACTTGCGCCGACAGAAAGTTCCAAAGAGTCATTGGATTCATTGATGGGGCCTGACCAAAGGGGGTATTGTCCATTGATAGAGAAATTAAAAAGATCACCCTCCCAATTGCCACTAGCTCTTTTGTTTGTCGTTCCTACATTCAGTTGCGGCATTCCTGCCACACGACGACGTGCAAGTGAACCGTCATCATTATAGCCATATTCCTCAACCGCAATAAACTGTCGAAGGATATCCGAGATATCATCGATGGGTTTGCAGATAGCCACCAAATTCCCTTCATATCCCTCGTAATCACGAGTGAGACTGACAATTTTAGCGCTCCAACCATCGTTAATATCCGGATCTACAAACACATCTCCGACCTGTGGCATCGGGAACCCTTCATAATCATCTATCGATCTTGAAAACGAAATAATCTCATGATCTTCCCCATAGTACTCACTATAATCCATATACCCCAACAATGAGAAATCTCCCCAATCCGGGTCTTGTCCCTTAATATGAACCTGAGGATTGTATATGATTTCCGGCTGCACGAAGCCGATGGAGTCGATAGCGGAGAGCATGATGCGGTAGACGGAGTCGGCTGTAAAAATCTCCTGGCTCACAATCTCGTCGTGCTCCACACCAAGGGTATCAAGGAACGAGAACGACATTTTCTCGATTTCATCGTAGAAAAAACCATCAAAGTGGCCATCATTCTGATAGATGTAGAAGGCTTGGTTCTCTGTCTGCGCCTGCATGGGCAGAGCGGCCAGCAACATGATGGCGAGGCTGGCGATATATCTTAGTTGTCTCATTGCTTCAGGAGTTTGATGGTTTCACTTCCGGCTTTCACAATATACACACCAGCTGGACGCTGGGCGACAGAGAGGGTGAGCGGCTGATTATCCGTTACATGCTTCGTCTCGAGAATCGTACCGTTGGCAGCATAGATGGTGACAACAGTCCCTATACGCAGGTTTCTCATCGTGACCTCATCGCCTTCCTTCGACATGCTGATGCTGCGCTCGGAGGGTAGCAGGCTGATACCTGTGTTGCCCGTGCCTTCAAAGGTGTAGCGCAGGACATTGTCCATCTGATACTGGAAAGTGGCGTTGTTCGTCTTAATGACAAACAGCCCGTTTTCGAATGTGGTCTCAGGCATATCGTTCAGGTCAAAATAGACCTTTTCACCCGACTTCTGCCATAACACAAGCCGCTTGGTTGCCGTCTGTGCCCACATCGCCGTAGCTGCAAAGCAGAACAGAAGCGATAGAAGTAGTAATCGTTGTTTCATAAGCGTTTATCTTGTTGGTTATTGATCATTTTCGCTACAAATATAGGAAAAAATCTGATTCATCGACTCACAATTCAACAAAATCGACTCACAAAACGCGTTTTGTGAGTCGATATTTAACATTTCACCCATAAAAACAGGAGCGACATCGCTGCCGCTTCACATCCGCTCTAACCAAGAAGGGGCCTCGCCATGAGGTCCCTTCTTAATTAATATCACATTATCTGCCCCGTTTCTTCCAAAAGGAAAGGAATGATGCCTACATATATGATGCCGTCCTCGTCAGTCCAAGGCTTTGAATTTCCGTCAAGTATAACAATCTTGCGGAAAAAGTCACCAGAGTTTTTCAGCGAAAAAGTCTCCTGACGCCGTTTCTCTTCCGTATCCACATTCAGAGCCGACTGTATATAAACCTTCTCACGGCCTGTATTGACAATGAAATCAATCTCGTATTGCGACTGTTGTTTCTTGCCTTGTTCATTGACACGAGTCAGTTCCACCACACCCACATCCACACTGTAGCCCCTACGGATGAGTTCGACAAAGATCATGTTTTCCATCAGATGTGACTTCTCTTGTTGGCGGAAGTTCAGTTTGGCATTCCGCAACCCAACGTCCATCGAATAATATTTCAGCGTGTTCTCGAAATACCGTTTCCCTTTGATGTCGTATCGCTGGGCACTCACGAACAAATAGGCGTCCTCCAGATAATCAAGATAATTCTTGATGGTATTGTCAGAGGTATTGCGCTTCATCAGCGTACCCGCCGCATTGGCCAGGTTGTGAGGATTGGTCAGCGACCCTACAGCCGATGACAACGCATCGATCAGCGCTTCAAGCACCTCATCGTCTTTTAGTTTGTATCGCTCTACGATGTCTTTGATATAGACCCGCTTATGGAGTCCTTTCAGATATTTGCGTTTTTCCGTCTCATTATTCTCCAATACTGCCAGTGGCATACCACCGTAGGTCAAGTATTCCTCCAACGCGTCTGCCTTTTCCTGCCCAGAAATGGGGTAGAACTCCTTAAATGAAAGCGGATAGACCTTTATCTCGGTTCCTCGGTCGCGGAAGTTGGTAACGATGTCTTTGGATAGCATCTTGCTGTTCGAACCTGTCACGTAGATATCGAGATTACTTCGCGCCATCAAGTCATTAAGAATGTCATAGAAGGTGGTATAAAGCATGTCGCGATCTTCTACAGGTACCAAGCTCTCATCCACATCTTCATTCTTCACCTTATAAGAAAGTTGTATCTCGTCGATGAAGACATAATAATGTTTCTCGACATTCTGCGTCTTTCTGAGTACATAGTTGTATAGCTCATTGGGATTCCTGTACTTTACATATGCTTTTTTATCCAGCGCCAACTCTATAAAACAATCTTTCGAAACGCCTTCTTTCAGTAGATAATCTTTATATAGAGTGGACAGCAAGAACGACTTGCCACAACGTCGTAAACCTGTGACAATCTTCACTTTACCATTCCACCGCTTGCTTAGCAATTCGCCAACATACTGATCTCTTTGAATAATCATTTTTTCTCTTTCTTATTAGTTCTACTGCAAAAAAGGTCGTAATGTTCGACCGTTTTTGCAGTGCAAAGATACAAAAACACTTTGAAACCACCAAATATATAGGCAAGAATTTACCATCGCTGTTGTGACACATCCACTCTTAACAAGGAAAGGGGCCTCGCCATTGAGGTCCCTTCTTAATTATTATCTTGCTTCAAAGCGTCTCAAACGTCTCAAACGTCTCAGCGTCTTTTTTTAACACGACACACGGTGCCCATTGTGACACATTTATGGCCATAAGTTGAGTTGTATTATGAATGAGTTTTCATCATAATCTTCGACGCCACTACATTCTTCAATTTTCGTTTTCTCGTATGAATACGCTTCTTTCCTGTAATATGCACTAGTCACTTTAAGACCACCTGAAGCATTACGCTTACCAGAGAATCGAGCCCAAACGCACGTTTTTCCGTCAGAGTCTTTATAAGTCAAAGTATTACTTCTCTCACTATTAAGATCTGTAAGTTCGAAATTTAGTACGCAGCTAACAACAAAGTCACTATTTCTATTCTTCTCTTGAGAATCTACATATTTGTAATCATACTTCAGATTCTGAATCTTCATAGATAAGAAGTTGCCAGCAGCTCCTACGATATCAAAAGAGATTTTTACATCCGTCTTCGAAGTACCAACCTCATCTTGATGTGTCCCCACCACGTGGACGGCATCCCCAGCTTGAGTGACTGTGTAACTGTAGTAACCCTTGGCATTGTTATCATTGTGACCTTGATAAGCGTAACTACCCTGTACAACAGGTGTCATCTTAAAAAGGGAGTTCATTTTCTCTATTTCCACTTTCGCGATATTCGACTTCTCGACATCTTTGATTTCACAACTCACCTTAAAGGGGTATGCTTTTTTCGTATTACTTCTGTTGATAGTCACCGTATACAAGAATGCTGTGCGGTCCTGACTAAACAATGTTTCAAGATCATCCCCAGAAATGACGATGTCATCACTATTTGTAGCCTTTCCATTAATTAGTTTAAAACTCTTGTTTTTACTCTGGGCTATGACGTATGTGGTTAATTCGTCTCCCTGGTGTTTAATGATGACACTCTTTCCTTTGAGTGATTTCTCGTCTTTCTCATTTGTATAATTGAATACACCAAATCTACTTACTGCGCAGCCATAACTATAGCAGTTGCCTTCGAGGTACTTTGTGTCGTTATTACTGAAATTTTCTTTCCGAGATTCATGACCTTCAGGAAATCCCACTTTTTCTACATTGACACTATCAAGAAGGTTACCTGTAAGCAAGCACAAAATATATGAATCATATTGATCTGTATCCATAAAACCACAATATTGCTTTAGCCACCGCTCTAAAGGCCGGTAAGTATCTCCATAGCAGTCCTTCCACATTTTGAATATATCTACGATTTTTGTTTTGTCAATACCAAGACTCTTATAATCCCACCCCATTTTCTTATGACATTCGGGGGTGGTTAGGTAATAGAGCAAGGTGGACATGGCATACCCTGTACGTCTATATTGCAGGCTTTTGTCATTTTTCGCTTCGTCGTCTTTAGAGTAAGCCATATCCAAGTCTTTAAAACTGACGAGATAGTTTGGCAGGAAATTTGTGATGAATGATACATTCATCTTGCCATTATTCATGAACTGCTCCGCCCATACGGAAGCTCCCTCGGCTAGGATGTCGTCTTCACCTCCCCTTTTATTAAAAGCCCAGCGAGGGTCGTAATGGGATTGGAAATAGTGTAGTGTTTCATGGATGAAGGTTTGCTTCATCGTAGTTTCATCAGCACTGAATATAACATTTACATTGAGTTCTATAGAGTTCCACGCATTACACTTACTGCTTTGTATGAAATTGCCATATACCTCTGTATCTTTACGCCAATTTTTGTATAGTATATCGAACACAAAAGGTATTTTGCAGGGGGTATTGATTGAAAAGCCCAAATCATGAATCTGTTTGATGGCTTCTTTGATATATTTATTGTAGGTAGCTACTTTTGCTTTGCATTCCCGTTTTTGAGAGGAAGACAATTTCCAAGCGTAGTCGAAATACCACTCAATATTACCCTCTTTCCCTTCAGCGGTAGTACTTCTGGTTCTTGCATTGCTTTGATCAGAACTGGCTAAGCCAACAGTAATAGCCAAATTGCCAGCATCATCACCATTATCTGAAGCTGGTATGCTCAGAGTATATCCGTCGGTATCGTAAACGGCGTCAAAATTGAGATTTTGCAGTATATCAATACCAGCAGACTTACGATATCCCTGCGAGAAAGTGGCGAAAGCCGGAGCGTTAGTCATCTTGCTACTCTTGATCTTCACTGTAATAGACTTACGCACGGTGCTAGGCATCGTAATCTGGTAGAACTTCGACGTCTCATTGCTGCCACACATCTCACCCCCTTTTACTTCTGTGATAGCCACTTGGGATTCTTTCGAGAAAGAGCCACTGGGGAAGGTGATAGCGACACTATCTTTCTGGATGATGCCTCCCGAAGCAGGAACACTTTGCCAGTCGCTATCGGCAACAGGTGTTGTGGGTAGCAAGGTGTCAGAATCGTCAACACTATCTTTCGAACAAGAAACGGACAACATAGCTATCTGTGCCAAAATGGCTAATGTCAATATCAAGTTTAGCGGTCTAAATCGTTTATTCATAATCCTATATTTTTAGTGGTTGATACGTTACTTCTTTTTGGCGTTGTGGCAGTGTTGGCAGAAGAGCTTCACGCGATTATCGGCTAATTCGGCCATTCTTTTTTAGAATGATTTGATTGTTTTATTTAAATATTTGGTGCAAATATAAGAAAAAAAAAGATACATCGACTCACAATTCAACAAAATCGACTAACAAAACGCGTTTTGTGAGTCGTTATTTAACATTTCACCCATAAAAACAGGAGCGACATCGCTGCCGCTCCTGAATTTGAGATTAGGTCAAAGACCAATTCGCGTGATTGATCTCACTTAGTATCGTCCCATATTTATTTAAACAGGAGCACTACAATTATTTCGTTACTTGGATCGTCAAGTATTGAGAATGAATGCGTGTCGATGTGGTCAAGCACGTCTTTGCGGGCTTCTTTATCCCATTCATACACGTATTCTTTTCTCGTGAGGCTGTAATCCGAGAATTTCAGACCATTAGTTTGGTTAATGGCCCACATCTTCGCGTATTTGGCTCCGACTGCGATTCCGACCATGTCAGCCAAGAAGTAGTCGTCATCACCGTCTTCTGCTGCGGCACCAATGTTATGCGTCCCTGGCCTCATGGGAATCTCAGGAACCACGTTTGCGGATCCGAACTGCTCAGTCATAAGATCACCGCCTGAAGAAAAGCTGGATTTAAAATAGAAGTAAAGTTTGCTCATCTTAGCTTCATTAGTCGCGATCTTATCAACGTTGTCGATGTCGAACGAAATTATTTTCTTAGATCCCACATAGACATTATCTGCTTCATCCTCAAGCAACTCGAAACAATCTACATGCCATTTCTTTCCTTCATTTGTTACCTTGATGGCGCCGGGTTTCATCAATGCAGACAAAGTCAAAGGAGACATACTATACTTCTCACCTTTTCGGAAAGAAGCCGCCGAACAGGATATATTTCCCGCTAACAAAACCCCCACAATTTGCGTGGGTGCGATGTTAATGACGTTCTTCTTGTCCTTCTCGGTATAGCCAGCCTTCAGGTCCTTGAGGGTGATTTCGTTCACCACGGTCTCCTTCTCGTCTGGAGCCACCAATTCTAAGACAGGCTTAATCTCTGCATCAGCTGCAGCGATGACACTATACTCGATCTTGCCTTCACCTTTGCTGTCAAGCGTACACTCCCACTCCTTGGGGTCCTTAATCGTTTTAGGAAGATTCTTGAAGCGCACGGTATAGCCTTTATAGGCAGATTCCGTCTTGTCGTCAGTCCTGGAATTGTCGACAAATTGCAGAATCACTCCCTTATTCAGTTCCTCCACATATTTTTGCATTGCATCGTAGGCAAGATCAAATGCCATCTGCTCTTTATTCGCTCCGATGAAACGGAACACACTGACCAATACGCCGTTGTAGAGCTCACCACGCTTTTCTACTGCCAGATCCTTGCAGACAATCTGACCACCGCTATACCCGAACGTAACCCCTTTGTCGGCCTCATACCATGTCAGATATTCTGAGTCGTTCCATACCGCATTGCTGTATCGGGTCACCTCTTCATCTACAAGTTGGTGAATCTTCTCGGTGGTCAGGTCAGTGCGCTTAAAGATATCCATCATGATCTTATACCAGTCAGAAGCCGAGCGATAGCCCTTTCCGCCCTTTCTGTAATATTCCACCATCGCATTCCTGTAGAAGTCCTTTCGCTTGCTCCATGCCTCTGTGGCAAACTTATTGATGGTATAGTCAATGAATGCCACACCGGCCAATGACGCCGTCAGCATAGCATTGCCGCAGAATTTGCCTGTCCAATAGAGCGTCTCCTGCAGACAGAGTTTCAAGGTATTACCAGCCAGTTGAGCTTCATCGCCACTATAGGCATTACGACAGATATTGTAGACGCTTAAGGCCACACCCACACGTCCTAACACCTCGGCGAAACCTTCCAGCAGCTCGCTGCCGAAGCCTACCGCCAATAAGGAATTGAAACCGACATCAAGTCCCAATTGCGTGACTGTAGAATACTGACTGCCATACGCCTCAATGGCTGCTGCATCGGGATCGTCGGAATAAATGAAATTGACGAGTTTTTCAGTCAGTTTCGATAGTTCTGCCATTTCATCAGGACCAGGCATCCACAAGTACGACATCATGGCTGCCCTGGTCATGGCATTCTCAATCTTCAGGCCGGCATAGGTCGACAGGTGATTGGTCGTAATGACCATCTCATGGGTTGCGGCATCATAGTTGCCATTGACGACCTCCCATTTCGCCTTCTCCTGATTGTAGTAAACCGCCGATGCTCTTTGGCCAGCCGAAACTTCCATCGGCAATCTGATCACAGCGACTCCGTCCAGTTCATGCACATTTCCAAGGCTGAAGTCGTAGGCTACGGCAATCTGTACGCCATCCAACATGATGTTTGGTGTGCCCGACGACTTCGTCACCGTCAGCGTCATCTCCTTGTCGATGGCTGTCGGAGAGAACTCAATGGAGTAATCGGGTGTGACCACCGACAGATGATCCTCGTCAAGTGTAAACGAGCCGGCATTCGAGCCCCCGCTACCCTTGTTTTCTGACCATGAAACGGTTGCTATCTCCTTGTTGTCGTAGGTCTTAACCGTCTTGTTGCCAAACGTAATGATGGTCTTACCGTCCTGATAGGTCACATCCTGCATGTCATTTACCAAATAGCTTGTAATCAGACCATCGTTGGTCTGAACGTCCATCTGATACTTTTGGGCATGGGCAATAGAGCCAAGACCCATGAGTGCTGCTATGAATAATGCGATTCTTTTCATATCTTGGTTCCTCCCTGATTATCTGGTTCTGATTTTGAATGAAGCATTGCCAGCCTTGATGACATAGACGGTACCAGGCTGGTTTCTGGAAATGCCGATATGCGCACTGCCGTCAGGCGAGGCAGTCGCAGCGTAGAGCAGCTTACCGTCGAGCGAGTAGATCTTGACGGCCTCGCTGGCTTGCAGGCCATTCAGCTGCAGACCTTCGTCGGTCAGTTGTACACACAGATTGCCTTCGGCCATTAGGGCATCGATCTTTGTGGCCGATACATCCATAAAGGTCAGGCTCTTCAGCTTGCTCTGGTCCAGGATAATCTCGTCCTTGCCAAAGCGACCTTTCACATCAGTGGAACTGATGGCTACCTCAGCAGACAGGAGCGTGGTGCCATCATAAGAGTTCAGGTAAGTGAGTTTCGGATTCGATTTAAACAGGAAATCATACGTTATTTCCTTTCCAGAGGCGTCTTTTTCGCTCGTTGTGATACGAACACCGTTCACCTCTGCAGCATATATGCCAATGGAGCATACAAGCAGGAATAATAGTAGTAATCTTTGTTTCATACGCGTTTTATTTTGTTGGTTATTGATTAATTACGCCACAAATATAGAAAAAATTTCGATTCATCGACTCACAATTCAACACTTTCGACTCACAAAACGCGTTTTGTGAGTCGTTTTTTAACATTTCGACGAAAAATCAGGGGCGACATCGCTGCCGATTGGGTAAAACAAGTGGCACTTATCATCATAACAAAATACGAGTAACAGTCAGCAAGAGCCTCTTATTTCAAGACACGGATCCGCACACACCAATTCGTGTATAATTTTTTCATTTTTAAGCATCACATTCGTCCAAATTACAATTCGAAGCAGAATTTGCGGCCTAGTTAGGTAGCAAAAATTGCATCGGCAGAAAACAATTGTTACCACCCATATGCTACAAAAACGGTTAATACAGCATCCTTTGATCGGCTGAATATTATAAAAAAAAATATAAAACAGTCGAAATTCTACTGAAAAAGTGCAGATATTAATAGTAACAATTGCTAGCATTAATAGTTGCAAAAGGGAGAATACTGCAAACCATAGGAGAGAATAGTTCTCGTCATGGGATTGGATAGTTCTCGCCTGTGAAGTTTAGCATGTTTAGGAATTTAGAAATTTAGAATTCATAGGAATATATAAATAGTAATTTTACTTTTTTACTTTTTTTCCTTAAATCCTAAATATCTAAATATCTAAACTTTGGTGGTACAGAAAAATCTTCGTATCTTTGCAGCACAATAATATATATGTATACACGCGTATGAAGATTATCAATTCGCATTATATCCCGCTGCCCGAGCCCCATAACGTGATCATGGGCCTCGACGAGGATGAAATAGCAGAACAGATAGGCGTTCTTTCGGTAGTGGAAGAGGATCCCGACCCTGATGGCGGCTATGGTATCATTACCCACGAGCATCCCGTAGTCAGGACACTGGGGCAAAATGCAGTGGTGAGTGAGGATAAGGAAAATTTCAATTTCATGGTCACCGTGGAAACTGCCGAAGGTAAAGTATGGTATCACTTGGAAAACAAAGACTGTTTGGTGGTATGTCCTGCCCAAAGACGGAAGATTCCCAGTTTCCAACTGAATCTGCTCATGATGAGTCAGATGATGCATACAGGAGCCGACTACGATCCTCTAGGCATGTTGCATCGCTTAAAAGAGAATGGCATTGAAGTGGAATGGGATGAAAAATCCAAAGAAAACCATCAGGAGATTGTGCTAAGCAATATGGAAATCGGGGGTAAATTCTATCTGCAGAGCTTGCTCCTGAAACCGCTTTTCCTGGTTTATTTTGCCGATGTGATAGATGAGCAGCAAATACAACCACTCGACGACGATGACATTTTCTTCGAGTTCGTGAATCAGGCCAGAGCGATGCTGGAAGTGAACCCTCATTACGAATTCCATTTCACGACGCTCGACCAGCAGATGAGCTACATGGCCGACCGCCTGAACAAAGAGTTGAACGATTATCTGGAACGCCCCGATGAATCTGAATGACATTTTCATAGTACGCAACCATCCTGTATCACTCAAACTGGTGTTAGGACTGATGGAGGATGCTGACAGCAGCGAAGAAACAAAAAGCTGGGCGTTGTCGGCTTTGTTTCATGCCGGCTATACACACGACGACTCGTTGCGCGACTATCTTTATGATGCGCTTGACCGTAAGGGACTCCATCCTTACAACGAATACAGTCTGGATGAGGGCGAGCAACAAGAGGAGGAAAAGTCACCAGAGGAGCAGGAAGCTCTGAGAGCCGTCTATATGTCTCAGCTGAAGACCATCCTAGATAATCTGATGCAGCTGAAGGCAGAAGACGGCAAGCCACTGTTTTGCCAGAAAAACCACTGGTGGGCTGTGTATCGCATCTTCGTAGATCGCAAGATTGCCAACATGCGCGAAAACCAATATCAGAATTTCATACACCTGATTAATACGCTCAAGCTGAAACAGTTGAATGCCGAGCTCGACCTGAGTACTATGAGCAATATCACTCAAGACAACATCTTCCGACTGCCTTTTACAAAATGGAAGAAGCCATGGGGTGAGAGTACACGCAGGCAAAACGCCTTCGACCGTATGTACAAAATTGCCGAGGAAATACTCACCTCACTCATGAGGGCAAAAATCTGCTGAAAAATACCTGATTTCTGATAGTTCATATGATGGAATGAACATTCGACTGATAGCCGTTGCCGTATTCTGGGCATTCGGCTGATAGCCTCTTTAACCCATTTTTTTATTACTAACTTCGCCGTTGCGAAAGGTTCGCAGCGGGGTTTTGACACCCCGTTAATGACAAATTTAAAACGCAAAATTTATGGCGAAAATTACAATTCAGAGAAATCTTCTGGCCCAGACAGAGCAAATCGTCTCTGCTGAGCAGCTGGAAGCAGTGTTTAACAATCCTGAGACCTTCCGTAAGGTTGGCAGGATACGTGATCTCCGTAAGCAGGGCGACACGGTAGGGGCCGACAAGGTGAAGCACTCGTTGGAGGGCCTCATCTTCGTGGCCGACGACTTCGCAGCGTGTGAGAAGGAGGTCACAGTCATGGAGAACGGTGTGGAGACCAAGCAGATGCAACTTGGCAAGTGGCGCCTGCAGAAGTCAGCCCACTTGAACGGCCTAGCCGTACTCGACGTGGATCATCTGACGGAGAATCCTGTAGAGGTGTTCCATCGCTGGGAAGAGACTCAGCTTCGCGAGCTGGGAGTACTGTTGGTGTTTATCACTTCCTCGAATGCAGGCCTCAAGTTTGTGTTCATCGCCCGCAAGGAGTGGGGTAACCTCATCGAGAATGCCTGTGAGCTGGCCCGTCAGCTGGGTCTTCAGGCCGATGAAAGCGGTAAGGATGCCTCGCGCATGTCGTTTGCACCCTCAGAGCCTGCAGGCGACATCCTCTTCTATGATCCTGAGCGTATGTTCAGCTATGAGAATCCGGAGTACGATACCCTTTTCGGCGATGCCTATCGTCAGGGCAACAGTCAGGGCGGCAACGCTGCCAAGACTGGTGGCAAAAAGGCAAGTTTAGAAATTGAGAAATTTTGTATTTCGGATTGTAAGTACAAGACAGTGTCCATGCAGAAGATCGTCGACTGCTGGGTGGGTCCGCAGCTGCCTGAACCTGGCTCCCGCCACAAAACCTCACTCGAGTTGGCCGACCATCTGCGCTACATCTGCGACTCCGACCCCATCATGATTGAAGCTATCCTCAGGGCTCAGTCGTGGGTGCAGGACATTGTCAAGGAACGTGGCGAAAACGTCAGCCAGACGGTGAAGTCGGCCCTTAGCTACAAAGAAGAGAAGCGCATGCCCAAACGTATGTATCATGCCCTTCGTGAGGCGGGTGTCGATGAGTTCTCAGGACTGAGCAAGTCACGTCTGCCCTATGCCGACTGGGCCAAGCGCCTGCTGAAGCTTCCATTGGGATGCTATGCATCGGCCATTGGCTATATCGACGACGATGAGGTCAAGCCTGGCGGTGTGATCACAGCTGCTGGTATGTACGACGCCCTGCTGACCAAGTGCTGGTATCAGGATTTCGAGGGCTATGCCCATCGTCTGAACATCCTGGCAATGGTCATTGGCGGCCCCGCCACTGGTAAGGGCTTTGCCGTGAAGCAAGACGAGTACATTATGGAGGTGATGCAGGAGGCCGATGCGCCTGGACGTGAGCAGGAACGTTTGTACAAGGAGGGTCTGAACGAGCGTGAGACCTCGCAGAAGGAGCAGAAGAAAGACGCCTTGAAGCGACCCACGGAGATGGTTCGTTATTGCCCTGTAAAGACCTCGAACAACGTAATGTACCGTCGTATGCAGAATGCAACGGTGCCAACGGCCGAGGGTGGTCTCTACTATTATCATCTCTACACCTTTGCCTCTGAGCTGCTGTCAATCGTGAAAGCATCCGGCTCGTTCCAGGAAAAGCGCGACATGATGCTACAGAGCTTCCACAACGAGAAAAACGGTGTGGACTACAGCAACAAGGACAGTGTGAACGGCATCATGCCTGTACACTATATCTTGGTAGCAACAGGCACAAGCACCTCGCTGAAGAAGTTTGTCAACCTCAGCAACATCGGCGATGGACTGGCCACACGACTCAGCGTGTTTGTGATGCCTACAGGCAACTTCAAGATGCGCCCGCTGACCAAAAAGCCAAAGAGTATGGCGGCTGCCAACGAGATGAAGAAGTGGTCGCGCAGGATGGACGGTCTGCATGGCGAGATCAAGGGTCTGGAGAAACTGGTGGCACATGTGTACAAGATGGTTGCTGCCCGTATGGAGGAAGCTGCCAACGAAGGCGACGAAGCTACACTGACCATGCTTAAGCGTATGCAGGACAAGGTGATGGCCATCTGCATCCCACAGGTCGTCTCGACGCAGAAATCATGGGAGGATTTCCAACAGACGATGACGGTGAAGATCACCAAGCAGCATCTGGAATTCGCCACGCTAATGTTCGAAATCCTCTTCGCCTGCGAGGAAACGCTGTTCGGACTGATGTGGCAAGACTACTTCGACAATGAGGAGCGTGATACGCAGACACGTGCCGTCTACGACAAGACCAACGAATACTTCGAGTCGCTGCCACAGGAGTTTACCACCAAGAACGTGATGGATATCTGGGGCTATTCCTCGAACACCACAGCCTCAGCCCGTATCAACACACTCATCAAATCGGGCGCCGTCAAGAAAATCAGCCATGGACATTTCCAAAAACTACGCACTGCTATCTAAGACAAGAAAGGGGGCTCGCGAGAGTCCCCTTCTTTATGGATATGATGCTTCAGAGCGTCTCAAACGTCTCAAACGTCTTAGCGTCTTTTTTTGTTAACGACACACAAGTGCCTGACACTTCTGTGTCATAAATGACACACTGATGCCTGTCACCCCGACTATTATCATTTCACTTTATCGAACCAACGAGTATGCCTTCCACCGAATCCATATTCCAATTCATATTTGGGGACGCCATCATAATACATCTCTCTACATGTATAATCATCATCGATAGAATGTGACTTTCCTTTATGATCTACATAATCTACATGAATATCACCTGTTATATATTTTATACCTGAAGGGTATATGTCTTCTTTATACGATGTGATGGTATACGTACCGATATCTATCATAGGTATACCTTCCTCATCATATACACCATTCTCAATTGGATAATGATCTATTTCCACATTACCATCTCTATCTAATGATTCACATACGTAAGAACCGTCTTCACCTAATGTCAATCGATATCCATATGAATTATGCTGTAATAGCCATGTTCCAATAAGCCATCGCGAGGGATCGTTTGTGGGTGTCGGTGGCGGCTCTGTACCTCTGGACTGATAAACTACAATGCTGTCCTCAGTGAGCACCTCGCCTTTTTGTGATTTTCCTATCAGACGGACAACACCACGACGGTCATTCACACCATTTGGCAGGGATGGCCAATAAATGGTCAGCTCATTCAAATGGTCCAGCCAGCTGGGAGCTGTCTGTTTCAACCAATCTGCTTCTGGCCTCACTTCCATATTCGACATATTAGGAACCACTTCTATTTCCCTATAACCAGAACTCTCATCAACATTGATTTCGCGATCGGCAATATCAATGCGGGCTGCATCGAGCGTAAACTCATGTTTCTGATCAACCAGAACCTTGGTGTCCATAAACTGAATCATCGGATAGGCTGTATAGGTAACATCTTCACCCTTGCCTGGGTCGAGTTTCAGAACACACTCGTTAGAATTCTCTTTACCATTCCATTTCCATTTTTCCTCATCAGAACTAATCCAATAGAAGGCATTAAGGGTATCCGTCACCAGTTTATTATCTGCATCGAATACAGCAAAGCCGATTTTCATTCCAGTAAGTATCTTCTTGTCAGTCGTAGGTGACTTGAAGAGCATGCGGTAAGGCCGTATAGGTTGTTCTGCATCCTGCTCAACACTGATGCCTGTAATGTCAGGCACTAGTCCACGATTGATGGGCTCCCAGAGCTTTACCTCTGGTGAGTATTCTGGCGTCCAATTGCCGCAATTTAGAGCTGCCACGAACTTCAAGTAGAGTGACTCTGATATGTTGGCCTTGTTCAGCTCCTTGTAGAATGGCTGGGTGTCAATCAGTTCAGGAGCAGCGGATGTCAATGGTCTCGTATATTCTGTCTTCATACCTGCATCGACCCCTAGCGTAGCCTTGAAACCGAACTTTTTTTCACCGTCAACCCAGGCCTGTACAAATTTCGGCAATTTCTCGACTGGTACCGTGAACTTGGCCTCAGCCTTAGCAAAGGCTCCAAACCCCAGCGTATACTGACCTGTGGAGTTAAACTCCCATTTGGTTTCATTCTTCGATACATTACTACTCCAGCGGTAATAGGGGTGGAATTCTGGAGTTCCGAAAATCGATAGATCAACATCATTTTGATCCATCGTGATATTGACACGTGTCTCCTGCACTCGTGAGTTCTTGAATCCCAGTGAGAGAGCAGTAGCCTGTGCCTCAAGGAAGAGACCAAGACCCAGTTCGAACTTTAGCATACCCAACTTGAAAGTATGTGTAGGACTGGGCAGGAAGGGAACCTCCAAACGTCCGGAAAGACCGCCAGAAAGGGTTGCTGCGGTTTCCGTTTCCGTTACGATATAGGTCATCTGATTGTAACAAAAAACTTCAGGCGTAATCGTGAGGAAGGCACGCAGACGCAACTTTGTTGCTACACTGGTCGAGAACGAACCCTGTACATCGCCATTGAGTTCGACGTAGGAGTTGTCAGGCAGCAAGGCTGTTGAATTCTTCAGTGAGAGAGACTGACTGACGGTGGGAATGGTGATCTGCATTTCGGGCACAACAATTGAAACACCATCAATTAATCCTCTTCTTCTTACTTCAGTGGGTTCCATGTCTGGTGTAGCACCAGCCACCTTGATCACCAGCTGTTCGTAGATATCGGTAAGTGCCAAAGCGGATGTCATCACCGTAAAGCCGTCAGCACTTTCATCCACAGAAGTAACCAGACCACCAAAACCATCTGGTATAAATGGACTTTCGTCTTCGATAAGCAACTTGTCGCCAACCTTTGGAATCAAAGAGGCGGGTGTGTCCTTGGCCAATCGAATCCAGTAAACAGAATCGGAAGCCACGATATAGTTAGCTATCGACTTGTCTGGACAGAACACGTCAGCCTTGACCTTTGTCTCTGGTGTGACAAAGGCCACAGAGTCGATGGCATTGAGGGGTATACGAATCAAGCTATCGAGAGCATATACCTCCTGGACCACGTAATCATCTTGTTCTACACCAAGGGTATCTATCTTCGAATACTCGATGCGTTCGATATCACCAAAGAAGAAAGCGTTAAACTGTCCATCGTTACGATAGATATACAACGCATCTTGCACAGCTTGGGCATGCGACACATGGATGCTAAATACTGACAGCAAGGCAGTCAGTATATATAATAAGGAAGATCTCATTTTCATCGCTTCGTGATTTTATAGGTGATATTATCTGCTTTCACAAGATAGACTCCGGCACGGAGTGAAGAGAGACTCAGACGATACGTGCCTGCACGCTGGGCTTTCAACTGGCGAACCAGCTTTCCATCCGTCGAATAGACGTTGACTGTAGAATTGGCCTTCATCTGACTGATGACAAGCGTACCATCCTGCATCGAGATCTCAGCTGGATCAACCGTCATTTCATCGATACCAGTAGCATCTTTACCTGAATAGGTAAAACGGATTACATCCGAAAGATTAAACGAGGCTGAAGCAGAAGCCTTCTCGCAGGTCACCTTCAACTGGGTGCCCTCGAAGGTCACAGTAGGCTTGTCCGCCAATACGAACTGGTGCACCACATTGTCCTTGGTCAGCACAATGAGCGTGTTCTGCTTGTCTGCTGCTCGCATGACAGCTGGCATTGCCAGCATTGTCATGAGCAGCGTAATGGTTAGAAACTTTATTCTTTTCATATTTTCATTGATATAATATTATTCTCGATCATAATAGTGTAAGCGTGGTTGCCAATAGAAGATTCTGTGAGCATACACATCAAATTGCGCTTCTCTTGAACTTGCGCCATTCTTGTATGTCATCTTTACTTTCAAGCGCATTCTGTTAGTGGACTCTTGAATAATTTCAGTGACCTCATAGGTACCTTCTTCTGTGTCGTCAAATTTATAATCGTAATTAACACCAACCTCTTTTCTGATTTCCTTGTAAGTGCCATCAGATTTGAAAGTAAGCAGATAATCCCTATTAACATCATAAGATCCTTTGACAGTCTCTGTGTATCTCCAATCACCAACAAGATAGCTCTTGGCATTTTTCACATTATGTGGACCTGCAGCCTGTTTAATAACGACAGGGATGATAAAACGCTCATTAAAAGGAGAACCCTTTACCATTGTGAAGCCCATCTTAATAGTATCCTGACGTTCCTCTTTTGTTGTATTTGGACCCACACATACAATGAGTTCATCCGGATACTTGTTATTATCTGACCAAGAAGCATTTATCCACGCCCTCGCAGCATCGCTCATCTGTCTGCCAAGAGATATGTAATCACCAAAATAGTATTTGGCGGTTCTCACAGCGCCTTCTGCAGGGATTTCAATCACGGCAGGTTCTACCCTCGCATTATTGGGAGCAACATTGATTGTATTTGTGCCTGTATTCAGATTGCTGAGGGGTATTTCGTTCACCACTTTACCATTTGTACCAGGCTCCACCAATTCCAACGTTGGCTTCACACCACCATCGTGCTGTGCAATAATGGTATACTGAATTTTTCCCTCGCCCTTTTCATCGAGAACACATTCCCAGTTTTGCGGATCTTCTATTGTGTTAGGCAAGTTCTTGAAGCGTACAGTATAACCCTTGTAAGCAGATTTTTCATTGGCCATTGACTTGTCTACCAGTTGTAAGATGACTTTCTGGTTTAATGCTCCGACATACTTCTCCATCTGCTCATCAGCCATATCATAAGCATCCTGTTCTTTCTCAATCTTAATGAATCGGAAAACGCTAACCAGCTCACCGTTATAGAGTTCACTACGCATCTCATCGAACAATTCTTTGCATACTACCGTACCACTATTCCAATTAAATTTGACCCCTTTTTCTGCTTCATACCAAGTCAGATAATCATCTTTATTAGTCCAAACTAAATTGCAATAGTCACATACCTCTTTATCAACCAACTCATGAATTTGATCTATAGTCAAATCTTTGCGAGCCATGATTGGTTTTATTATCTTATACCAGTCTTTAGCTGATCTATAAAACTTCTTGTTTTCATATTTATTATAGAATTCCCACATGGCATCTCTATAAAAGTCCTTACGACTGCTCCAAGCCGTTGTCGCAAACTTATTGATACAGTAGTCAATCATAGCAACACTTGCTAACGAAGCCGTCAGAATAGCATTGCCACAGTAATAATTAGCCCAGTAGATTGCCTGCTGCATACAAAGTTTCATTGTAGCTCCCGCCTTTTGCGCATCATCACCTTTGAAGTCGCTACGACAAATATGATAGACACTTAAGGCCACACCAAAATGACCTAATAACTCGCTAAACTTTTCAAGTGCCGTACTTCCGAATCCTAAAGCCAACAAACTGTTAAAGCCAACATCAATTCCTAACTGTGACACATCTGAATATTGACTTCCAAACATCTCAATTCCCTCGGCTTCTGGTTCATCAGAATGAGCTATACGATTTAAAAGATCTCCCAGCAATGCAAGCTCCGCAGTCGGGATAGGCACGAAATGATATATCATCATTGCTATCGTAGTTCTAGCATTCTGAATTTCTATACCAGCATATTTGGACAAATGTCTGGTCTTGATAACCATTTCTCCCGTTGAAGCATCGTAAGTGCCGTTAACGGCTTGCCACTTGCCTGTGGTCTCATTATAGTAGGCGCCCATAGGGGTGTATCCTGGGGTAACCTTCATTGGAAGGCGAATCACTGCGACCCCATCCAGATCATGCTTGTCACCAAGACTGAAATCATAGGCCACAACGGTATTCGAACCCTCAGGTAGAAGTGATGGGGTGCCAGATGATTTCGTAACGGTCAGCGTCATTTCCTTGTCGATGGCCATAGGAGAAAATTCAATGGAATAGTCGGACGTGACTATAGACAAGTGATTCTCGTCTATCTTGTAGGTGCCTGATGTCTCAGTGGCACTGCCCTTATATTCTGACCACGACAGAGACTTGATCTCCTCGTTGTTATACGTCTTTTTTGAATTGTTGTCGAGCGTGATGATGGTCTTACCGTCCTCGTAGGCCACAGCCTGCATATCGCTTACCAGATAGCTCGTAAACAATCCGTCAACAGTCTCCACATCCATCTGGTACTGTTGTGCATGGGCGACTGTGCCAAGACCCATGAGTGCTGCTATGAATAATGCTTTTCTTGTCATAACTCGGTTCCTCCCTGATTATTTAGTTCTCACTTTGAATGAGGCCTTGCCAACCTTCACGATGTATGCAGTACCGGATTTGTGGCTTGGCATACGGAGAAGAACGTTGCCATTGGCAGAGGCAGTAGCTGAGTTGACCTGTTTACCGTCCAGAGTATAGAGCATCACAGTCTCACCATTCCGCAGGCCACTGATGTCCAGACCGTTTGTCGTCGTTATGACACGCAAGTTGCCGTTTGTTTTGGCTTTACTGATACTTGTTGCAGACACGTCCATGAAGGAAATGCTCTTTAGCTTGCTTTGGTCAAGGATGATTTCATCTTTTCCAAATCGGCTCTTAATGTCATTCGAACTGATAGACACCTCTTTTCCGTCATAGGTGTTGAGGTAGGTCACTTTGGGTTGTGACGTGAAAAGAAAATCGAAGGTGATTTCTTTTCCTGCTGCGTCCTTGTCACTCGTGATAACACGAATGCCATTGACTTCTGCTGCACGCATGTCAATAGGCACTGACAATAATGTCAAGAGCAGCATGATGGTTAGAAGTTTGATTTTATGCATACGCTATTTTTGTTTATTGGTTAATACTTTATGCTGCAAATATACGAATAATTTTCGAAACATCAACTCACAATTCAACACTTTCGACTCACAAAACGCGTTCTGTGAGTCGATTTTTTTGATTTTGAGCCCAAATGATGTAATTTTTTACTTGTGGTCCGTATAGTGGGATAGTATGCCTTGGATTTCCTCCATCGCATCGCGCAGTTGACAAATTTCGTCGTTGTGCTTGATGTCAGGCATGTGCGTATCCAACTTTCCGTCAACGATATCATCAGCTACTTTCACCAGTTCTTTCAACGGCTTGACAGCATTCCTCATGTAGAAATAGCTCACAATCACCAGAAGCAGCAAAGGCAGCAGTACAATCAAAAGCACGGTGACACCATTGAGATAGCACAAGGTGTCAATCGCTTTACAAGGAACAACCGTCACCAATATCCACTGGGTATATTTTACGGGCTTATAGAACAGATAACACTCCTTGCCATCGACGAGGAATCTTTCTGGATTCTTATTATCCTCGAAACCATTCAGGACTTTGTTGATCACACCCTCGGTATTACTTCCGTCACATGTGCCCAATTGAAGGAAGAAATTGTCTTTCATGATGCGCCTTCTGTCAGAATGAGTCATGTATTTGCCATCGCGGTTGATAATGAAGCTGTTTGATTTCATCTCAAACTTGCTGGCCATGAACATCTTATGTTTGTTGATCACAGAGTCGGCCTTGTTCAGCTTTTCGGTAAACCAATCCAATGAGACGTCTGCTCCAAGCACCGCCACAATACGTCCAGCCTGGTCGTGAATAGGCACCATATAGGCCGATAGCGTCGTCCTGTCGTCATAGTGGTCATAGAACGGGGCTGACCACTGGGCCGAGTCACTTCTGAGGACATTCAGGAACCAGTCGGCATGGAGATAGTCGCGACCTATGTCGCTTTTGTCTTGCGAATGTACAGAATCAGGAAATGCAGCGTCGCGCCAGGCGTAGGGACAGTATTGCTGGCCTTTCTGTGGGTAATAGTTTTCAATAAAGCTCACCCCACAGCTACGTACGCGCGTACCGCTTTTGACTATTCGCTCCATAATCACCCTAAGGCTGTCAGGTTTATCCAACGAATGTTCCAGATAATAGAGGTTGTTTGTCACCGCCACGTACACATCAGATATCACGCGTCGTGTGTACTCATTGGTGACAAGCATCTTATTATGGTAAATCTCTGAATAGAATTGGCGTGTGGCCCGTGCCTCCAGATAGAACAGGATATAAGATATGATAATGATGACAATCATCATCCATACCAGAAACCTACCTGTAAGTCTTCCTACTAAAGATTTTCGTTTCTTTTCCATTTTTTTTCTATTTCTGCTGCAAATATAGGAAAAATATTAGAAAAATCCAAATTTTTGACTCACAAAACGCGTTTTGTTAGTCGAAAGTGTTGAATTGTGAGTCGATGTATTAGATTTTTTCTTATATTTGCACCATCATATATTAACCAATAAACAAAAAAGCGTATGAAAAAAGTTCTACTATTAATGATGTTGCTCATGTCAGGCATGAATATGATGGCCGACGATGGGCAGAAGCTCGATGCAGCAAAAATTTCTGAAATCTCTTTCAATGGTGACGATGTGATTATCCTGTTTACTGATGGGACATCGCAGACATTTGATATGGGCGATACAGAAAAACCCATTACCATCGACTTCTCAAATGTGCTTGGTATGGACGAACGTTTGCAGATGACTCAGGCCCTGGGTCTGGAGGGCAAACAAGTGTATGACCTGAAAGGCAACAAGGTTGGCAAAAGTGCCGCTGCTCTGAAAAAGGGTGTCTATGTGATTAAAGGTAAGAAAGTGATTATTAAATAAATGGAGGAAACAATTATGAAACATATATACTTGACAATTTTCTTCCTGTTTGGAGGCTTGTGCAGCGTGATGGCCCAGAAAGACCATTCGGTGGAAAAGAACACCCAGAAGAATCAGGTACAATTGACTCTGACTGATGGCGCTGAGAAATACTACAATACCGATGATGTGCAGAAAATCAAATTCGAAGAGAAACAGGTGAAGGTCATCCAAACGGCTGGCGACGATGTTTTCGACAATCAAGTAGAGAATATCTCTTTCTTTAAGGCTGTTAAGCCTGCTGGCCCAACAAAAGCAGACCTGATTGGTACCTGGGAAGCAAAATATTTGGGTAATTATGATTACTATGGCATTAAGTTCACAGAAAATGAAATGACTCTTACCGAGCGTTCTGATCAATGGTCGCAAACTACTACAGCTTCTTATACATGGAAAGATGGTGTTATAACTCTTAAGTATCCTGCTACAGAATGGTCAGAGGCTTACGAAGAGACCAAAAACGTCAGTTTCATGTATGACAAGTCTGTCCTGGTGCTGAAGAGTAATCCTTGGGAAGACGAGAGTTTAGAACAGGCAGAAGTTTGGTTCAAGGAAGGCAAGACACCAGATACTTCAGATGCCAAGCTCGACGGCAAATGGTTCAGCTATTTTAGGGGCAATAAAAATGAGGTTAGTATGGGTCTTTGGATTAATGGCAATAAAGCAGAGTTTGTTGTCGGTGCTTGGTCCATTCGTTTTGTAGGTCCTTATACTTACGAAAATGGCGTCCTTTACCTACACCCAACGGAGTACTACGTTGGTCGTAGTGATGATGAGTGGGGCTATGGACGTGTTGATCCCGCTACGCTGGAGTGTTCAAGTTGGGAGAAAGTTAGTGTAAATCCTGGTATTATTAGAGTTGATAATCCCTACCCTGAGACGTTCGTATTCATCGTTAACGGCGATGAAGCTTATGGTTGGTACGCCAATGAGCCTTGCCGTTTCTATAAGCAATAATAATCAACACAATCATTTCAAGGAGCGGACAGTAAGTGTCCGCTCCTAATTTACCAACAACATAAAAATTATGAAAAGAATTTTACTACTACTATTATCAATGCTGACATTGTCTCCAATTATGAGAGCAGATGACAAGCAGAACACACTCATTGTATTAACCAAAGACAATGTTATGCACCATTTTGTTTTAGCTGACAAGCCTACAGTGACCTTCGAAGGAACTCAATTGAAGGTAACCTGCGAGAAGGCTTCTGCTTCAGCCTCGTTTAACCTTGCTGACGTGATTCGTTTCACTTACGACGGTAAGTCAGCTACAGGTATCGATGAAATGAGGGTTGATCCAGCTGAGATTTCGATGCAGGATGGTACACTCGTCATCAGTCAGATGAAAGCTAACTCTACTGTCAACGTCTATTCGACGGATGGCAAACTGGTTCGCCAACTTAAGGCCCAGCGTGCAGGCACCTATCGCCTGAGTCTCTCTTCGCTCCGTGCTGGAGTATATCTTGTAAAGGCAGATAATATCACCTATAAAATAACGAAGCGATGAAACGTTACACATTGCTTATATTAGCAACTGTGCTGAGCATGCTCGGCATACAGACTGCAAGCGCCCAGCAGACACAAGACGCCTTGTATATCTATCGTAATGATGGTGGTTTCAATGGTTTCTTCTTTTCAGATATCGAACGCATTGAGTATTCGAAGGTAGATACACTTGGTGTAGAGCACGACGACTATGTGGTTCAGGAGGTCTATGCCCTCGACAGCTTGATTCGCATACCTCTTACTGCCATCGACTCCGTAACCTTTGTCACACCAGAGACCATCTATAAGAAAGACGTAGTTCACACCACTGAGAGTGATCTTTGGAACTACGTCATAGGCAGTGATTCTGTTAAGATGCTGATTCTGGCTTCTAACACCCCTGCTGCTATGATCCCCAAGACTGGTGATAAGATCGTGACCACAAAGAGCCGCGACTTCCTGCCAGGTGGTTTCTATGGTTTGGTGCAGAGTGTTCAGAACGGCGCACAAGGCATCATTGTTAATTGTGAGGTACCCCCATTTACGGACCTATTCGACCAATGGATATGTAAAGTGGCAGCAGTTGGTGAGTCATCAGATGATGCGAGTCGTCCTGTCACTCGTAGTGAAAACAATTCCCAAATTACATTTGTGGTGCCGCAATATGCCTTTTATACGAGTCTTATTGGTGGTGACATTCAGTATGCCATCAACGACAATTGGTCTCTTAAAGGCAGTGGCTCGCTTAGTTTTGGTGTCATTAGAAAAATTAATCTCCGTGCCTTCATGGCTATACGATGGCAACTCGGTATGAATCTCGATGTCACCCAGCGAACTGAGACCACATCGTGGTTTGATTTGAAAATGAAAGGAGAGGTTGGTGGACAAATAGACTTCCATACATACCTCTTGAATGGTTACCAATGGATACCAAATACCCCATTCGCTGTGGAATGGGAAGGTGGATTCAGCGTATCAGCATCAGGCAGTGTTGATTTGGACATTCATCGTAAACATGTGACGAGTGCCTATCAGTTGGTACAGTTCAATGATAGCTTCTATGATGACAGTGAGAACAGTCAGTGCTCAGAAAGTTTTTCTACTTTGGCCAATGAGGCTTCAACCTCACTAACAGGCAACGTATCAGCCACCGCAGGACCGTATTTCTCTGTATATTTATCTTTGGCTAAAAAGGAAATCGGCAAGATTGGCTTGCGCTTTGATGCAGGTCTGAAAGCCAGCGCCTCTGTAGAATTGAAGATGACGGACTATCTGTTCGCAGCTGTACCTAGTGTACTTCCTGCATACATGTTGTTGAACCCGACAGCACAATATGACCAAATAAATCGCGACGGAACTATCAGTTTTGGTAAATTCTTTAAGTGTGACTTCGAAGCACAATTGGCCAATCTCAAGACTCTGAAATATACTAATACTTTATACGACAACTCAGAGGATCCTGAGAACAAATTGGACTTTAGTGGTGGACTCGTGCCAAAATTCTCCGAGACGAAAGTGTCTTATGATAAGGATAATAGACGGCTGACAGCCGAAGCGGCCTTAATGCGAGAAACAGCTTTTGGTAACAAAGTCGGCTTTGCCATATACTATGCCAAGAGTGGTAAGCTGGCTGCAAGTGAACTGTATAAAACAAAATATACCCTTGTAGGCGAAAAGACAAGTTTCAACAAATGGAGTCAGGATTTCGACAATATAGGTGGAGGAAAAGAGTTGACCATCTATCCTATTGTCACACCTGAACCGTTTAAATGCGAGTTGCTTGCCTCGCCTTATACCAGCTATACCATCCCTGCTGAAATGGAGGTTACTCCAGAAACTTACGATTTTCAACGTAAAGGTGGAGTTGTCAAAATCGCTGTTGAGGATAATCTCGACAGGAAAGAAGACACCTATGAGCGAAAGGCTGAGATTGACATAGGTGTAGAAGGTGTGGAACCTTGGCTGACTGGCTATTGGAGCGGTGACAATTATGTAGTGAAAGCAGAGGAGAATGGTACTGATGACGCACGCTCAGCCATAATCAAGTTTTCTACTTTTAACAAAGACAAGAGCATCAATTTAGAGAAAACCATCAACATCCAGCAATTTGCAAGGCAAGTACCAGACCTTGTGACAATTGAAAAGGGTACGAAGTTCTATAGCTCTGACTATTGCCTTTCTTTCTCTGAAAACAGCGATGGACATACTATCAATATCGGATTGTATACTCGTACTGAAACAACGTTTACATATAAAACATGTCTATCTGGTGTTTATACTGCAGATGGTAGTCGGATGGAAATAACAATTGATAATTTTCCAGAGAAAGTCAATGACGCAGATAATCCTTTTGCCAGCTTAGGTCTTAAAAAGGGAGATGTAATAGTCGTCACATATAGTCAATCGAATGAAGAATTTAAGTTAGATCTAAATGGATATTTATTATCATTCTGGCCACCTGTTATTTTAGGTGATATATATTGGAAGTCTACCGATGGATTGGCCCGATTTGAACTCAAAGATGGCACTTGGTCAAGATACTATTGTTACATTTCAGAGTATAGTAAATTTGAGTATCAATTTATGGCTATACTAGAGATAGATCAGTCCAAAAAAACGCTCAGATTCCGAATATCTACAAATGATAAGACAAAAATTTTGTTACCGACCCAGAACTATTATGAACGTGACAAATCAATAACATATGTTTGTCCATTTAGTCTAGAAAGAATAGAGGGAATACGAACATTGTCATTCACCCTCTTCGGTCACAACTTTGCCCTACAAGCATGTGATCCTTGGTAACACTCTCAGGGCACGGAGGTTTTGAAACCTCCGTGCCTTTTGTTTATAAAGAAGTGACACTTATTGAATGATAAGAGCCGAGTATTAGAGAGTAAAAGCTTTTAAGGTTGAGATTTTTCATTTTACTGGAAATAGGCGAGTATTTGTGCTATTAAAGGAAAATATTGCTAGCATTAATGGTAACAATTGTGAGATTTAATGGTGGCAATATTTTCTATTAATTGTCGTAATTTTGGAAGATGATTGGCGGAGCGAATTGTAAAGAAAAACGAGCAGTATTCTCGCTGGCAGATTGAATAGTTCTCACTGCTAGATTGAGACATATTTTGTACCTTTGCACTAGAATTACTAATCATTATGCTTATGACAGAGAACAACACATCTAGCAATCGCCCGTACATTGACCAGAGTTTGGAACGTGCGGGCAAAGAAATCCAGAACCTGATGAGCGACTATCCCTGCTTGCGCGAGATATGTAAGGGTCTGGAGACTGCAGCTTATCCTGCAGCGCTCTTCACAGGAGCCTGTTTCCTAGGTACGCTTATGACACGTTGCACCTATCGTTTCTACCACCGTCCTGAGGACCTATGTCGTTTGAACTATGGTGTCTACATCATTGGCGACCCAGGCACAGGTAAGTCGTTTGCCACCCGTCTCTACAATCTGTTGGCAGGCCCCATTATCCGCGTGTCGAAAGAAGGCCAGAACGCCATCAACCGTTACAAGCGCAAGTACAGCGAGTGGGAGCATGGTGGTCAGAAGGGCGATGGTCCCACGAAGCCCAAGGCCCTCATCCGCACACATCCTGCACGCACCTCCAACAAAGTGTTTATCGAGGACATGAACAATGCCATCGATATCGTCGACGGTGAGGAGATGCATTTGCACCTGCTGTCGTTCGACACAGAGTTGGATAACACCACACTCTATCAGGGCGAGGCGTGGAACAACAAGCAGTTTATGGAGCTTAAGGCTTTTCACAACGAGATGGATGGCGAGTGCTTCATCAATGGCAACCTCTATCCTGAATTTTATGTCTATTGGAACTACGTGTACACAGGCACACCCATGGCCCTGGAGAAGAGGGTGAACGCACGCAACATTGGCACAGGCTTGTCTACTCGCTTGGCTGCAATCCCCATGCCATCTACCAACTTCAAGATGATGGAACACGAGCAATTGGATGAGGCTCATCTGGAGCCAGAGGAGGACAAGACACTGCGCATGTGGGCTGAGCGACTGGACAAGGAGCATGGAGAGTTGCCAATCAAGAAATTGGTGGACGAGGTCTATGATTGGACAGCACGACGCATGGAAGATGCCAAGGATGACGATTCGAAGGTCGAGGAGTTGATCTGCAAACGTGTGCCCTATTATGGTATCAACGTCACTGTACCCTTCATCATCATGCGCCACTGGGATGAGTGGAAGCAGCACCACACACTGACCATTGACGATACTGACCTCTATTTCTGCCAACTGGTATGCAACATCCAGCTTAGTTGTCAGCGCTACTTCTTCGGACGATACTGGGAGACTTATTTCATAACGCAGAAGATGGGCATGAATGGTGTTCGACAGGAAAGACACTATTCGAAGAAGATGAAGGCCCGCTATCGTGCCCTAGGCAATAGGTTTATGGTGGGCGATGTCATCAACCGTTGCGATGTCAGCCAGCGTAATGCAGAGAAGATGGTAGAGCGCTGGAAGAGCGAAGGCTACATCATCATGCGCTCATATGGCATCTACGAAAAGGTGATCCTTGATCTTATGTAAAAAAAAGGCACGGAGGTTTGGAACCTCCGTGCCATTGGAATATCATCCAATCAAGTTTATTTATCAGCTATTTTTTGCAGAACGAACGGGTAACCAAATAACTCGAAAGAGAGTAGTTCGACACCATCCTTTGTTTCCAGTTTAAATGGAACTGTGTAGTCCTTGCATTCTACCGTTACCTTGTCTTGTGTAGGAAGCATGACATTAACAGATGTCTTTCTTTCAGTTGTTGTATCATAAGCATAGGAGACTCTGAATCTGATAGTTTTTACAAACTGGTTCATAGATCTGCCCAGCATCAGGTATAATCTCCACATTGCATGTTCACCATCATGTTCCGTATCTTGATCGAAACAACGGTACCATCCCCAATAACTACCCAATTCGAACTCAGCCAATCCATCGGTCGTTCTCCATATTCCATCAATATTTATCGGATTCTGGAGTGAAATTGACATTCCGGCAATATTCAATGTTATACCTTCGTCTGTTTTATTATAGGTAATGATTATCACATCGCCTTCTCTCAGTCCAAGCGCGTAGAAAGGATTCTCCTGACCACCTACCTTTGAAGGAACTCTGTCAAGTGAAATCTCCATTTTACTGCCATCTGCTGTATAATACCCTTCAAGACAGTTGTTAGAGTTACCACTTGACGGATCATACTTATAAAGAGCAATAGAGTGGCCTTGGTTGTAATCATAGAAAGATAGTCGATATTCAGAATTGTAGTATTCCGTACCTTTTGTAAATACCTCAAGATCTGCTACACTTCGGAAGCCAGTAAATGTCAAAGCCGGATTACCAAGAATATCGTATTTGGCAGTACCAAACGGGTTGTCAATTTCGGTCTGGGGATAGACCGTGTATTTCTTACCAGGCTTGAGTTTCTTAATCCAAATGGTCATTGTATTGGGCTTACCATTTTCGTAGGGATCATCCAATGCATCTTCATCGACCGCCCAACCATCTTCATCATAACAGATAAAGCCTATTTTATGGGGAGAGAACGTGTTTCCACTAATATCCACACTATATTTGGCCATACTGTTGTTACCGTTAGGATCGGGTTCTACCCTGGCATTTGAGAAATGGGGAACCAACGCACCCGTTTCAGGTAAACCTACAACAAATTCAGTCCTTCCAGTGGTACTAACAATGCCTCCCTTCACTGTACACTGAATGCCTCTGACGAAGGATTTCTTGACGGAGACATCGCGATCGAGAAGACCGTATAGTTTTGTTACATCACTGGGATCCGGCTCCCAATAAGTCAGGACGTCGAAGTCCTCCTGCTTAAGCTCTGATTCTATCTCCAGCCTTGCACCAGCATCTGCGGTAATAGAAATATTAGCCACATCCTTCACTAAGGCAACGAGGGCAACATCGGCATAGATTCCTGCACCCAGTTGCACTTTTCCTGACAACTTTTGCCAAGACTCATCATGACGGATGGTTTTCGGTGGCTCAGGACTACCGGGTACCAAATATTCCCCGTCAAATACATTATAACTATAACGGGTATGATCGACTTGACTGGAAACATCCGTTATCTTAAACCCTGTATTAATACTTCCCTGGCCTTCTAAGAATACGCCTGCAGAGAGATCCAGCCGGAAGAACGGCTGTCCCAAGGGCACAGGAATAAAGACAATCGGAATATTAACATGCGTTGTCAGGCTTCCTGCGAAATTAAGAGCAAACTCCTTGGTATGCTGAAGGCGTGTGAAAGTGGAGTAATAATTGCCTTCGAGAAGTGAACCCACATAGAGGTAGAATCTATGCGTAAACTGCAGTTGATACGAACCCGAAGCTGTCGCTGAGACATCGGCAGAGAACGGCCCGAAGCCTAGACTCTCCGTAAGAGCAAAATTAAAGGTATATGCATCAAGGTCTACCGTCTTAACAAAATCTTTGTCAATTAATGCTCGGTTCATTTTTCGGCTTTGGGCAAGGTCAGTTCCACTCTCTACACCGCCTTTAATGACAAGCCGCTCGAAAAGCTCGGTCAGGGCTGCAGCTTCACAAGTGACGGTATAGCCGTCGCCATTGTTTTCCACTTTCGCCACCACGCCTGCGAAACCGTATGGGAAGATATCGTTCACTTCGAGCATCGTCAGTTTATCGCCCACCTTCGGCACGATATTTTCTGGTGTGTTGGCTGCGAGCGTCAATGTCAGACTATCAACAGCCGTCACAAAGTTTCTAAGGTTTTCCTCAATCTTAATGACGCCCTCTTTGTACTTTGTCTCTGGCGTCACAAAGGCCACAGAGTCAATAGCTGAGATGGGGATGCGGAATACGCTGTCAAGGGCATAGACCTCTTGAACGACATAGTCTGCCTGCTCCACACCAAGCGTATCGATTTTAGAATATTCGATGCGGTCGATATCAGCGAAGAAGAAGGCATTGAAGCCACCATCGTTACGGAAGATATACAGGGCATCCTGTGCAGCTTGGGCGCTCGCAGTCTGAATGCCGAGCATGCTCAGCACAGCTGCTAATATAATTAATGTATAACGTTTCATCGCTTCGTGATTTTATAGGTAATGTTATCTGCTTTTACAAGATATACTCCAGCACGGAGCGAAGAAAGACTCAAACGGTAGGTGCCTGCACGCTGGGCTTTCAATTGGCGCACGAGCTTGCCATCCATCGAATAGACGTTGACAGTAGAGTTTGCTTTCATCTGACTAATGACGAGCGTACCATCCTCCATCGAAATCTCTGCTGGATCAATCGTCATCTCATCGATACCTGCTGCATCTTTGCCAGCGTAGGTAAAACGGATTACATCCGAAAGATTAAACGAGGCTGAAGCAGAAGCCTTCTCACAGGTCACCTTCAACTGGGTTCCTTCGAAGGTCACAGTAGGCTTGTCTGCCAATACAAACTGATGCACCACATTGTCCTTGGTCAGCACAATCAGCGTGTTTTGCTTGTCTGCTGCCCGCATGATAGCTGGCATTGCCAGCATTGTCATGAGCAGCGTAATGGTTAGAAATTTTATTCTTTTCATACACATTTTTATTGTTTTTAGTTTCCTGTCTTAATCAATTCGAAGGTATATCCAAACAGCTCCCATGTCATAAGTTGCTCACCTTTTTCATTAATCCTATAATTTAAAGGACAGGTGTATTTATTCTCGGTTATAATATAAAAGTCTTCGTTAGGAAGCTTTATCGAATGATCATCACGACTGGTGGATATCATGGTAATGACAGCTTTTTTCTCCGACTGTTGGATGTGGAAGTAGAATTTAAATTGCCAGTTTTTATATAGTTTTTCTTTAACTATATCAATCTTATATTTCCACGACCAATAGTCGTCTTTTAATTCAAAAATGCCTATTCCGTCCTCTGTACTCCAGACACCATCGATATTAAGTTTCGGATCCAAATCAAAACGGGTATTGCCAATGTTCAGTACCATGCCTTTCTCATCCTTTTTATAAGGAATAATAAGCATATCTCCCTCATCAACGCCAAAATTACTGATAAAAGTCTTTTCATTATCAATCTCCGTGGTAATCCTTTCAATCGTCAGACCTATCTTATCTTTGTTGGCAGTATAATAGCCAGAAACTACTCTGGTATATCTATCGTCTCCATTATACAGGTAAATGCTCATATAATGTCCCTTGGGCTTTTCCTGGAAGCTAACCTCGTATTTGGAGCTATAATAATCTGTCGTTCCAAAATCAACGATATCATCTATTATTTCAGGATGTCCCTGAATCACAGTAATCTCTTTTTCAACCAACTCGTTATCATCATGGTCATATCCTGTAGCTAGGATGACTCCCCTTCTACCACTCATGCCGTCTGGCAATTCCTCCCATGTGATGATAAGATGTTGTTCTGTTGGAAGCCAACTGAAATCGAGCCATTTGTTTTTGGATTCAAACCCGACATTCTCCATGTTCGATTGTATTTCGATCTCGTCCATTCCAAATTCCCAAGTGGTTTTTATTTCCTCCTTCTCAACATCTATACGGGCAGGGTCAATCGTAAATTCCTTCTTTTGGTCGGTAAGAATGCGATGGCCCATAAAATCCACCATTGGGTAAATCGTATAGGTCTTTGGCTCATCCTTGGCAGGATCAAGCTTCGTAAACACACGCGAATAGGTAGGTTTTTCATCTGCCTCACGGAAGACATGATGATTGCACCAGTAGTCGACCAGTTTATCTTTCTTGTCGAAAACAGCAAATCCCACGTTTACGCCAAGAAGCAGGTCGCGACGGATAGGTGAAACGGCCTTGATGCGATACGGGCGGATAGGCTTTTCATCGTCGAAATCGACATTTACTCCTGAAATGTCGGGCACAAAACCATAGAGATTGGTCTTGCCAAAGTCAATCTCAGGACTGAAACTAACAGGTGTTTTCATGAACTTGCCCGAGAGGGAAAACTTGCCATAGCCAGCCAAGGTGATATTGTTATCTTTGTTATAACGTTCATAGATACCGTCCTCATAAGTTTGCAACAGCGAAGGTGATATATCAGCAGGAACCAATGAAGACCAGGAAACACCATCTACCTCCAGCTTAACACCTCCCTCCACTTTGGCTTCGACTTTCATCTCAAAAGTACCGTCTTCTTGCTTCTTACTGAACTTTTTAGCAAGCCAACTTTTGTCACCAGGATACTTATAAATCACCTCCAAACCTGCATAAAGTCCTGTGCTGAAAGTCCACTTGCCGTCTGTTGCAGCAGTGAATTCAGAGCTTTCGCTAACCGTATTGGTATTAGACCAGACCGATGGTATCAAAGAGCCGTCAACTAAAGAGATAGAGGATATCGGACCGTCAGACTTCACAGTTATGTCGCAGTTGTGAATCTTCCTGCTCTTCCAGGTATAGTCTAGAGAAATAGCCGTACACTGCGCCTCCATAAAGATACCCGTGCCTGCCTTAAGAATGAGATATTTGCCTATTTCTTTCTCCCAACCCAATCCCTTGAAAGGTATCTCCATGCGAGCGGTAAGAGAACCAGACAACGCTACGGTCGTCGAGTAATTTGTGTCAAACGTCAGTTTTTGATCATATGTAAGGCCATACTCCAGGTCATAGAATAAAAAGAAGCGCAACCCCATCTGGGGGGACATACTGGTAGTGTATGAGCCTGTCAGGTCACCACTGAGAGAAACACCCGTACCATCAGGCAATAGAGCCAATGACCCCTGTAAAGGCAGAGTGACGCTGACTGTTGGGAAGTCTATAGGCTCCACTGTTCCGTATTCGAACTCAGTGCCATCAAAAAAGCCTCTCCTCCTAGCTTCCTGAGATGTATTTCCTGGGGTTGCCGCAGCTGTCTTCACCACCAACCGTTCGTAGATGTCAGTAAGTGGAATATCTGTCGTGGTTACAGTATATCCATCTGCACCCCGCTCAACGGATTGTACGAGACCACCGAAGCCTTCAGGGATAAATTGGCTTTGGTCATCAATGAAATATTTGTCGCCTACTTTCGGTATCATGGCCGCAGGCGTATTCAGCGCAAGACGAATCCAATAAACCGAGTCGCTGGCAACGATATAGTTAGCTATCGACTTGTCAGGGCGTATCACATCTGCCTGGTACTTTGTCTCTGGAGTAACGAAAGACACAGAATCGATGGCAGAAATGGGGATGCGGTAGACACTGTCGAGGGCATACACCTCTTGAACCACATAGTCGGCCTGCTCTACACCAAGGGTATCAATCTTCGAGTATTCAATACGATTGATATCACCCCAGAAAAAGGCGTTGAAGCCACCATCATTGCGGAAAATATAGAGAGCATCCTGTGTAACTTGGGCATACAATGTCTGGACGCCGAATATTGACAACAAGGCAGTCAATATATATAATAAGGTGTGTCTCGTTTTCATCGCTTCGTGATTTTATAGGTGATATTGTCCGCCTTTACAAGATATACTCCAGCGCGGAGCGAAGAGAGACTCAGGCGGTAGGTGCCTGCACGCTGGGCCTTCAATTGACGAACCAACTTTCCATCCGTCGAATAGACATTGACAGTAGAGTTGCCCTTCACCTGACTGATGACGAGCGTACCATCCTGCATCGAGATCTCAGCTGGATCAACCGTCATTTCATCGATACCAGTAGCATCTTTGCCTGCGTAGGTGAAACGGATCACGTCAGCAAGGTTAAACGAGGCTGAGGCAGAAGCCTTCTCACAGGTCACCTTCAACTGGGCGCCCTCGAAAGTCACTGTAGGCTTATCAGCCAGTACAAAATGGTGCAGAACATTGTCTTTGGTTAATACGATGAGCGTGTTCTGCTTGTCATCTGCTCGCATGCCAATAGGCGCTAACAACATTGTCAGGAGCAGCATGATGGTTAGAAGTTTGATTCTTTGCATACGCTTTTTTGTTGTTGGTTAATACTTTATGCTGCAAATATAGGAAAAATTTCGAAACATCGACTCACAATTTAACACAATCGACTCACAAAACGCGTTTTGTGAGTCGATTTTCTTCGAAAAGGGGGATTTTTATGCCTTGCTGAGCCACTCCTTGGGTGTCATGCCCGTGATGGCCTTGAAGGCACGGAAGTTTTATAACCTCCGTGCCTATTAAGACGGTACTTAGTTTGTCTTTCTTTTGAGTATGGAGTCAATCAAAGACTGAAGGTGTTTCTTCATTTGTGGTGAATTCATCACAGCCCTTGTTATACTACGAGCATCATCATAGTCAGTAGGAGGTGCCCATACCGACGTTTTATTACTAACACCATCTCCATCCTTAGATATGGAATAGCTATATTTGTATTCGCCTTTATCAAGGACACCTAATGCAAGTCCGAGATACAGATTCTTGATAACTTCACCGTCTATTTCTCCTGAAAGGACATAGGAAAATGCTAGTTTGAGCCCAAAGAATGTATCTTCGGAATCCATGGTCCAAGTTTGACCAACAGTGAAATATTTCCCATCACCCATGATGTTGAATGGCATAAACGGGTATTCATCTTCTTTGCCATCTGAATATACAGAATACATACCTGTATTTATGGTTTCTCCTGCTTGATCTGCAAACTTGACAACGGATTTTATATACTCATCATCATCATCGTCATCATCATCAGTAGAATAGACACTAATAGTCTGATTCGTCTCATATATACCATCAACCTTTGGCGGGTTGTCTCCATAATACATAGGCATGCCACAACTCTTCAGAGTTTGGATAGGAGATGCATTAAACCATGAACCTTCATCTCCATGACTTTCTCCTGTTCCGTCCTGCTCCACATAAATAATGGGCATGGATATCGACTCGCCATCAGGTTTCTTGCCCTCAAGCGTCACAGCATTCGAAGCACCTCGTGCGTATTCGTCAGGGTTTGCATCGACAGTCACGGTAATGATATTGTCTTTCAGCGTCGGATGAACCCAAGGTAAATCAGTCACGACCTGATAGTCGGAGATGTTGGTGTCTATGATTGTGGCAGTCTGCTTACCTCCCTTCACCTCAAAGTTCATCTTCGATGGGTTTACATCAGCATAGGCTATCCACTGGTTCACCACAACACTATCCTCAATAATCAGTTCGTTGGTCTTGCTGGTCTTGCCCTCGATGAGAATCTTTGCCCTGCGTTCCTTCACGCCCTCAGGCAGGGCTTCCCAGAACACTGTCAGCTGATTCTTGTTAGGCAACCATGTACAGTCGAGCCATTTTACACTGGGAGTACATACAACGTTTGCCATATTGGGCTGCACACCAATGTCCTGATATCCACGTTCACTGCCTACATGAAGTTCTTTTACTTCAATATCGATACGAGCAGGATCGACAGTCACCTCAGCATTTTGGTCGACAAGAATCGGATATCCTAAATATTCGATTCGCGGGTAGACAATATAGGTTTTCTCTTCGTCCTTTATGGGGTCGAGTGTGGTGAAGACATGGCTATAAGAAGTCCTATCTGTCTCGCGTGAAAATCTTAGTCCTGACCATTCATCTATCTGTTTTTCATCCTCATCAAAGACAGTGAAACCTATAGGTACACTTGTTATCAAATCGCGCTTGATGGGTGAGGATATTTTGATACGATAAGGACGTTCTATATCTTCATAATTGGCATGAATGCTACTGATATCAGGAACAAGCCCATAAAAATGGAACAGATCATGTGAAATCTCAGGGTTGAAGCCCCATAGTTGGTTATTATATCTAAATGTCAATGAGAGCTTGCCATAGATGGATGTACTGATAGATGTTTCCCTATTGAGTTTCTGATAGATAGGAGGCGTGTTAATCAATAAGCGATTGTCTGCATCTTCAAAAATTGGTGTAATAAGCGGAGCATCGAAATTCAAGTGTGCGCCAATTTCCACACGACCTTCAGCTTTACCACTGATATCCCCCTTTATAAAGGGCAGTCTTAGCTTTCCTCCTATCTTGGCAAAAGCACCTGCACTGAACGTGTATTTGCCTTCATCTGATACAGTGAAACATGCCGTATCATTCGAGATGAAATAATTGTATCTATAGAATGGATCCTGGAAGGGGACAGTTCCTACAGTTAGAACGTCCTTGTCTGAGAATTCCATATATAGTGTACCATTGATATGCCCCTTGACGTTATATCCCATTGAGAGACCTGTTATCTGGGCATTGGCGAAGAAGCCAATCGCTGCTTCTAGTTTCATATCTCCAACATCAAAACTTGCTTCCTTCATGGGAATATCTTTATTGATGGTCATAGACCCAGTAAAAGACCAACCAATACTTGTTGAGAAATCTAACTTTGTTGTTTGGTTGAAATTGTAACCTTGTTCTGCATCTATGAAGATAAAACCACGATATTCCAAACGCGGTGAACTCACACCAAAACTATATGATCCTGTTCCATCAAAAGAAACGTCGATAGGCGACCCATCGGGTGTTAGCATATACGATCCCTGAATTGGCATAGTGACGTCTATATCAGGTAGTTCGATAGGTTCCTCTGTAGTATATTCCATTTCCGTACCATCGAAAAGTCCCCTACGACGGGCGTTTCCTGTCTTTGGCGTAGCAGCAGCCACCTTCACAACCAGTCGTTCATAGACGTCAGTGGGGTTTATGTCGCCAGTCATCACAGTATAGCCGTCGTTACCATTATTCACAGAGGTAACAAGCCCCACGAAACCATCGGGGATCAACTTGCTCCTTTCTTCGATAAGCAACTTATCACCCACCTTGGGAATCAACGCAACAGGTGTATTCGATGCTAAACGAATCCAGTTAATAGAATCACTGGCCACAATATAATTGGCAATCGATTTGTCTGGACGGAAAACGTCAGCCTTGTATTTCTTCTCTGGGGTGACAAAAGCTACAGAGTCGATGGCATTGAGGGGGATACGGAAAAGGGTATCCAATGCATACACCTCCTGAACCACGTAGTCATCTTGTTCTACGCCAAGCGTATCAATCTTTGAATACTCAATATGGTCGATGTCACCAAAGAAGAAGGCATTGAAACCTCCATCGTTACGGAAGATATAGAGAGCATCCTGCACAACCTGGGCATTTGCAGTTTGTACACTGAATACTGATAGCAACAGTGTCAGTATATTAAATAAGATATGTTTCGTTTTCATCGCTTCGTGATTTTATAGGTAATGTTATCTGCTTTCACGAGATACACTCCAGCACGGAGCGAAGAGAGACTCAGACGATAAGTACCTGCACGCAGGGCCTTCAATTGACGCACGAGCTTACCATCCGTCGAATAGACGTTGACAGTAGAGTTGGCCTTCATCTGACTGATGACGAGTGTACCATCCTGCATCGAAATCTCAGCAGGATCAATCGTCATCTCATCGATACCTGCAGCGGATTTGCCATCGTAAGTAAATCGAATCACTTCAGCGAGGTTAAACGAGGCTGAAGCCGAAGCTTTCTCACAGGTCACCTTCAATTGAGTTCCCTCGAAAGTCACAGTAGGCTTGTCAGCCAATACGAACTGGTGCACCACATTGTCCTTGGTCAGCACAATCAGCGTATTCTGCTTATCATCTGCTCGCATGCCTGTAGGCACTGTCAACATTGACAGGAGCAGCGTAATGGTTAGAAGTTTGATTTTTTGCATACGCTTTTTTGTTGTTGGTTAATACTTTATGCAGCAAGTATATGAATTCTCTCGAAATATCGACTCACAAAACGCGTTTTGTGAGTCGATATCTAGCTCTTAGATAATATAAACTTGTGATTCTGCCTTTTACTTTAGGTAGAACACAAACTCAAGGTCGACACCATTAACGCTGCCTGCGAGTGTCAGTTTACAACTATCAGGATTCTTCTCGAATGTCACGGAAGCACTGCCCGTAAACAGTGAAATGGCGTTCAGCTTGTCGTTCCAGTTATAAATCAGCTTACCATCGTTCATGTTTGTCCAACGCCATACACCCACGTCGTCCTTGCGGTTCTTGTAGTTGATGGCAAACAGACCCTCAGCGTCGAAATAAATGCCCTCGATAATGACGTTGGAATCAAACTGGTCCTTCAGCTTTCCGAAGCTCTTCTCATACCACTCCTTGACCTCTCCCAGGTTGATGGGGCCCTTAAACTCCTTGCCGAGTGTCGTGTTATTAAATACGCCCTCGGCAATGACCCTGTCAATGGTCCAGGCGCGACTGCACAGGTTGTCGGTGATTACACCTGCAGCCACTGTCGACGAGGTGTCAATGTTGCCAGTAAGCGTGATGGTCGTACCATCTTTCCACGTGATGGTGATATCATAAGCTGAGCCATTTTTCTCGTACGAGATGGTCATGCCGTTGTCGAACACAAACTTGCCATCCTTATACGTGAACTTACCAAACTCATAGAGAAGGTCGCCTGCGCCAGTGCGTGTGGCACGTGCCGACTGTACATCCACATCCCCATCACGGGCAATCATAAATGCGCCACTTCCCATGATACGCAACTGTGTGATATGCTGGGCGTTGGCTTGGGTAATGTTAAACACCTTCGCCACATCCTTGTAGGGAGGAGCAGTGAGCTGCACAGTAGTATTGTTATCATTGTTGCCACCGTTGCCGCTGCTATCGTCATCGCTCTTATCGCAGGCTGTGAAACTAAAAAGCGCTGTGGCCACTAAGGCCATCATCATTAATATCTTCTTCATAATTCTTATTTACCTTTAAAAAATTCTATACGTGAGGCGGAAATTCAGCACGGGCCATACCGGAAACTTAGAAATCACGTCGTAATACTTGTTGCTCTCGTCGCCCAGATCTTCTTTCTTCACTTCCAGATCCATGCCCGTCTGCTTCTCATACACTTTGGGTTTACCCCAGAACTGCACGCCAAAGTCACCACTCACGCCAAAGCGCTTGCGGGGAACACTGCGTCCAAAGCCGATGCCGACATAAGGACGGAATTTGTTGACTTTGATGACACCATGGGCATAACCGTCTGCGTCGAAGCCCACGATGTGGTCGCCGATCACGATACCCTCACCTGGCTCGAAGTCCTTCACAGGGCTGGTGTTCTCCAGCTTCACGACCTCATCGGTGCCGAGGTAGAATCCTGTTGTAACGTGGAAGGTGTAGGCAGGGAAGGGATACACGTCAAGCAGCAGGTG